>Ga0265336_10001525_pt1 | contig 10425 bp, 9 predicted proteins | sample 42119metaG_FD_193583 | JGI IMG/M metagenome (GOLD analysis project Ga0265336, IMG submission 193583) | Rhizosphere microbial communities from Carex aquatilis grown in University of Washington, Seatle, WA, United States - 4-21-19 metaG | ecosystem: Host-associated > Plants > Roots > Rhizosphere >...
CTCTGCCATCCTTATTCCGTTGAAACCGGCCGAAGAGCTCAGCAGCGGCCAAACCAATATTTTGCAGATACTAATCAAGGCCAAGGACGCTAACAACCTAGATGCCACCGTTAACGATGTCCATTCCGCCCTGCTCAAGACTCACCAGGGACAAGAAAATTTCACCGTACTTAAGCAGTACGAACTGCTCAACATTGCTGGCGGCGTCATTAACCAGCTTACCGGCTTTATTTCTGGTATTGCCGCCATATCCCTGCTGGTGGGCGGCATCGGCATCATGGATATCATGCTGGTCAGCGTGTCCGAGCGCACGCGCGAGATTGGTATTAGAAAAGCTATCGGCGCTACCAACCGCCAAATCTTAAATCACTTTTTGGTAGAAGGCTTGGTGCTAAGCGTGGGCGGTGGTTTGATAGGTGTTGTTGCTTCGCTGTTTGTTTTTGGGATGTTGCGAATTTATACCAACCTGCAGCCGGTTATTACCCTGCCAGTGATGGCCTTGGCCGTGGGCGTATCGGTGGTTTTGGGAATTATCTTCAGCGTAGTGCCGGCTCTCAAAGCCGCCCGCAAAAACCCCATTGACGCCCTCCGCGGAGAATAACCGCTCGCCCCTAACTTTTTCCGGCGCGTCGCTGGCTTGATGTATCCGTTAGTTGAAAACAGGCTTGCTAAAGAACTCCTTATTAAACAGCTCTTAGCTGTTTAATTTCGTCGGACATGCTTTAGCAACCAAGTACGCCTGTTTGCAACAACATCTACTCAGGCCAGCTCCTTATGCCGGAAAAAGACAGGGGCTCGCTCAACAGATGGGGAAAATACTTAACTAGTTAAGTATTTAGCCTCTTGGCGATTGTGAGGGACATGGCGTAGACTTTATCAACTGTGCCGTTATATTGCTTATTTATTAGCTTCGTGATCTGACCAAGAAACTCTTCTCGCTTACCGGGTGGCAACGCTAGGTTCGGTGAAAATGTATTTAGTAATTGGCTATATTCATTGGCTGAATAAGAAATAGCTAGTGGGAAAAGTTTGAAAAAGGACACTTTAAATAATCTTTCGTCTATGTCTTCGGGTTTAATGCCCTCCTGATGAGGTAACCGAAACTTACTGCTTTTATTTTCCGGGAAGAACTTGTCATATATAGGTTGGCTGGCATAAAAAAACTATCTCCCCTCTCATCAGATACATGGTTGGTGTGGATAACCGCCAAGTAGCCGTTAGGTTTTAGTAGTTGATGGGTTTTCTTATATCTGGCTTCGGGCCTAATCCAATGGAATGCTGTAGCGCTATAGATCAAATCAAACGATTCTGGCAACAGATTTATTTCCTCAAATGCACCAACAATAATCTTAATATCCTGATATTTTTTAAGTTTGTGCTGAAGCACCTCCGCTAAATTGCTGCCGAGTTCAATTGCCGTAATTTCGTAGCCCCTACGAGCCAGCGACAGAGTAGCTTGGCCGGTGCCTGGTCCTATTTCTAAGAGCTTGGAAGTTCTATCTAGATGAGTTTGCTCAACCAAAGATTCGAGCAACTTTTCCGGGTAGCTTGGACGAGCTTTATCATATAGAATCGCTTCCTTATCAAAAGTAGCCCCTAAATCCGAATCTGTTGTCATTATTTATTGAGTTCGGTTTTGAATTTCTCGACTAAATCCACGGGTGTGGGATTAACGCCGTTGAGTAGCGCCAAATAGATAGAGGTAAAATCGCCTAGTACCGACGCCCAAAGCAGTTGTTGTAGTAAGGTTTCGCCCTGCGGCGTAACCACAATCGGCGCTGGCCGCTTGCCAGACAATAGCCGCTCGCTAAGCTCAAAGCGCTTTTGGACCCGAGGGTTTTCTAGGTTGGAGCGGATTTCCACAACCGCAAAAGGTTTTTCTATCGGGTGGCTAGTCCAACCAATAAATTCATTGTGATTAAATTCCGGGTACTGGTTAACCCAGGCCAGGTTTTTGGCGTTCTCGTTCATGCAGATTTTCCATTTGTTAGCCGTTGGAAACATTAGCGGCCCGCTATACATAATTACAGTTTTACCGGCCAGTTCCAGTGATGTCTTCTTAGCCAAATTATCTTTGGTCGCCACATCGGGGCGCCAGCCGGCACTTTGCGCGCTGAGCCATGTGGCAGCCGTTGCCAACTCTTCAGTTCTTCCGGCATCTACTAACTTAAGTGGTTCGAGTAGCTGCAAAAAGGCTGCCAAGAAATACATTGAGGACATTCGTGGTTGAATACCCGGCGGAATCTCAAACAGGGGGTATTTTTTAGCATGTGCGATTTCGATTAATTTTCCGGCGGCAGCGATAACCACAATTTGCGCGCCCTTTGCTTCTGCCTCGGCCAGCGCCGACAGTGTTTCCTCGGTGTTGCCGGAGTAACTTGAAGATATAAATAGAGTCTTGGCGCCAACATATTTGGGCGTCTGGTAGTTCCGGACAATTTCAAATGGAACGTTCAATCCGGGCCAACTTTGCAAGAAAACACCCGGTAACGCCGAGCCGCCCATACCAGCTAAAATCACATTTTCAACCTGCGAGATGCCAGACAAGTCCACCTCAAATTTTTGCTGCAGTTGTTGCCACTGCTTTTCGGCGATGCCCAGCGCGTCCTGGCCATCACGTTGGTGGATGTATTTAAGGTCGTCTAACACGACCTCATTTTACATTTACCATTTAACATTTACCATTTAATTCACATTTGGCATTTACCAAAATGGTGCTTATGTCTTACAATGAAAAATGTTAATTGTTAAATAATTGAAAGCTGACAACTGTCAAATGCTCGCCTATGGCGGGCGTGAGGGTGGAATGTTTGGAATAAACGATAATAAAACTGCCGGACAAGATCCGGTAATGCCCGGACCGCTTGAATCGCCGGAGTCGGAGGCGGGCTATGGTAGCACCTCAGACGCAGGCACTGCCCCGCCATTGGCCAGCAATCCGCCGGTTTTAGTACCCAGCCCGACCGCCGCACCCGGCCAGCCACAATCCTACCCCCCTGTGATGCAACCTCCGGCTGTTCCACCAGATAACCCTGCCGTCGGCGACAGTTCGGCAGACGAATTACTGCAAATAAAGCAGCAGGCACTTCACAGTCTGGCGCCGCTGGTCGGACACTTAGACCAAACGCCTGAGGAGAAATTTAAGACCACAATGATGATGCTACAGGCTTCGGACAACCCGCAATTGGTCAAAGAAGCCTATGCCGCCGCCAACGAAATAACAGATGAAAAAGCTCACGCCCAAGCTTTATTGGACGTGGTTAACGAAATAAATTACTTTACGCATCACGACGCCTCTTAAGCACGTAATGGAAGCTACCGGCAGTTAACGCACTGGCCGTGAAAATTGCCGCCGCATTGCCCGGGCCGGTGTTAGATAATTGATTAGTCGGTGGCGCAACAGCCGCATTGCCTGCCCCGGATGGTTTGGCCGGTTGATTCCTGTTTGATTGCTGAACCTGTGTCGTGGTCTGCGGTTTAGTCGAACTATGGCGGACCGAACGATAAACCGTACGTCCTATAAAAACCACGGCCAAGGCAACTGCTAGGGCTATCAAAGTATAACCAAGAACCACCGGCCAACGCCGCCCTTCATATTCGTGAAATTCGTGCATAGCCTAATTTTACGCCCACGTTCCAGCACTAAACAAAACCGTGATAGGGGTGTCTTATTTCCTTACATCATTCCCATGCCGCCGCCCATGTCGGGGGCTGCAGCCGGGGTTTTTTCGGGGATGTCTACCACTAGCGCGCCCATAGTCATGGCCGTGCCGGCGATAGAAACCGCGTTCTGAATAGCTTCTTTAACAACGCGGGTCGGGTCTACGACACCTTCGTCTTTCAAGACGACTGTTGTGTCAGGATTATTAACATCAAAGCCGATGCCGCTCTTGGCTTCCAAAACTTTTTCTAACTTAGCCTCGGCATTTAGTCCGGCATTGAACATCAGCTGCTTGAAAGGCTCTAAAAGAGCGTTCTTAAGAATGCTTGCACCAGGCGCCATCGGGTCGGTAGCGTTGATTTTAATCTGCTTAGATAGGTCAACTAGGGTCACTCCGCCGCCAGGCACCACGCCCTCGTCCAACGCCGATTTTACGGCTGCTACGGCGTCATCTACTCGGAATTTCTTTTCTTCGATTTCCGTTTCGGTAGCACCGCCAACTTTTATCACGGCTACTTTGCCGGATAGTGCCGCACGGCGTTTTTCCAGCTGTTCGCGGTCGTATTCGCTGCTAGCAGACTCAATCTGCTTATTAATCTGGGCGATGCGCGCCTTGATAGCCGTGGCAGTTCCTGCGCCTTCAACAATCGTCGTCTCGTCTTTGGTAACAATTACCTTGCGGGCAGAACCAATGACTGACATCTCGGCGTTTTCAAACGTCACGCCGCGGTCGGCAGCAATAACTTCGCCGCCGGTCAAGATAGCCATGTCTTCCAGGATCTCGGCCCGGCGGTCGCCAAAGCTCGGCGCCTTGATAGCTACAGTGTTGAATACACCCTTTAGACGATTAAGAATCAGGGTGCCGAGGGCCTCGCCCTCAACATCTTCGGCAATAATTACCAGGTCTTTTTTACCGGCGTTAGCCAGTTTCTCTAAGATTGGCAAAAACTCTTGGACAGAGCTGATTTTTTGGTCGGTAATCAGAATGGCCGGCTTTTCGTAAACCGCCTCCATGCGGACAGTGTCGGTAACCATGTAGGGGCTAACGTAGCCGCGGTCAGTCGTAAAGCCTTCTACCACTTCGCTTTCCATAGCCAGCCCTTGGCCCTCTTCTACTGTCACCACGCCGTCTTTGCCGACTTTTTCCATAACGTCAGCTATCAGTTGGCCAATTTCCTCGTCGCCGGCGCTAATAGTTGCCACTTCGGCTACGCGGTTTTTCTTGCCGGCAATGTTCTCGCTCATACCGCCCAATTTAGCCAGTACGTCGTGCGATGCGCCTTCCAAACCTTTGCGCAGCAGCATCGGGTTGTGCCCGGCGGCAATCAATTTGTTGGCTTCGTTCAAGATGTGATAGGTCAACACCGTAACGGTTGTTGTGCCATCGCCGGCAACGTCGTTCATCTTGCTGGCGGCTTGTTTAATTAGTTCGGCGCCAACTTTGTAGCCCAGTGTCTCGTCGTCAAGGTCTTCCAAATCCATAGCTTTAGCCACCGTCACGCCGTCGTGGCTGACCGTTGGGCCGCCGTATGTCTTACCAATTACTACATTGCGGCCTTTGGGCCCCATGGTGGTCTTTACGGCGTCGTACAGCGCCTGCGCCCCGCCCAATAATCGGCGTCTCGCATCCTCGTCATAAAAAACTTTCTTTGCCATTTATCTTCTCCTATTTAACGGTCGCTAAAATATCTTCTTCTTTGACCAAAATATACTCTTTGTCGCCGACTTTTACTTCGGTGGTAGAGTAGCTTTTGTAAACTATGCGGTCGCCAACTTTAATCTCATTAACCTTGGCGCCAATTTTGGTAACTTTGGCGATTTTTGGCTTTTCCGTCGCCTTATCCGGCAAATATAAACCGCTGGCGGTCTTAGTCGCCGCCTCTTCTTGTTCGGCCACTACCCAGTCAGCTAATGGTTGCAAATTTGCTGCCATCTAAACTCCTCCTTAAGTAACTCAGTTTCTAGCACTCATAATACCCGAGTGCCAAAAGTTGGTCAAGCCTTGGGTAACAAAAAACCGCCGATGTGGCGGCTAGCAAACTTGTATTTGTGGTTGGGTGGTCGGCGATGCCGACCACCCAACCCGTCCGATCAGAAAGTGCCGAGTGGCTCCCCGCCGTGCCCCGACGCGCGAGCGTCCCACTCAGGGAACGTGACCTCATCGAGGTGGAACCCGACGGGCAAGGGGGTCTCTATCGAGACCTCGGGGGCATCGCCTCCAGGGGGCTCCTGCATCAGCTGAGCGAGCTCGGCAAAGATCGAACCCTGCGATGTGGCGGAAGTCATGACGGACTCCCGTCGGTGATCTCGTCGAGATAGAGGCCGTACAAACCGCTGCCGACGATCGTCAGACGACGACCTCGAAGGGTGTCCGGATCCCATGAGGGGTCTTTCCGCTCCCTGCGCTTGTAGCACTTGCTTCCGTGATGCCGACGACGGATGCGGAAATCGCGGCGCCTCTGGCCACGGGTGACGGGGGGTGGCGAGTTCGGCGAACCATTGGGCTCGTTGGGCAACACAGTCTCCGCTTCGGAGTGCAGGAGAGTAAATCCTTGCATCTGGGGATCTCCTCTTTGATCGGACGTGTCAGAGTACTTGCACTGACAATGAAACACATTTTATCATAAGTACTATAATTGTCAATGAGAGGAATTATCCGATAGCTTTGCGGGCGATTTCGGCATCGCTCCAAGGAACGAGTTTGCCGCCCATATTGCGATCTTTTTGGTGACCTAAGCCGGTAATCAGAACTGCATCGCCGGCTTTGGCTTCGAAAATCGCCTGTCTAATCGCCGCTCCGCGCTTATCTACCTCTGTAGTTTTAGCCTGGCCACCGGCTTTAATGACTCCAGCGAGCACCGCTTGGCGAATAGTCGCCGGATCTTCTTTATAAGTCTCATCGTCGGTTAAGAAAATCCTATCGGCAAATTTGGCGGCCACCTCGCCCATTACCGGCCGTTTGGCTTTGTCGCGGTCGCCAGTGGCGCCAAAGACTACTATTACCCGGCCTTTTGTGGTCTGCCTGACGGCTTTTAAGGCGCTCTGCAGCGCCGCGGGCGTTACGGCGTAATCAACCAGTATCTCAAAGTTCTGGCCGGCTTCTAGGCGCATCATACGGCCGGGCACGCTTTTGAGCGAGGCAATTCCTCGCTCTATCTGCTCATTGCTCAAACCGACAGCTTGGCCGACACCTATGGCCGCCAAGGCGTTATATATATTGAAGTCGCCCGGAAGATTGAGTTTGATATCCAGCTCACCCACCTTAAAAGTGCTGCCGGCGGCCGTAACTTTGATGTCTTTGGCCTGCAAATCGCCGTTTTTAACACCGTAGGTGATGGCTTTGGGCACAGCCTTGGCGAAATATTCAGCCGTGGGGTCATCGGCGTTAACTATCCCTGTTCTGAGTCCACCCCGGTTCTTGCCGGCCATCCTAAACAACTGCACTTTGGCATCGCGGTAGCGCTCAAAGGTTTTGTGATAATCCAGGTGCTCGTGCGACATGTTAGTCATCACCGCCACGCTGTACGGCACCCCCAAAACGCGGTGTTGTGCCAAAGCAAAGCTGGAAGTCTCCAAAACTACCCAGTCCGGTTTGTTGGCACGAATCTTTTTAAACATCCTGTGCAGTACCGGGACGCTGGCCGTTGTCAGGTGGGTAGGGCTGGGCAGTTCCCCTGCCCCGTCAGCATAATCAACCAGTACTGTTGTAATCATAGCTACTTTTTGACCACTGTTTCTGAGCATTTGGGCGATTAGCATACAGGTAGTCGTTTTGCCGTCGGTGCCCGTCACACCGATTACCTTCAAACCGCGCGCCGGAAAGCCGTTTTTAAGATTAAATACCCCGCCCTCCACCGCATGGCCATAGGGCTCTATCGTCCTAAATAACTTCTTGGGAATGACTGCTTTAACGACTCTTCGGGGATTCATGCTTTCAAGTATACTGTAGAACAGATGAAAATACTGGGAATTGAAACTTCCTGCGATGAAACCGCAGCCGCTGTGGTAGAAGATGGCCGCAGGCTGTTATCGAATGTAGTCGCCAGTAGCGTTGATTTACACGCGGTTTACGGTGGTGTGGTGCCGGAAATAGCCGCTCGCAGCCACATAGAATCCATCTTGCCGGTCATTGATGAAGCCCTAAAGACCGCTTTCCAAGGCCGGGCCTTGGAAATGGCAGAAATGTGGTCTAATATTGACGCGATTGCCGTTACCCGCGGCCCGGGGCTATCAGGTAGTTTACTAATTGGCGTTTTAACCGCCCGCACCCTGGCAATAGCTAAAAATAAGCCGCTTTATGCTGTTAACCACGTAGAGGCCCACGTTTACGCCACTTTCATTACGGAAAAAGCTAAAAGCTTAAAGCTAAAAGCTATTAGCTTGAACAATAAGCAGCCAGAATTTCCTATTCTGGCACTTATTGTTAGTGGTGGCCACAGCCAGCTGGTTTTGTTCAAGAACCACTTTGATTACAAGATTCTGGGCCAAACTGCCGACGACGCCGTGGGCGAGGCCTTTGACAAAGTGGCCAAAATCCTTGGCCTGCCCTACCCCGGCGGCCCATCCGTTAGCCAAGCGGCCAAAGAAGGTAATCCGAATGCCCTATTGTTGCCCAAAGCCCGCATGCAAAATGGCTACGACTATAGTTTTTCGGGCTTAAAAACTGCCGTTCTGCGCGCCGCGCAACAGATGGTTGGCAAAGATTTTACTTTCCCCTCCTCTGCCCTGCCGGCAGTCTTAAATGCCAGCCAAAAAGCTAATTTAGCCGCTAGCTTCCAGCACACCGCTATCCAAACACTTGTAGATGGTTTAAAGGCCGCTTCAGAAGAGTTTGAGCCTAAAAGTATTGTTATTGCCGGCGGCGTAGCTGCCAACCGGGAGCTAAGAACTCAAGCAGATAAACTTACGCCAAAACCGATTTATACGGACATCAAACTCTGCACCGATAACGCCGCCATGATAGCCGCCAATGCCTACTATCAGGCCAGCAACAAGCAGCCGGTAGCTGACCCCTACTCCCTAGAAATAGACCCTGGTTTACAGATGTAAAGAAGTAAATTGTCCTAATTATCCTAATTTCTAATTAGTCTAAGCAATAGCTAAAATACTAAGCACCAAACTGTTTTGAATCGTTGGGTCATTTGGATTTACTTAGAGCAATTAGGCCAATTAGTGCAATTAGGAATTAAGTTTGTTATGCTAAAAATTGAAAACAAAAACTACTAGCAGTCGGCGCGGGCCGGCCGAAGATAAAGATCGGTATTGGTTGTTCTATGCCTACTATTAGGCACTTTTGAGGTAGTCTTTTCGGGTGAAAAGACTTGTTAAAGTTTGTCCCATTTCACGTGAATCAGCAGAAATAACAGGGGTCAGAGACACTATCTTCCCACCTCTGTTATACTGAGGGAAGTTTATGAAGTTACCTAAGGCCTACGAACCTGGCAAGTATGAATCCGATACCTACGCTCTCTGGGAAAAGAGCGGGGTATTCACCGCTGACCCCGCCAGCACTAAAGACCATTTCTCTATCAGTATGCCGCCGCCCAACGAAACCTCGACTTTACACATGGGTGGGGCGCTTTTTCTGACCCTGCAAGACATTATGGCCCGACATGCCCGGCAACAGGGGAAAGACGTGCTGTGGCTACCGGGAACAGACCACGCGGCGATTGCCACGAATGCCGTCGTAGAGCGACGGTTAGCAGAGCAGGGGACTAGTAAGCATGAGCTGGGTCGTAAGGGGTTTATTGCCGAAGTTAAGAAGTTCGCCGGCGGCAATCGGGAAATCATAATTAAACAGATGCGGGCCATGGGCGCCAGCGCCGATTGGAGCAGATTCCGCTACACCTTGGATGAATCACTCAACCGCTCCGTTAATGAAGTTTTTAGCAAGATGTACCAGGACGGCTTGATTTACAGGGGTCACCGGATTGTAAACTGGGATCCTAATTTAGAAACCACGGTTTCTGACGACGAAGTTGAGCATAAAGAAGAGAAGGCACCGCTCTACACCTTACAATACGGACCGTTTAAGATAAGCACCGCCCGCCCGGAGACCAAATTTGGCGACAAATACGTGGTGATGCACCCAGACGATAAGCGATACGCTCAGTATAAAAATGGCGATACCTTTGAGTGCGAGTGGCTCAATGGTAAAGTGACCGCTACCATCGTTAAAGACGAGGCGGTTGACCCGGGGTTTGGTACGGGGGTGATGACTATTACGCCGTGGCACGACCGCACGGACTTTGAGATTGCCGAGCGCCACGGGCTGGAACGCCAGCAAATCATCGATTACAAGGGTAGGTTGTTGCCGATTGCCGGGGAGTTTGCCGGAATGTCGATTGAAGAGGCCAGGCCCAAAATCGCCAAAAAACTGGAGGATAAAGGCCTGCTTGTTGGCATTGAAGAAAACTACACCCATAACATTGCCCTGAACAGCCGCGGCAAAGGTGTTATTGAGCCGCAGATTATGCTGCAGTGGTTCGTGGATGTAAACCGCCCGGCCATGGAGTGGAAAGGCCAAATGCGTAGCTTTAAAGAGGTAATGCGGGCGGTTGTGGAAGACGGTGATATCAAAATAATTCCCCAGCACTTTGAAAAACTCTACTACCACTGGATAGACAACCTGCGCGACTGGTGCGTTAGCCGCCAGATTTGGTGGGGCCACCAGATACCGGTGTGGTACAAAGACAGCTCGGACGAGCTTTATGTGGGCGCACGGCCGCCCAAAGGAAGTGGCTGGCAGCAAGACCAGGACACGC
>Ga0265336_10001526_pt1 | contig 10420 bp, 8 predicted proteins | sample 42119metaG_FD_193583 | JGI IMG/M metagenome (GOLD analysis project Ga0265336, IMG submission 193583) | Rhizosphere microbial communities from Carex aquatilis grown in University of Washington, Seatle, WA, United States - 4-21-19 metaG | ecosystem: Host-associated > Plants > Roots > Rhizosphere >...
CCCGTTTCTCACGACGAATATCTTAGTACGGTTTTTGGGATAGATTCTTATCGCTCTCTCTTTATATGTTTCATTGGTGGAAATGACCGCATCGGAGAACTTGTATGATAGGTACTGAAATGTTTTCAATATTTTGAAAAGCAGGCCGGCATCATCTTCTGCAATTTCAAAGCGGCTGAGGAGAGTTTCGGGTGTGAGGTCGTGTTCGTCGAAAATAAATTTGACACCAAACATCTTGCAATATAGGGCTAATGGCCAAAACATATCCGGGGGGTTTGCAACATGAACAACGTCAAATTTACCTTTTCTGTATTGTACTTTATGGAACAAGAAGAACGTCCTAGCGAAAGCAAAAAGGTATTCTGCAATGTAACTGAATTTGGATCCGGTGGAAAATACAAGTCGATAACGAAAAACATTTATCGAGTCTATGATCTCGAACCCCTTTGAGTCGACTCCTTCTTTAGGAGCAATGACACTGACTAAAGCACCTTTATCCTTTAATGCAACCGCTTCTCTCCAGACTCTTTTATCAAACGGAACAGAATTGTTTTCGACGATCAATAAAAAATGTTTACCAACAAATTCCTTCATACCTGCCCGATGTTAAGATTTCATCTTTTACTCTGATGAAATCGATGATTTCAATTTTGTTGAACGTCCGTCGTAGCACTTCACCGAGGTTATCGCCGTTGTTTACCACCACAATCAGTTCTGCTGATTCGAGAAATGGTTCCAATTCATCATAAAGGATTTCATTGATATGAGGTAATTTATTATAAATGAAATCCTTATTCTTACCCATGAGCCGGTATAGGTGGACGTTCCTGTCGTAGATTTTTACCTCGTATCCCTTCCCAAGAAGCCTTTCGACAAGCTCTAGTGCCGGACTGAATCGGAGATCGTCTGTTCCTGCTTTAAAAGATATTCCATAGAAACCGATCTTTCGTTTGTTCTTTTTGATTATCGCGTCAAGAGCATACTCAATATGAATCTGATTGCTGGCATCAATTGCAGAAAGCACCGGCAATTTTAGGTATTTATCATGCCCGATGGAATTCAACGCCTTCAGATCTTTCGGCAAGCATGACCCCCCGTACGCAAATCCCGGCTTGAAGTAATAGGGAGATATGTTCAGGATTTTGTCTCTCACAAAAAGATCCATGAGAACTTCGCTGTCAACCCCTAATGCCTTGCAAATTCGGCCAATCTCATTAGCAAAGGTGACCTTCAACCCGTGATAGGAATTATTGACAAATTTAATAAGCTCCGCACTTCCGATATCGGTCACTATGACTTCAGCCTTAATCTTTCCATAAACCTCCCGCATTACATCAATTCCCCTGCTGGACTTCGAAGCGAGAACAGTATACGGAGGGTTGAAAAAATCATTAACAGCGGACCCTTCCCGAAGAAATTCGGGATTCGAAACGACTGCGAAATCGGTTCCGTTTTTCTTTCCGCTTTCGCCGGCAATGATCTCGGCAATTTTTTTGTTGGTTCCCGGCATGACCGTGCTTCTAATCGCTAACGTGTAAAAATTCTTCCTCTGTGCAATCGCTTTTCCAATCTCTTTTGCCACCGTATAAATATGAGACATATCCAGATGGCCGTTCGGATCGTTTGGTGTACCGACGCAAATAATGCCGACATCAGAATTCAATACGGCTTCAGAACTGTTGGCGGTGGCTTTGATAAGCCCTTCGTCGTAATTCTTTTTGATCAGATCGTCAATAGACTGTTCAACGATCGTTGCTTTCCCGCTGTTGACTAAGCCGACTTTAACAGGGTCGATATCAACGCCGATGACCTCATGACCGAGTTCACTCAAACACCCAACGCCGACGCAACCAACATATCCTAAACCATGAATGCTAATTTTCATTTTTGCTCAGCGCGAATATTAGAGAAGACAATGCACGAAACATCGTACCAGCTCCCCAGTGCAGTGTAGGTGTTTTATTTGTAAACCGATTGTTTTTCCATAAATAAAAGTATCCTGACGGATCTTGCATATTCTTAATGGTCCAGTCTGCAACCTTCTTTGCGAGATCTATCAATTTTTTGTCGTTATAGTATTTAGAGAACACAATCAATGTATCAATACTCTGTGAGGCGCTTTGGATATCAAATTTATACTCTCTATTCCAGTAATACTTTGGAGCACCATCTTCGCGAAAGAAATGTTTAATGTAGAAATCCAGCCCTTTTTTTATTGAAACATCAAATTGTTTTGAACCGGTCTCCATTTGATATGTTATGAGCGAGTCGAGATTGTAAGCTGTGTGCCAATTATCGATCCAATGATATTTCGATTCTTCGCCGTAATACCATGATCCATCTACACGCTGGCAATTCACACCGTACTCAACGGCTTGTGCAGCAAGATCTTTACATTCTAACGAACCGGTGAGCGTATAGATTTCGGCTAACACCCCGGCGCCCAGGAGGTTTGCATTATGGACTGCAACTTTTTCGTGGGTCACGTAGCTGATGCATAACCCTTTGTCGTTCTCTATTCTCGGTAAGTCGTTGAGAATGAATTTATCGATGCCTGCAAGGACATCCAAATACTTAGGATGATGAAGCTCACGGTATGCCTCTGCAAAATGATGTCCGATCAACGCCGTCCATACTAACGTTGGCGCTCCCTTTGGAAGATAGAAAGCGCGGGATGCATAATCGAACGAATTTCCCCAACAATAGCCGGAATAACCTTTCGTATAATTATTTATCAGCCAATCAAAACAACATTCAGCTTGCTTTCTATAATATTCATCCTGAGTCAACTGAAAGAGTTTAAGATAACCGGAACCGATGAAACTCATTCCTTTTGTGCTCCGGGATGGTTTGATTCCGAGAAGAGGACGAATATTAAACGGAACTCTCCTGACAAATTGTTGAAGTGATTGCTGTGCAAACCTACTTCCGAAAGTGAGATATTTGAATGGCGAAGATAAACCATCAAATGGATCGTAGGCTTCAAAATTATTTTTAATCAGCCACTTTTCAAGTTTCTTGAGTGAGTTAAGATATGATGTGTTATCAGAATTCAATCTTTTTTACTTTTCCCTCTTTAAGGCTTTCCAGTGCTTTGAATAAAGTCAGAGTCGTGAGAATCAGTTCTTCGAAGGGAATTAATACTTGCTTTCCAGTTTTCAATGCTTCAACGACCTTTTCCATTTCTTCGACGTGCCCCTTCTCGCCTGAAAACTTCTCTTTTGTCGTTTTTGTCGAGTCAAAAAATTCAACCTCCTTGAAATCCCTCATCTTTGCCGCCTTGAGAAGGTGTTCTTCCTCCCCGGAGTGATTAGCAAGTAGAGAATAAGCTGAAGGCATATCGGAAATCGTCTTTGTATGCATCATTCTCTTCATTCCTAAGAAACGAAAACTGAGCAGCAATCTTGCATTCAATTGCGTAGCGATGCGACGCGATATTGCATTATTGGCGGTTATTCTTTCAATTATTGGACTGGTCAATGCGTCGAATGGATCGAATGACAGATATTCCTCCTTCTCAACAAATTCGATCGAATTCTGAATGATCGTTCTTAGTTTTGTCGGATTCATTTGCGGTTTCTATGAATCTAGACACGTATAGGTGGAAGTCTGTTTTCTATTGATGTCATTCATCATTTCTTCAAATAAACTGAAGAAGTCATATATTGGATTCAGACTGCATCAACCCCGTTTTTTCTCTACTTCGGGAATGCAATTTCTCGATAGATCTGTTCTAATCTCTTCACCGCGTTAGCCGGAAGAAAATGCCCCCTACTGTATTCGTAATTAAAACAGGAAATCTTTTGGCACAGATCGCCATTCAATATAAGGTGCTCGATAGATTCAGCATAACTTTGAGGGTCTTTTCCTCGTACGAGATATCCCATCTTCCCATCTTCAAAAAAATCCGGTATTCCACCCGCATCGCTTGTTACTATAGGCAATCCAAAGGCCATCGCTTCCAATAAAGAAATTGGCACACCCTCTCCCCAATATGACGGAAAAAGATAGATATCCGAATTGATAAGTGTCTGTATCTTATTGGTTCCTTCCACAAAACCAGTAAATGAGACACCGGCGATTCCTTGCTTTTCCACGTATTTACGTGCTGAATCAAGCTCCTCTCCTGCTCCAGCTAAGATTAATTTAAGCTTTGGATACTTAACAATAAGGACCTTGAACGTCTCTATGACAATATACACGCCCTTTTCTTTCACCATTCTTGCGAGAAAAAGGATAGTAGCTTCTCCACTTGAAATGTGTTTTCCCCCATTTACCCTTGATATTGGGATATCTCTAAGAAGTTTCTCGTCGACAACTGTTGTCTCCACAAATACTGGACCTTCATACCCCCATCCGATGATCGCTTTCTTAAAAGGAGATGCCAAGACAACGACAGCATCAGCCTTAAAGTAGATCCACTGAAACAGATTCAAAAGGACACCCTTCAGTCGTCGCTGCGTCTTTATCTGCCATCCATGAAAAAAAACTAACACAGGCAACTTGTACCACTTCGCCAAAGCTATCATGATGGATTCGCGGATCAGTGCTTTTGGATCCAATGATGGATTCAAATGAACTAAGTCGAATTTTTCCGATTTTAATTGATGACGGTAATCCATAATATCATTTAGTAATCTCATAAAATCAGCATAGACGCCAGCATCGCCTTTTCGGTGACCTATGGTATACAAAGAAGCTTGGACTGAAAAGCTATCTTTGATGCTATAGATATATTGAGCCACGCCGCCCATTACTGCAATATCGGGCACGGTGATCAAGACTCTTAACTGATTCGTGCGAGCATCCACATTTCTTCTCTACTTTAGCAACATTATTTATAGAGCCTTCAACGTTTCTATTTACAACGGATTCTCAAACGTTATCCTTTTGGAGAATCTGACACCGTATAATTCAATTGCCTTTACTAGAAGCATCTCAAAAACCCCTGTGAATGTCATTGCGAGTCCCGATGTTCCTTATCGGGACGAAGCAATCCCCATTTTTGAGGAGATTGTCCCGCTGTATGGGATCCCTTTGGGACTTCGTCGCTCCGCTCCTCGCAATAACCGTGCTTTTATTTTTGAGATAGCTTCTATTAATTTCCATTACAAACGGTGCGAACCAAAGATCAGAATATTGGTGTGCTTCGAAAATATCGACACCTTCGAAAGCCCCTTTCGACCATTTTAATAAAAAAATCATCGGACATCTATACTGAGATTAGTTGATTAATGTTTCGTATGAACGCACCATTGATTCCATGGAAAACCTTCGTGTCACAATCTCTCGGATAGCATTCTGATCCAACGATAAAACGCCGTTGAGCACTTTTTGCCATCCTTCGGCAAGAGCCTTGGGATTGCGAATTGGAACAACGAACCCGTTTTCAACATCGGTCACCATCTCCCTAGCTCCTCCTAAATCTGTTATCACACATGGAAGTCCTGATGCCATAGCTTCGAGCGCAGAAATAGAAAAAGTTTCAATGGCATCTGAACTCAAAGTAAAGCAATCTGAAATCCAGTAGAAAGGGCGAACATCCTCTTGCATACCACAGAACTTGACGTACTTATCCAAATTCGCCTTCCTCACCAGCGCCCTGAGACCCGATTCAATAGATTCGTTGCCTCCTCCCACAAAAAGGAGATAAACATTCTCCGCGCCATTGAGATGCATTAACAATAGGGCCTCCACAGAGTCTTGGTGCCTCTTTTCCTTTCGAAATGTTGCAACCTGGACGATCACTTTGGAGTTAGAGGGAATTCCCCATAATTCCCGAAATTGGTCTGCATTGAATGAGGAAGGTCGAACTATAAATCGCGCTGTATCCACCCCATTATATATCGTGAGAAAACTATCGCGTGCGACGAAATAGTGCTCGGCAAAATATCTGGCCTGAGCCTGACAAACGCTTATGAACTTATCCTGCGGTCGGCGCAAACGACTAAAGCCGATAAGCCGCAGAAAGTCGGTAAGGCCTCTAACCTGTGTAGTATGCACAATTACATTAATGGGAAAATCTAGCTTACTCCTTTTCCGAGCAAGTGCCAGAAATACAAAAGCGAACAAATTAATTGCAAAGAAACTACTGAAGTTCTTGGTAGTTATTTGTTCGGCAATGATGTTGGCCGGACTCGTGTCGAAACGCCAATGCCGAAGAACTTTGTGGATTTGAACACTGGGTTTTATTTTTCCGGCCAGAGCATCTTGGTTGTTCAAAATGAAAATGGCCGGATGAATATGAGCATCAAGATGATTCACGAGATCAACCAAATGCATTTGGGCCCCGCCGACACCGAGGTCACCGGCCACGAATAGAATGTCATTGTCCTTAATCATTCTATTGGACAGATACTTCGCTTACGTAGAAAATGCCGTTTCTATCCGGAGCGTTAATAGGAAATCGGATGGCCGGTTTCTTCGTGATTGGATCGACCATCGAAACGCCAATCGTGTATTTGCCAACCTTGAGCGCTTGTGAAACGCTGATGGTTGCATCGATAGGGTGCGTTCCTGGTAACCAGCTCGGAACGTTTCCGTCTACCTGCATCGTGGCAATGATATTTTGAACAGAGTCAATCAAATATAGCTGAATTGGATAATTTCTGTAGATAGGCGCAACACCGCTGTTTTCCCAGACCATATGGACGTTAAGACTTCCAGCACGGTTGACCGTCGAAGGATGAGAAATCTCTTTCAACACAAACCGATAGCCACTTTTTTCTCCGAGTACACGCAGTTGAGAAAAAACTGCGTCGGGTGCATTTCCTATATTATCGTTGATATATGTGACATGGTTATCTGTCATAAACTTAAGACCCGCGTCGAAGGAACAATGGTCGCAGGTTTTGAGATACTGGTATTCTCCGTACCATTCAAAAACAACAGGAGCTTTTTTCCATTCGTCGTTTATCAGTGAATTCGGGGCTTTCGCCATTTCCGACCAGGACTGAATATCCCATGAGGACCCTATTCCATCGCGCCGAATTCCGGTTCCTCTGGACATCGCATAAGCAAGAGCTTCAGAATCGTTTGTCATCATTACTAAAGGAGTTTTTTTAAAAGCATTGATATACATATCGACAATTTTCTTCCTGGTATTCAAGTCCACGGGGTGGGTTGTGTGCCATTCACCCCACAGCCCATACGAGCCAATGTCGACAAACTCAATTTCTGGATTGCCGTCATAACGTTTTCCAAGTTCAGCTATGAACTTTTCATGTGCCGAAAGAAAAATCGGATCGGAGTAGTCGGGCTCTATTCGGATTAGGTGTTTGTCCCCATGAACTGCATCTCCGCCCCCTGTGTCCGCAAAACTACGGCAACCTTGATCAAAGAGCCATTTTGGAGAAGAATAAATCCCTCGGGTGTGAGGATCAGCCGTTTCTATTCGAAAAGAGAATTTTCGTCCGCTTGCTTTCCATGCATTGATTGAGGAATCTAATATTGCCCAGTTATACGTTGTCGGCCCTGGTTGGAGATCAGCCCAATCAAATCGCCAATAACCAACCGAGCCGGGGAAACGGGGCGTTCCTCGGGGGACCCGTTGAAACACCATCCACCCTTTGCCAGGGTTTGATAGCAGCGTGTCGATCTCATGAAAACGATGAACGGTAATATTCCGATCATTTGATTGCCCTTTTATCAATCCCGATACAATGAAGGTAACCAGACAAATTCTAATTATGTGATTGAATAACCTTTTCATAGATCCTCCTTGTTTCCTCAGCACTATTATCCCAACTTAGTTCGTTCTTCCGCAACATATCGTAAACTGCCGGCGAAGAATTCTCGGCCGTCTTCTTTGATAACATGTTTACAATCGCATCGGCAAGAGCCGTTGGATCGTTGGGTTGAATTATTCTGCCTGTCTTTCCTTCCCACACATATTCGGGCAAGCCTCCTACATCAGTTGCTATGACGGGTTTATTAAATGCGTACGCTGTAAGAATAACTCCACTCTGCGATGCGTCAAGATAGGGGCACACCACAAGCGATGATCGGGAAATGAGCGTTGCAACTTGTGTGTTTGACAAATATTCCGGGTAGATTTCAAACACACTTCCATTTTTCAATTGTGGTAGATTTGGTAATGAATAACCTTGTATCGCTTTCCCTGCGATAATGAATCGGACATTCGGGATCGACATAGAAACAAGTTCTGCTGCTTCAACAAACACCTCCACACCCTTATATGGAGAAATCCTCCCAAAGAACAACACCGTATTAGGCTCCTCCGGAATTTCAGATGTCAGCCACTCTCGGTAAATATCGTAAATCCCTAAAGGAATCATTGTGACTCTGCTCTCAGCTACGTCATAGTGCTTAAGAAATTGTTTACAGGAAAAGTTACTGTGAAGAATAAAGTGATCTACTTTTCGAATCGTCAACCAACGGGCAATTTCGGTCCGCCAATTATGTTCACCAGAATGAGCCTTGGCATCATGGATATTGAGAACAAAAGGAACTCCCTTCAATGTAAAGAGCAGCGGTGCTAAACGCAACGATATGTCGTCCAGGTGAAAAACGTCTGGATTCAATTTTTTTATGTACTTCATTGCTTGATATGAAACCCGCCATGTTTTCGGATGAATGCTTTTACTACAAGTGTGAACGACGAGCGACACAGAGGCACACCGTTTCCAATATTTATGAAGCGAGGAGGGGAAAACGCGCTCGAGAAAAGAGACGCCGTCGTGAACCCCGGATGTAAGTTCCTGATTTGAGATATCAAAGATTGCGCTTTGCCAGCTTTCCGGCGAAAGTTCAATAAATAAGTGAACATTCAAAATCTGGGATAAAGCCTCGATTTTTGAAAATGCAGGGTCTAGGAAGGAAGGCCGCGTATAATAAACAATATCCATTTCAAGCGATCCGTAATCTATTTCAAACAAGGAACAAAACCAACTGCGGGGTAGTGTTATAGTTTGGTTTCTTTTCTTGAGAAGAAGTCATTGCGAGGCGTTCTTTGCCGAAGCAATCCCCGTTTACTTAGAAGGATTGCTTCGCTCCGCTCGCAATGACCTTCAAACTGTAACACTACCAAATGCGGTTTGACCTTACGATTGTATAGGGTTCTTATTTCAGCTGGAAAATCTGGTATTGGGTCATTTTGAATTAAGGGTCATTGCGAGGCGCTCTTTGCCGGAGTAATCCCATAGTTTAACGGAGATTGTCCCGCTGTACGGGATGCCGAACAGCAACACTTCGTCGCTTTGCTCCTCGCAATGACCTTATTCTTCAAGACAACCCACTACCGAAAATCTACATCCAATTATTTCAGATTTATTCTATGTTTCTAAAATCAAGATTCTTTATTTGCCCGAATCTTTCTTGCCAAGGAATTTTCCATCGAATTAATTGATAAAGGTTATCGGCAAATTCTAGCCCCCTCACCGAACGGATGAAGTCGCTACGAAAGCAATCGGATCGGACAAAAAATCCGTTTACACCGGACCGTTCAACACACAAAAATTGATAGCCGAACTTTGCTAAATAGGTTTTCCATCCTGCAATAGATACACCAAAGTAGAGATCTTTTATCGAATCCTGTTTGCTGTAATATTCAGGGTCGTATTTTATCGTGATACTTTCCGTCGGTCCGAATGTTGCGTTGTACTCTGCGACAATTATTTTCGGTTTCAGTCCCTGCTTAAACAAAGAATCAACAACATAATAGTCAATTCCATCGATATCTACGCTTAAAACATCTGGATCACTAAAGGCGGTCATTTCAATCAATTTTCCCGAATTGTCTTTATCTGCTTTAAAATGTACGCTCTGGACTTTTACATTATTATTTGAAATAAGTGTTGATATCTCGGCACGTTTGACGTTCGCCTCAACCATCAATCCACCATAACGCAATCCGTAGGCCAACCAGGCCGTGCAGTTGTCGTATCCATTTGCAGAACCTATTTCGATAAAGTACCTGTTTGGATTCTCGATTTTCCTGCAGAGATAGTCCAAGATACCATCCTCTCCCCCATCACTAAAAGCTGAGAATTCCCACGAATTTGGGTTTTTCGGATCGATCTCTCGAAGTTGACTAGTAACGGATCCCCTTGCAAAGCCAGCGATGAGCGATCGCTGGACGGTTGCTACTCTAAAATGATGTATGAGTCTTTTGATCATGCTTATCTAATTCCTTTTATTTGTAAAGTAATCTTCAAGAGAACTCATTTATTCTTTCTTTAATTTCAAACCGTTTTCCTCAATAATTTTTAACTCCGCATACTACCATAAAAATTTCGTTCTTCTCCCATAACTTAAAAGACGAATCGCGTCATGCAGAGCGAAAGACAAGTCGTCTCAGCAATTCTAATCGAACCAGTTTCCACCGAAACACCGCAAACCAAAACACCAATTGAACGATGCCTATACAGAGATATCGGCTTAACGTATCAGAGAAGAGAAG
>Ga0265336_10001527_pt1 | contig 10418 bp, 5 predicted proteins | sample 42119metaG_FD_193583 | JGI IMG/M metagenome (GOLD analysis project Ga0265336, IMG submission 193583) | Rhizosphere microbial communities from Carex aquatilis grown in University of Washington, Seatle, WA, United States - 4-21-19 metaG | ecosystem: Host-associated > Plants > Roots > Rhizosphere >...
AGCTACATCCACAACAGCTACGGCTGGTTAGACCTCCAACAGGCACTCGTCGCGGGCGGCGCAGACCTTACCGGCTGGAATTCCCTAAACGTTCTTGGAACCAACGGCGAGGGCACCCTGGTGTTCGGGAGCGGAGCCCATGGCGGGGGTACCGAGGGATTTGTTGCCCAGGTGTCGGCCGGTTACCTCGACAATTTCGGCAAACCCAAGAAGAAGGGGTAAGCCTCATAGCTGGTTTGAGGAGACGAACTTGGTTCGCCCCTGGGGGGCCAAGGACTGAGGAATATCTATTCGAATCGGCAATTCGGGCAATCAGGCGTGTTCAGCCCGCTTTGGGTGGGCGAACACAAAGCCGCAATCGTAGGCTCTCAGATTGATCGAGCCTTACCTGCAAACCGTTACCTCTTACATTTTGCCCCGCCACCTTCATACTGCTTTGTCTAGGAACATGGAGTGTTTCCTGACAAAGCGAAGGCAAGTCGACAGTAGGAAGTGTTAGCGAAGACCAGCCTCGGGTTTGCCCAGCACCCTTGGCCTTTCCCCTACATGTCCGGTGTGCCTTCTCTTGGCCTCGAACGCCCAGAATGGCCGATGCAACTTGCCACTTCGACCCGCCACAAGTATCGTATGATCATGGCAGCGCTCCAACACCGCCAGCCCACTGCTATCTCGTTTCAGCAGTCAACGCCGCAGCTTGAGCTCATTGCAAAACGCGTCGCATGGTGGAAGACCCCTTCCGAAGCGCTGGCCGACACTGATGAGTTTCTTTGCCGGGTCATGACATTCGGGCTTTGGTCTGACGTGACCTATGTCGCAAGGATGGTTGGCGACGACGCTATGCGCCACGCACTGAAGCAGGCGCCTGCCGGTATATTCGACCCGCCTTCGTGGCATTATTGGCATTACCGACTTGGCTTTGATCTTGTGCCGGAATTGCCCAGACGTGAGCTGCGATGAAAACGGTCACGCCGCGTCTCGAGACCCTACCGCCGTCACAAAAGAATCTTTGGCCCCAACTTGCCTCGGTCGGGGATGACTTTGTGCTTTATGGCGGTACGGCGCTTTCTCTCCAGCTGGGGGGCCGGCAATCTTTCGATTTCGATTTCTTCACTCCTGCGACAGTGGATGCCGATGCCCTGTCCGAACGCCTTCCATTCCTTAAAGGGGCTTCCCTAGTACAAAGGGCTCATTCGACTGCCACGTTCTCGGTCAATTGCCCCGAACCTGTGAAGATTTCGTTCTTCGGTGGGTTGGATTTTGGTCGAGTGGATGAACCTTCGTGCTTTTCCGATAATAAGGTGGCTGTCGCAGGTCTCCTGGATCTTGCCGCGCAAAAGGTTAAGGTCGTGCAGCTAAGAGCCGAGAGGAAGGACTACCTCGACATTTGCACTCTCTTGGAAGGCGGCGTTACCCTCGAGATGGCGCTGGGCGCAGCGCAATCGCTGTATCCGGAGTTCAATCCCATAATGACACTGAAGGCGTTGACCTATTTTGACGACGGCGACCTGGGAGCCCTGGCTGAGTCCAGCAGATCGATGTTAATCACTGCAGTTTCAAATGTACGGGATGTTCCTTCGGTACCAAAATTGGGAAAGTCGCTGTTGCCGAAATCTCGCACCTTGTCGTGGAATCTCGATGACTTTATCGGCAGTAAACCCGATGTCTCACGCGACAGGGAACGTGAAATCGGAGAGTAGCCGATCGTGCCATATGGGCGCCTCCGACAATTGCGGAAGAATAAGGTGGGACAACTGGGCGTCATCCCTCGCCCTGAACTTCTCTCTTCAGAAAACAGTAATTTACCCCAATAATGACAAATGTAAGTAGCTCCGCTCGTGGGAATTCTGGCGTAGAATAATCCAATGCATTCGTCGGCAAATAAATGAAATGTAAGTGACGGATAAGTGGAATTTAAGTGCCAGGCCAGATATGCGCATCCCGCAACCGTCCGCTAACGAGCTGGGGTGATTGACGGGCCCTTCCCCATACCGACGCATTCTGGAATCTCCACCAAGATGTCTTGCTGAGGCTTCTCATGGTCGATCTCCCACACTATTCCATTTGATCGGCGCACACCTTTCGCATCGAGTCCCGCGCCGCGCCGCGAAGCACTATCCCGAATATCGTCTTGGGAAAAAGCAAAGACGTGTCGACCGAAAGTAACGATCTCTTCAGCAGGGAGAATGATATCGTCTAAGCCGCTGCGGCAACTAAGTCAGACAATCGCGCATCCTACCAAAAAATAAGAGTCCGGCGGTGATAGCCGCCGGACTCTATTGTCTACACTAAACCCCATGGCCCTAAAACACCATGGATTGAAGCGTTTACCCCGCTTCAAAATCTTGAAGGTTCTAGAAGTCGAACGAGTTCTCTAGCGTCCACCCCATACCCTCTTCAATACGGGCTAGAGCTAGGCTTCCGTCCGGCTCATAGGCCGACGCAAAGAGGTGATCTTTCTCACCCACGCTGCGGAGATTGAGCTGCACGCGCCAGTTGACGTTCTTGTAGATCTTCCGGGAGTAGCCGATCCAAAGGTCGACGTGATTGTCCTCCGATCCCTTGAAGGGCTGGTTGACGTCAAGTCCACCTTGCGTCACCGCAAGGACATTCGCATAGTTCGGGTCAGTCGAGTTCACGTTGTTGAACGTCGGGTTGTACTTGTACCCGAGGATACGGGCAGCCTCCATGCGAAGGGCACCACCGACAAACGTTCCCTTGAGGGGACCGCGGTCGAACGTGTAGGTCGTGATCAAGTTCATACGCCAAGGCGAAACCTCGGGGGCAGCATGGCCCTGGTCATTCAACTCAACCGTGAATGGAGCGACGATGGTGGAGTTCCAGTTGGCGCCTAACGTCCCGCAGCTATTGCACCACATGCGGATCTGGCCGCCAGGTCCGTTCATGAAGCCCGTCATCTTGGAGATGAAGGCCTGAGCCGCTGGGTCGATGTCCTCGTGCGTCGCATTCACATGCGAGTAGTTCAGGCTCACGTTCCAGTTGCGCAGGAGCTGTGTCGTCAGTTCAATTTCGACACCCTTGGAGAGGTTGTCGACCGTGGTCTGGTGGTCACCGAAGTTGGAACCACCACCTATATTCGGGGCCGACAGATCGTTGTAACCAGACGGGTAGGCGCTAGCCAACTGCCCACTGGCCTTTGCGAGCGAAGGGAGGATCGCCGGCTGCTGGTTGTAGCTCGAGAAGAATGAGTCCGGAACCGGAAGGTTCAACCAAGCATTGACGATGGCCGCCGAGGCTTGGTTGGTGGCGATGTACTGGGCGCTGCCGGTGGCATAGCCACTGCCGTTGCCGTAATCCCAGTAGTTGGTGTTCGGAGTCTTGCCCTCGAGACCGTCCTGCAGGGCCGTGGCCCAGCCGTATCCCCAGATCGTGCCGTTAGCTACAAAGAATCCGTTGGTTCCCAGCCCAGCAACCGAGTTACCATTGGTTTCACCAAGGGTAGCGTTCTTCACGAGGGTCTTGAACCAGTCGACCTTGAGCGAGATCTTGTCGTTTAGGGCCGTGGTGGTGAAGCCGTATTCCGTCGTGGTACCGGATGCGTTCGGGATTGCCAAGCCGGCGAGGCTCAGGCGAGCCGCATCAGGCTTGAAATTATCCGAACGATTTAGAAACAAGCTAAGTGTGACATCGCCCGGAAGCTTCGACATGAGCGCCTTCGGGAAGTGATAGACACCGCCCCAAGTTTTGCTCACGCCACGAACATCCGTCCGTGAAGCGTCGTTCTCAGGATACGCCAAGCTCGTGATCCCCGTCGCCTGACTCGTCACGGCATTACTCTCATAGTTTGTCACCTTGTCCTTTCGCCAACCGAGAGAGGGGACAAGATCGCCGTTTAGGAAGTACCCCTGCCAAGTGATGCCCTCGGACTCGTCGATGTAACGGGTGCTGTTGCCCGCGGTCACGAGGTTTGAGCGGTCGGAGGGATTGCTCCAGGACTGGTACCCGATGGCCTCATTCTGCCAGCCAACGTAGTTGGCCGGGTTCTCATACTGAATGCTGTTCGTGGTCACCCCTCCGTTTTGCGTACTTGTATAACTGTACGGAGCGGCAGGGTCTACGTAGCCAGGCGTGTTCGGGTCAGTCGGCTTGTTCCAAGTCGAATTGAAGTTGAGCGTCGTTTCGTTCTTCGGGGGAGCAATGACGTAGTTCAGGCTCTGCAGGTTCGCGCCGTGAGCCGAGGATGCACCCGCGAGGGAGGGCCCGATGTAGGCGGTCCACTCGAATGAAGCGCTAGAGCTCAGCGTATTCGCGACGCTGTTGGACGGCAGGTTATTGTCTGTAATGTAGCTCGGAGTCGTGGCGTACTCGGCGAATTGGAAGGTGCTTTGTACAACCGTGTTCTTCTCGTAGAGGCCTGTGAAGTTGCTCTTCCCAAGGATTTTCGAGAGTGTGGAGTTACCGAAGAAGTCGGAGGCTCGCAGCTCAAGGGTCGGGGAGAAGCGGTAAGTGTAACGGTCGGTCGTCGTCTGGTAGTTGTCGTCTTCACCTCCTGAGGCAGCTTGCGCTACATATGGGCGGCCAACATTCGGATTAGCCGTACCATCCGCATAGGTCTGGTTCACATCGATGTTGATGGCGTAGTTCCCACCTTGCAGCCAGGGCTCAGCACCCTCAACATAGTGCTGCTGGTCGTAGGCGAACTCAAAGCCTAGGCGGTCGTCGAAGAAGGTCTGGTCAACCGCGATGTTAAACGCACTCCAGCTCTTCCATTCATGCTTGTTCGGACCGTCAAGAAGCTTCTTGTAGAAGTTGAAAATCGAGGAGTCCGTGATGACCTTGTCGGTGTAGTACACGCCGCCAGGAATGGCGTTCATCGGAACCTTGTAGTTGACCGGAACACCGTTGGCGACTGGCGCTCCGCTCGTGCTCGTCTGGTTTGGCCCCCCTACACCATTCGTATATTCGCCAAACGATGGAATAGCGACAGGATCGCTGATCGTGATGCCTCCGATGGAACCTCCATTATAGATCGTGCCGTTGTCGTTGAACACCGAAACAAGGCCTTGATTGGGCAACGCGACGATGACCTTGATAGGCGTGCCGCTCGGTGGGAGAGCGTTGGTGACATTGTTCGAAGCCGTTGGGGTCGCCTCGAAGTAGTTAATGACGTCACCCCAACCGTCAGAACGACCTTGGTTATTGAAGTAAATTGCCGACGTAAGTGGGTTGCTGGGCAGGAGCGGGCCGCCCGCTACCGGATTCTGGTTGTTTAGGCTGAACTGATTCACCGTGATTTTGTTGTCTCCAGGGTTCGTCACGCCACCCACCGTTATCGAACTTGCGAACCACGGTGTGATCTCGTCCACAGGGGGAAGCGAGCGAGGGTTGTCGGAGGTTTGCTTGCCGTATTCGTAGTTGCCGCGGATGCTCGTGTGGCTGTCCTTGCCAAAGAGCTTCGGGTCAAATCGAAACGCCCCATAGTAGCGGGTCGTGTTGTTGAACGCATTGCTCTGCTCGTACTTCTCATTGTCGTGCAAAGCCGCAAGGCGGATTGCGAGGACCCCAGGGATGATCTCCTGGTTCAGCGTGGCGGAGTTACGGAGGGAGCCGTATTCATCGAAACGATCCGTTATGTTGTACGAATTCGTGAACGCGGCACCGTCCGTGCTCACGTTGATGATACCGGCCGGGCTGCCCGTACCGAAGAGAATCGAGTTCGGACCGCGCTGGAGATCCACGCGACCCACATTGAAAGCGTCCCACGGAATGTCCGAAAGGAAGTAGTCGCGCGTGTTGTCGGCGGAATCGAGACCGCGGACGCGGGTCGTCGCCGATACTGTGTTTTCCTGGATAACTGCGGAGCCGGCGGCGCCAGAGAAGTTACCGCGAAGACCCGAGACTTCCGTACTGGGCGTGTAGACCAACAGGTCCTGCGCGTTCTTGGCGCCGGTGTCCTGAAGGAACTGCGCCGTGACGACCGTGATGGCCGAGGCGACGTCCTTCAGGTCGGTGCGGACACGAGTTCCAGCCAACGTGCTATTGGCTTTGTAGCTTCCCTTGTCCTCCGACGCATCAACGACGAAGGGGGATAGCATAGTGGGCTCTTCCGTATCGGAAGAGTGTGCGGCCGCAGCGGTCGCGGTGGTATCTGCAGCAGGAGCAGTCTGAGCGACTGCGGTCCGAGGCATTACCGCAAAACCAAGCGCCGAGGTGACCGTGAGGGCACGCAACAGCGTCAGAATACGAGTAGCAGGCATGTTTGGAGTTTTCTTTCTAGGGTTTGGATGCGAACGGACAGACTGTGCGGGGAGAACCAGCCGTTTTCTGGGGCGAACATTCAGCAGCTGGGGGTAAATCCAACGATAGCTGAAGTGTTCGTGGATGTGTTTATACCAGAGCCCCGTCACATCCGTATGTAGTCAAAACATACTATGCCAGGGTCCCATGAGCGATTGAGAGCTCAAGGCTAAGGCTCTGCCAGACTCGCGCCCCCCCAACGCGCGATACATTGATCCAACCTATTTTTTCCAGTCCACCGCCACCGGCTGCGGACCTTACGAAGATTGGTAGCGGGAAGACAAAGAGGCTCACAACCAGACCCATGACTCTCAAGCTGCCCGCCTGGAGTAAATCAGCGTCACATTTCCTCCTCAGCCCAAATCTGTTTTCCCATTTCTATGCGAAATTTCCATTGCGGACTTCGCGGTGTCGGCGCTTGTTGCCCTGTCAGGCATCATTTTCGCCTGCTTCCCGTCACCTCCGTCCTTTTGAGACTGGAGCAAATCAAAGTCATCCATGTCGCCATATTTCCGGTCGCTCACCGCTTGGACGCTACTGATCACCGCGTTGGCGACGCGGTGTCTAGCGGGGACGATTTTGCTCGACGGCTATTCTATACGCGTGTGGCAGACCGAGGACGGTTTGCCAGAGAATGTCGTAAGCTCCGTGCTGCAAACGCGCGACGGCTATCTCTGGATATCAACGTTCGGAGGCCTAGCGCGGTTCGACGGTGAGCGATTCCAGATTTTCAATTCGGCAAACACGCCGGAACTCCATGATGGGCGGATCTCATGTCTGTTCGAGGACGCGCACGAGAGCCTGTGGATCGGACACGGAACGGGCCTAATAACACGGTACCGCTCGGGTCAGTTCGAGGCGATTCCGTCCCGTTCTGTGACAAAGCTGGAAAGCATCCACTCCATCGGTAGCGACGAACAGGGCCGGGTGTGGGCCATGCACGAGAGCGGCGACTTGGATTCTCCTGAGGACGGCACTCACCTTTCCTCATTCATCTCCTACTCCGCCTCGCCCAGTTTGGCCTGGACCCGCAATGATCGGGGCAAGATCTGGGTCGCTGAGAATGGCAATTTGGCCCTGCTGGCGGGCGGGAAGTTTATTCCGGTCGTGCTTGTTGAGAATCGTCACAGCAATCCCGTGGTCGGCGTAGCGTCTTCTGCCGATGGCGGGGTCTGGATTTTCGGAAATGACCGCATCCAGAAATGGCGCGGTGGGTACTGGACTGAGGACCGCCGCACTTATCCGTGGGTGACAGCTTCCATGGGTTCCATTTTCTGCGCGCTTGAGTTGCACGACGGAACACTCGCAATCGGCACCGTTGATAAGGGACTGTATCTGATCTTCAGTGACGGCCGTTCCCCCATCCACTTCGACCAGGCGAATGGTCTCCCGCAAAACTGGATCCGGTTCCTATATGAAGATCGTGAGAGCAATCTCTGGTTCGGAACTGGCAGCGCCGGACTCGCCTCCATCCACAAATCGGCATTTTCTATTTTGGAGGCTCCGGACCACTGGCGGGCCACGGGGGTCCTTTCGGTCGCGCCCGGACGGGACGGAGCGCTATGGGTCGGCACAGAAGGCGCAGGACTCTATCATCTTTTTAAAGGCCAGTGGACACGCTACTCCGAAACCGAGGGCTTGGAGAATCCATTCGTCTGGGCCGTGAACGAGGACCCGGCAGGTCGAGTTTGGGCGGGCACCTGGTCGGGCGGACCGTTTCGACTAGAAAGCGGCCATGTTATGCATCCCGAAACCATCGAAATGGCCGCGGGACCAATCCGAGCTATCGAGTACGATCCTAAAACCGGGGGCATGCTGGTCGGGAATCACGACGGGCTGCTTTCGATCATAAACGATCACTCCGCATGGCTTTACAAAGCTAAGAATAATTCGCCAGTAAACGTTAGCGCCGTCGTGTGTGATCAGCAGGGCATCATCTGGTTCGGCTTCGCTGACGGCGGGCTCGCCCGCCTAGCAGGCGACCGCCTGTCGACCTTCGAAGGCAAGAACGGTCCGGCCGGCGAAGGGGTTCAATGCCTATACCCTGACTACGATGGCACGCTATGGATTGGCACTGCCGAAGGTGGGATCGCTCGATTCAAGAACGGACGCTTCGCACAGATTGGCGTGGTCCAGGGGTTAGCAAACAACGTCGTCATCCATATTGTCGATGACGGCTTGGGTTACTTGTGGCTGAGCACGCTAAAAGGAATCCAGCGGGCCGCAAAGGACGAATTGAATCGATGCGCCGACGGTGTGATTCCGGCGATTTCCAACCAGATCTACGATCACAATGATGGACTGCCTTCGATTGACATGGATGGCCTGCAAGCGGCCGGATGTAAAACCACCGACGGCCACTTGTGGTTCACATGCAGCAAAGGTCTTATTTCCGTCGATCCGGCCCGGATCCAGCAAAACCACATTCCGCCGCCGGTTGTGCTGGAATCTCTAGTCGTAGATGGGAAGAGCCTACCTCTAATCGGCGAGCCTGCGCCGATCCGATTGCCACCTAGTCATCAGCGTTTGGAATTCCGCTTCGCCGGCCTTAGCTTCGTCGCGCCAAACAAGGTTCACTTCAAATATCTTCTCGATGGCATTGACGAGAGCTGGGTCGAGGCAGGCAGCAGGCGGACAGCGTTTTATAGTCGGCTGAACGCTGGTTCATATCGTTTTCATGTTATAGCGTGCAACGATGACGGTGTGTGGAATGTAGACGGAGCGACGCTCGCGTTCACCGTTGCCCCGTTCTTCTGGCGGACATGGTGGTTCCGTACTTCCACCACCCTGTTCGTCCTTACGAGCGTCGCCCTGTTTGCCCGATACCTAACCCGTCGCCGTCTACAGCGACGGTTCGAACAGCTCGAGCGGCAGCACGCTGTCGAACGTGAGAGAGCGCGTATCGCACAGGATATCCACGATGACATCGGTACAAGTCTGACGCGTATTGCGATGTTCAGCCAGCCGGACCGCGCCGAGTACGACGAGCCGCAACAGACTGCCAGCGTGCTCGCGCGCATCTATTCTACAACGGACGAAATTACGCGCTCGCTCGATGAAATCGTGTGGGCCATAGACCCGCGACACGATACCCTCGACAGCCTGGTGTCCTACATGGGTCGCTTTGCTCAGGACCTACTCGGCACGGCGAACATCCGGTGCCGACTCGATCTTCCCCTCGAGCTCCCCTCCTGGCCGATTACAGCTGAGACGCGTCACAATCTGTTTCTCGCCTTTAAAGAAACGCTCAACAACACGGTGAAGCACGCGGAGGCCACCGAGGTACGCATCTTACTTCGGCTGCGCGCCGATGCGTTCGTGTTGGTCGTGAAGGACGATGGACGGGGATTTGATCGCGGCCAGCCCAGCTCGATGAAATCTGGACGAATTGTCTCCGGCAACGGCTTGCCAAATGTGGAACGCCGGCTTGCACGCATAGGCGGCCATTGCGAGATATCGAGCGACCTGGGCGGCGGAACGGTGGTTACGTTCACCGTTGGTATTGCATCCAAGGCTCGGACGCCGGCTACAGATCGGTATCACCCCTCTGCTCCTTCGTAATTCTTCAACAGATCGTTCGACATGGATTCAAATTCCCAGCTACCAACCCCCAGCCAGCCATCGCCAATTACTGTTATGGTCGTCGATGATGATCAATCCATTAGGGAGAGCCTGACCGGCTGGATTCAGAAAGCCGAGGGGTTCGCCTGCATCGGCCAGTTTCCCGACACGGAGTGCGCCGTGGCTAGGATGATCGATGGTGAACCGAATGTCGCGCTGGTCGACATCAATCTACCGGGGCTGAGCGGGATCGAATGTGTCCGGTACCTCAAGCCCCTCCTTCCAAAAACGCAGTTCGTGATGCTGACGGTCTATGAAGATTCGACGCACATCTTTGACGCGCTCGCCGCCGGAGCATCAGGATACCTGCTGAAACGAACAACACGTGAAGCTTTGATCACGGCTCTGCGCGAGGTGCATGCCGGCGGCTCGCCGATGACCAGCAGCATCGCGCGGATGGTGGTCCAGTCGCTCCATCGCGCCACCCAGAAATTATATCCAACGGAAGGGCTTTCGAAACGAGAGAGCGAGGTCCTTGCACTCCTGGCGCAAGGATACCTTTACAAGGAAATAGCCGACACAATGCGCATCGCCCTGCCGAC
>Ga0265336_10001528_pt1 | contig 10412 bp, 7 predicted proteins | sample 42119metaG_FD_193583 | JGI IMG/M metagenome (GOLD analysis project Ga0265336, IMG submission 193583) | Rhizosphere microbial communities from Carex aquatilis grown in University of Washington, Seatle, WA, United States - 4-21-19 metaG | ecosystem: Host-associated > Plants > Roots > Rhizosphere >...
GATGCTCCCGGTAATCCTCCAGGCTGTAACCATAGTTGAACGTCAGTTCCTCCCCGGCCCGTATGTTGCGGATGGCGATGATCCAGATGCGTCCCTCGATCCGTTCCGTCTCGCAATTCGGTTCACAACTGTGATTCAAAAAACGCGCTGGATTCCACGACACGCTGCCATCCAGATCCCACTCATCACCGAGGGAGAAGATGAATTCGTTGCCGGCCTCGCAACGACGCAAGGATTCGGCCTTGGAAATTTTTTCACCGGTGTATTCAATCACCCAGGTGCCGGCGGCAATGTCCGTTTTCGCAAAGCCGCCGGTGCCGTGAATGGCTGATTCAGCAAAGCAAACCAGCGCTGTCTCCACCACTAACGGCGGGTCCGGCACAGTCGAATGATCGGGCAGGTTATGCATTGGAACCAAGATACGTCTTAAACTGGCGGCAATTTGAATCCGTACTCCTTCAGAAAATGCTCCGTCGGCGCGCGGATTTCCACAGGTTTTTTTGTGAACGGATCCTTGTACGCCAGCCGCACCGCGCGCAATCCCAGTTCCAGCCTGCCGGTCAGCCGCCCATAAAGTTCATCACTCACTATCGGACAGCCGGATTCGGCCAGGTGCACCCGGATTTGATGGGTACGCCCGGTCACCGGTTTGCATTCGATGAGCGTCAGACCGGGGATTTTTTCCACCACCCGGAAATGGGTTTCCGACGCCTTGCCTTCCCGCGAATCCACCTTCATCCGCCCGGTCCGGCCCGGGTCGGGCGACAGCGCCAGCTCGCAGGTCCATTCCATTTCGCGCGGCTCGACCGCGGTGACGGCCAGATAATTTTTCTCCATCCGCCGGCTCTCGAACATTTCGCCGAAGGACTCCAAGGCCCCGGGACTCTTCGAGAAGAGCAAAACGCCGCTGGTGTCGGCGTCGAGGCGGTGAACGTACCGGAGGAATTTCAGGCCGCGGGAACGCGCCCAGAAATCGCGCGCTTCAATGGATGAATTGATGGCGGCCTGCAAATTATGCCCGGTGTTCTGCCACGAAATCGGCAACAGCATCCACCCGCGCGGCTTGTCAATCGCGAGAACCGAGCGGTCCTCGTACAAAATCGGGAACGGTTCGCAGTCCGGCAGTTCGATGCAATTGGGTTTCATTATATTATTCGGAGGGCCGGGTTCCACGAGGCCCTAACTTAATTGAATAGAATGGGGCTCGCAGAGCTCGCCCCTCCGAATGATTAACCACGCCGCCACTCTTTCTTTGGCGGTTCCGGCAGGCCCTGTGCCCGCAAGGCCGTGCGGAAATGCATCTTGGCGATCTTGGCCAGGTTCTCCGGGCCCCGCTCCGTGACAAATTTCTTAGCCGCCTCGTCCACGGCCGTTGAAGCGCCTTTCGGCAGTTCCACGTTGAAATCTTTTTCCAGTTTCGCCAGGCCTTTCACAAATCCGTCCCGCGCCAGGATGGAAGCTGCCGCCACCGCCAGGTCCTCTTCCGCCCGATGCCGCTGCACCAGCTCAATCTCCTTGCCCAGCGACATCAACGCCTTCGCCACGACACTCTTGCTGGCGGCAAACTGGTCACTGATGGCCTTGACCGGCACGGGGTTCATCTGGTGTCGCAAGCCCATCAAGTTTTCGATCGCGCGCGCATGGCCCCACGCCAGGATCGTGTTCACACTTTTCATTTTGGCGTAAAGCCGGTTGTAGGCCTCGTTGCCGATGGTGACGGTGTTCACCACGCAACCGGGGGTCTTGCGAATTAATTCCGCGAGGTCGCTGATTTTTTTATCGCTGGAAATATTCTTGGAATCGCGGATGCCCTTGTCCTGCCACGCCTTGACGACGCTTTCATTGATGTATGCGCCGGCGATGCACAACGGCCCGAAGAAATCGCCCTTGCCGCTTTCATCCACGCCGATGCGCGGCAGCAGCAGTTCGGGGTTCAACAACGTCTCGTAGCCCAGCCGCGCCTGTTTCAGGACCTCCGGCTCCAGCACGAACTCGATGAACTCCTGGGTGCCCTTCCCCTGCACCACCAGTTTGCCGCTCTCGTAGAACACCACGTTGATTTTGTCCTTTTCGCCGGCAAAGCGCGCGTAGGGCACCGCGCGAAATTTGAAGCCGCGCGAGCTCAGGGCGGCTTCAAGCGCCGACGCCTGTTCGTCGGTGAGCTTGCCGGTGTAGGAAGTCAGCGGATTCATTCGCCTGGTCTGAAATGATTTCAGATTGCGGCGGTGATGTCATGCCTATTGCGTCTGGGTCCGGTAGAATTTTTGCGGCTGATCCGGCAGTACCATCACCGGCGAAGCCAGGGCGTTGGTGGTCCACGGACCGGAGAGGTTGGTCGCCTCGAGGAGTTTTCCGTTGCCCGGCCAGCTCAGGACCAGGTTTGCCCCGTTCCAGGTGTTGGTCACGGTCACGTTGTAAAACAAGCCGGTGGCGGCGCTATACAACCGGGCAACCTGATTCGAAGTCAACACCTGTTGGTATAACACCACGTCGGAGATGCTGCCAATCAGAAATCCGTTGCCGGTCTGAATGCAACCGATCCTCAGACTGGGTGAGTTGGTCCGCGCACCAATTGGTCCGGCCAGACTGGAATCAAATGCGCCATCAATGTAAATGCTCATCACCCCGCTGCCAGCATCACGCGTAACCGCCACCTGATGCCAGGTGCCATTGTTAATGGACTTGACGGAAGACAACGTGGTGTCCGGGTTGCCGACACCGAATCCAACCTTGGCGCCCACCAGCGCCACGCCGAAATCTCCGGTCACCCCCGTCACTTCACCGTCCACCAATCCCTCGCCGTTATACCAATTCGGAGTGCCGCCGGACGTACTGGTTCGCACCCAGAAAACGATCGAGAAATTGGTGCTGCCGATCAGCCGGGGAATCTGGGTGTAACCGGACGAACCGTTGAAGAAAATCGCCCGGTGCAGACCGGCAAACCCGGCACCCACCAAACCCAAGGTTGAAGAGTAGCTTCCGGCGTACACGCCATTGCTGCCAAGAACCCAGTCATAGGCGATGTTCCCGGATGTTTCATTCAATGGCCAGTAAGCAACCGGATTTGCGGCAAGCGTCCAACCCTTGTACGAACCGGGCATGGCATTGACCTCGCTGGAATTGGTGCTCTCGTTGATGGTTCCGACGGCCGATACCACAAAATAATAGGTTGAACCGTTGGCCAGTCCGGTGGCGGCATAGTTGGTACCCGGCGCACTGCCGACCGTGACATACGAGTTGCCGCTGACCGTGGATTGTTTGACATTATAATTCGTCGCACCGGCGGAAATGTTCCACGACAACTGAACCGTCGCGTTGGTTCCAGGGATTGCCGTCAGGCCGGTGGGTGCCAGGACCGGAATGCTGCCGGACAATCCGCTGACAGCAAAAATAGCCGTATTCCCGGAGGCGGCTGGTTTATAGAAGGTGATGGAAGCAACCGGTTGGGTCAAACCCAGCGCCGCGAGATTGACCGTCGTTTGATATAAATTCGGATTGGAACTGCCATTGTCTTCGATGCTCAAACTGGCACCAAGTTTAAGCCGACCGAAGCCCTGGATGGCAACGTTGGTGACCGTGTAAAACCAGTCCTGGGCGTTGAACGAAAACATCGGACTATGGGAGCCATCGTTGAAATTCACCACAAACGTCCCCTGCCCGCCGCCGTTTGCGGAAGAGGCGAGGATCGCCAGGGAATTAAATGCACCCGGATTGGACAACGTCAACGTGCCGGAGGTGGGATAGGGAGCACCCAATATCAATGCGTCCGCCGCGCCGTACGAACCGAGCTGAAATGCCGTCGCACTGTCGCACTGGCTGGGAAAGACGCCATTCAAGGGCAGGCCACGCGTGCTGCCGCTCAACCCTTGCTGGTAAAAACAATAATTATTCGGAATGTCGAACGCGGTGGCACCGGGACTGCCGGCCGTGGCATTGTTGCTGGCGAGCAAGGCCGCGTTAAATCCGGCCAAGGCGACCGGCCAGTTGAAAATGGCGGTGTTCAACGTGAAATTGCGCGACACCGCACCTCCGCTTGTCTGGTTGGTGAAAACGATACTGGCGGCATACAGGCCTTGGGCCAGGTTTGTCGCCACGGAAGTATTCAGACTTATGGTCGTCGTCGCAACGGCTCCGGTGGCGAGTGTCCCCAGCGAACTCGAAACCGTCAGCCAACTTGAGGTATTGATCACACTCCAGGACAACGAACTGTCGCCGGAGTTGGATAAGGTGCAAGCTGTGCTCGCAGGCTGCACCTGGAGATTGTAAGCCGCCACCGCGGCAAAACCGGCGCTAGGAGCAACGTTCAAATCGTTGAAACAACTCAGAATCCAGCCCGCATATTGGAGCATTTCAGTGGGATCAGCCGGCGGAGTGCATCCGCTGCAGGAAGGCCAAAGAAATCCGCCGGCGCCCGCGCTGCTCCACGACTGCATCTTGGTGAGAAAGGTCGTGTCGCGTTCAGAGTCCCAGTAACCCGGGATGACCTTCATGCCTCCGAAGTAGGTGTTCCAGGTGGCCGGATCATCGAACTGGCCGCCATCGTAACATTGGAGGTAAATCTTGTCACAAATGCCGCCCAACCCGGACTTGACCGCCTGCCAATAACTGGGATTGGTGTAGGGACAGAGGGTCAACTTCAATCCGACGGAGCCACACATCAGACCGAATTTAATGGCTGAACCGGAATCATAGGCCGATTCGTCATCGCTGTCGATGGCCTCAACGCCCAGCGCATTTTTCAAGGCGACCAGGTTTTGGTAGAGCACGGTGGTGGAATTGGTGCCGTTGGCCGCAATCAGGCTTTGGATATTGGCCCAACTCGTGTCGCCCCAGCCGCCGATGCACATTTCAATCCGCTTGATGCCCGACGGCGCAGTCCGGCATTGGGTCAGCAGCGATCCCCAGTTGGAGGGCCCGACATAGGTACCGCCGCTGCATATCGTCTGGCCGCCGTTATAAGTAAAGTCGCCGTTCGCTGAGACGCTCATGGTGAACAGAATCATGGTGTTGAAACCGGATGCTCTCAAACCATTGATTTGCGAAGTCGTCAGACCACCCGCGCTTCCCATGTTGCCGTTGCAAAAAATCATCACCGAGGTTGCCGACGCTCGTGGCGGGCCGGCCATCAATTGAAGCCAGACTAGCAGGCCGCCCGCCAGGTATGACATTTTTCGGTGCATAGTTGTTTATTCTTTTTGCCTTTCAACGAATTTTATCTAGGAAGGCCGGTTTGAATACATACAACCCGCGGGCCTTGCGTTGAAGGTGGATCATTCTGGAAATATAACCGCATAAGCCCAATAATAATAGCCACAATTTTTGCGTTTTCTTCCCCTTTCTGGTTTCCAGTGCCAATTCCCCGCCTAAACTGTCGGCGATGCCAGCACCGCAGCCAAACCGAAAACACGAGTCGAAAATCCCAAGACTGGTGTCCACCCTGCTCGATTGGTTCCTGCAAAATGCCCGCAACCTGCCTTGGCGGCACACCCACGATCCCTACGCGATCTGGATCTCCGAAATCATGCTCCAGCAAACGCAGGTCAAGACGGTCATTCCGTATTGGGAACGCTGGATGCGTGAATTGCCCACCATTCAGGCCGCGGCCAGCGCCAGCCCGGCCAGAATCCACAAGCTGTGGGAAGGACTCGGTTATTACACACGCGTCCGCAACCTGCAAAAGGCCGCACAGCAAATCGTGGAAATGCAATATTCACATTTAAATTCCTGTAGGAGACGAGGTAACGAGTCTCAAACCAAAAAGAAACCGAAGACTCCTCACGTCGTCTCCTACAAATTCCCAGACAATTTTGATGACGTGCTCGCGTTGCCAGGAATCGGCCGTTACACCGCCGGCGCGATTTGCAGCATCGCGTTCAACCAGCCGGCGCCGATTCTCGACGGCAATGTCATCCGCGTGCTGACGCGGGTGTTCGGCATCGGCGAAAACCCGCGCGAGAAGAAAACCAACGCGCGACTCTGGCAAATTGCAGAAGGGATGGTGCTTCACGCATCACGTTTCACGCATCACGTTTCACGACCCAAAGCGAGAACGAGGGACGAGGACGAGAACGAGGACGAAAAAGCATATGCCTGCTCGCACCTCAATCAGTCCCTCATGGAACTCGGCGCCCTGGTTTGCACGCCGCGAAATCCACAGTGCGAAATCTGCCCGGTGAAAAAGCTCTGTGTCGCGTTTCGCCAGAACCGCGTGGAGGATTTGCCGAATCTCGGCAAACGCGAAGCCGCTACAGCCAGATATTTTGTAGCTTTTGTCGTTGAGAGAAACGGTCGTTTTCTGGTCCGCCAGCGGCCCGCCGGGATCGTGAACGCGCATTTGTGGGAATTTCCCAATGTGGAAGTGGCGGCGGGCATCCTGCCTGCCGTAGAACCGGGCGTCCCGCCGGGTGGAAAGAACGCTGACACTTTCAAACCAGTTAAAATCTCACGTAAAATTCCGGGCGGCAAGATGCCGCCCTCTATGGCAGGCGGGACGCCTGCCACTACCAGATTGGCGCATGCCGCAAAACAGCTCGGCCTCGAACCTCATAATGCCAAGCCACTTTGCACGGTAAAACATTCGATTACACGTTATCGCATCACCTTGGAGGCTTTTCACGTTCGATTCGGAGGGCGGAGTGCCACGACGCCCAAACCCCCTGCCCAGGCTCGTAGCGCTCGCCCCTCCGAAAACAACGGGGTCTGGCTGACGCCGGCAAAACTGGATCTGCTCGCCTTCACGAGCGCGCATCGCAAAATCCTGGGCGCGTTGAAGACATGAACCGGGAGATGAGCGTAGCTTTACTTCTTCACGTTTCACGTTAGGTTGCCTTCACCGTGAAGGCGCTTCGAGCAATTCTGGCCATGCTGGTCCTGGCAATGGCAGCACCGGCAGGAAATCTGCCGCCGATTCAAACCGTGTTTGTCATTGCGCTCGAGAATTACAACTGGTCTGCCTTCGAGGGCAGTCCGGATGCGCCATTCATCAACGGGACGTTGCTGCCCATGGCATCGTACTGTGAACAATATTATACCCCGCCCGGACTGCATCCGAGCGAACCCAATTATCTCTGGCTGGAGGCCGGCACCAATTTCGGGATTCTGGACGACAATGATCCGGCTGCCAACCACCAGGACACCACCAACCACCTCGCGGCACAATTGCGCAGCGCCGGCATCTCCTGGAAAACCTATCAGGAGGACATTACCGGAACGGAGGTCCCCCTCACCGCCACCAACGGTTACGTCCCCCGGCATGACCCGTTCGTTTTTTTTGACGATCTGACCGGCACCAATGATTCCAATGATGCCTACGGCATCGCCCACATCCGGCCCTACACCGAACTGGCGGGCGACCTGATGAATAATTCCGTCGCGCGCTACAATTTCATCACCCCCAACCTGTGCAATGACGGACACGATCCCTGCGCGCCGCAGAACAATCCCGTCCGGCAGACGGACGACTGGCTCGCCAGTGAAGTGCCGAAAATCCTCAACTCCGCCGCCTATGCCAACACCGGCGGATTGTTTATCGTCTGGGATGAGGGTGAAACCAAAAGCGACGGGCCGCTTGGGATGATCCTCCTTTCCCCGCTCGCGCGCGGCGGCGGTTATTTCAACCGGATCCATTACACCCACAGCTCTTTGCTGCGGACGATGCAGGAAATTTTCCAGCTGTCGCCGTGGCTCGGTGACGCAGCCAATGCCACCGACCTGGGCGACCTGTTCGCTCCGCTTGCCATCCATCCCAGCGGCTGGACCACCAATGGCGCCTTCTCCATGTACGTCACCGGCGTCGTGCCGGGCTGGACCAATTTTGTGGAAGCCTCGACCGACCTGGCCGGCTGGAATGTGATCAACACCAATTGGAGTTCAAGCAATTCGTTTTCTATCACCGACAACACGGCAACCAACCACCACTGGCAGTTCTACCGCGTCCGGCAGGCCCAGTGACATTGCGCCGTCCACAAAAAACTGGCCAGCGCCACCGCCCGTTGTATCCTGTCCGGCCGATGATTTATTTCGACCATAACGCCACCGCGCCGGTCATGCGCGAGGCGCGCGAAGCCTGGCTGGAAGCCACCGAGCACAATCCGGGCAACGCCTCCAGTCCCCATCAAATCGGCAACCGCGCCGATGCCGCGCTCAAGGCAGCGCGCGAAAAGCTCGCCCAATTCCTCGGCTGCCATCCCTCCGACATCATCTGGACCAGCGGCGCAACGGAGGCCAATAACACGGTGATGCATCATTTTGCCCGGACGCTGGACGCGAAGGACGAGGTCTGGATTTCCGCCATTGAACATCCCTGCGTGCATGAGTCGTCGAAACATTATTTCGGCAAACGCGCAAGACTGATTCCCGTCACGCACGACGGCGTCATTGACCTGGACTGGCTGACGGCGGAACTGGCCGACAAGCGCCCCGGCCTCGTGGGCGTGATGGCGGCGAACAATGAAACCGGCGTCCTCCAGCCCTGGCGCGAAGCCATGGCGATTTGCCGTCAGTACGAGGTGCCATTCTTTTCCGACACCGTGCAATGGCTCGGCAAGCTGCCGGCCAAAGGGCTGGGCGATTGCGATTACCTGAGCGGCGCGGCGCATAAATTTGGCGGACCGCGCGGCGTGGGCTTTTTGAAGGTGCCGCATAAAAGCCAGGTCATTCCCCTGCTCCTCGGCGGCAAACAGGAACAGGGCCGCCGGGCCGGAACCGAAAATGTCCCGATCATCCTGTCCATGCTGGCCGCGCTGGAGGTGCGGGAGAAACAGATGATGCGCAGCGAACATATCTTGCGGGGAGTCTGGCGTGAAAATTTCGAGCGGCGACTGCTGCACAAGCTGCCGGGCACGGTCATCGTCGGCGCCGGCGTCCCGCGTTTGTGGAACACGGTTTCGGCGCTGATGCCGGAAGGCTCGCAATTGCGCTGGCTGACGCGGCTCGACAAGGCCGGATTCGCGGTGTCCACCGGCTCCGCCTGCACGACGGGCAAGGAAGAACCGTCACACGTGCTGGCAGCGATGAATTTCAAATCGGCCGAAGCCCACCGGGTGTTGCGTTTCAGCGGCGGCTGGGAAACGCCGGAAGCCAGTTGGGACGTGCTGGCCGATGCGCTGACAAAGGTCCAGGTCGAGGTACAGCACGCCAAGGCATGAGCCCGACCGAACTGCCGTAGCGGCGCCGCGGCAGAGCGCCGCAAACCTTTGAGGATTGAAGAGTGCGGCTTTCTGCCGAAAGCCGCTACGCTTGCGCGAATGCTTAACCGGTTTAACGGAGAGGCGCAGAGGCCGCAAAGGACCGCGGAGAAAACAATTTTCCTGTTTTCCGGCTAACGGGCATTGAACAAGTAGCCGCCGAGGTGAGGAGGCTCTGAACAATTATTCCCAAGGGATTTGGAGCCTCGTCACCTCGGCTGCTACGAATTAAGACGTTGAACGGACTGTGAAATCAACTCTGCGATTCTCCATGTTCTCCGCGCCTCTGCGTTTCCTGGTAGTTTCCCCCCCAATTCGTTTTTGCACTTGGTCGGCCGATAGCTCAAATTCAATCCCGTGCGGACGACTCGCAGGTGGAAGGTTGGTCACCGACCCGGATGCTGCTCAACTTTATCCGTCAGGCGGCATTGCGTGTGAGTATTTATGGACTACACTGTGAAAGGATTCATATGAACCGAAAACATATGTTCATTCTCGGAGCCTTTATCGGTTTGGTGCTGGCAGCAGGCTTATTACTCCCACCTATTCAGAGTTCCAAGATCCGTCGCCACAGCACACAAATTCACACCGGGATAAATTGCCCACCTTCAGTGTGTGTTACGATAAGCGCCGATGCAATGGCAGGCCGACAGAGGCAGGCACCGTGAGATCATGGTTTCGGGTCAGGAGGCATCACACAGCAAGACGAAATGGCAACGACAAATCATATGAATTTCATAAACTTCTTAACTGGCGGTTTCGTGATGCTTGGCATCCTTGCGATTGCCATGTTTGCAGCAAACGCTCTCTGGACCCATTTCGATAATCGGCAGGAGAAAAGCAAAGGCGGTTATCCGAAATCCGAAGCAAGGCCGCATGACCCAGTCGATTAACACGAGGGCAAGTTGCAAAACTCCCCGCGTGCGTCGTTGGTGAATTACCCGTTTGAGCAACCACTCAGGAGGTGGCACCCAACATCCGGATTTCGCGTTGCGGGAAGGGAATCGTAATGGCGCTGGCGTGGAACTGTTCGGCGATGGCCTGGTAGATTTCCGCCTGCGCCGGACCGAAATCGGCCACGGCCGTCCAGGGTTTGATGGCGATGTTGACGGACGAATCTGCGAGCAGACTGACGCCAATGACCGGGGCGGGCTCCTTGAGCACACGAGTATTTTTGACCAGCACACTGCGCACCACGTTGATGGCATTGGTCAGGTTGGTGCCGTA
>Ga0265336_10001530_pt1 | contig 10408 bp, 11 predicted proteins | sample 42119metaG_FD_193583 | JGI IMG/M metagenome (GOLD analysis project Ga0265336, IMG submission 193583) | Rhizosphere microbial communities from Carex aquatilis grown in University of Washington, Seatle, WA, United States - 4-21-19 metaG | ecosystem: Host-associated > Plants > Roots > Rhizosphere...
GAAGGAGAAGAGGCAGTCAGCTTTAACCTGATGGGTCTTTTGCACAACATGGGATGGATGGCGCGCTGCATTTCAGCCATTCTGTTCATTGAGTCGATCTGGTCATTGGCCGTGATGATCGACCGTTACCTGTACTTCTCGGCAGCCCGCAAGCAGTCGCGCGAATTCGCGCCCAAGGTTGCCGGAGCCCTGAAGGACAGCAAGCTGGAAGAAGCGATCAAGATCGCCGACCGCAACAAGAAGTCTCACCTTGCCGAAGTTGTGACAGCTGGTCTGCAGGAGTTCCGCTCTTCAGGCGGCGCACCTACCGATGAGACCATCGCAAGTTCCGGTCGCGCGCTGGAGCGTGCTGAAGCCATCGTTCACGCCAAGCTGAAGAGGGGCCTGAGCGTTCTGGCCACAATCGGCGCCACGGCTCCGTTCGTCGGACTGTTGGGCACGGTTGTCGGCATTTTGAACGCCTTCCAGGCGATTGCCACCCAGAAGCTCGCGGGCCTCGGCGCGGTTGCCGGCGGCATCTCGGAAGCTCTGGTTACGACTGCGGCTGGCCTGTTTGTGGCCATCCCGGCCGTTATGGCCTTCAACTACTTTACCGGACGTGTTGAATCTTTCGACGTGGAGATGGATAACTCCTCCAGCGAACTGATTGACTACTTCATCAAGCAGAGCCACAAGCGCTAGGCGAGGCGCCTTGCGGCGAGAGCGAGAAGCTGTGGTGGGCGGGAGAGCGAGCACTCTCTCCTGTCCGCCGGTTTCAACCGCGCACTGCCAGACGGTTCGTAGAGCAACGCCGGAGGCCATCCGGAATACAAATACTCAGGCAACGGAGCACACGCAATGTCACAAGCAGTTCGCGACGAAAGCAAGAAGGTCTCCTCCAACATCAATGTCACCCCCATGGTGGATGTGATGCTGGTGCTGCTGATCATCTTCATGGTCATCACCCCCATGCTCCAGAACAAGGTGCAGGTGGATATGGCCAAGGTGGAGAACACCACCAATATGCCGGACGCCGACAAGGAAGATGCCGTTGTCGTGGCAGTCACGCGAGACGGTGGGGTGTTCCTGGGACAAAACAAGACTTCTGTCAGTGAGCTTGGCAGTCAGGTTCGCACCAAGCTGGATGCTCAGTCCGGCACCGGCAACAAGACGGTTTTTGTTCGCGCCGATGCCCGCGCGCAGTATCGCGCGGTGGAAGACGCCATCGACGCCGTGCGCACCGCCGGTGTGGATAATGTTGGTTTGCTGACGCAGAAAAAAGAAGGCAATCTTGCGGGCGGCGAGTAATTTTCGCGCGTCCCTTTAACGAGTACGAGTAATAGAGGAGTTTGAACCATGGGAATGACAATGGGGGGCGGGGGAGGCTACTCGTCCGACATCAATGTTACGCCGATGATTGACGTTCTTCTGGTGCTGCTGATCATCTTCATGGTCATCGTGCCGGTGACGCCCAAGGGCCTGGAGGCTCTGGTGCCGCAGCCGCCCAAGAACCCACTGCAGGAGCCGCCGAAGAATGACCGAACCATCGTGGTGCAGGTTATCGCACGCAATGGCGCGCCACCGGCGTACAAGATCAACGAGAACGACTATGCTAAGGCCGATCTGCTGCCGCGGCTGACCGAGATTTACCAGAATCGCGCTGAGCGCATCATGTTCGTCAAAGGCGATGACAATCTGGACTTCCACTACATTGCGGAAGTAATTGATATGGGTCGTGCCGCGAACGTGGATCACGTCGGTCTGATGACGCCCAAAATCATGGCCGGTCAGTAGCTGGCTGCCAGAGGGCGCACATAATTCAGGCTGGCTAACTGGGCAGCCGGGGAAGGTTCAGAATCCCCGGTGATTTCAGGGTTGTCAGCCCCGGCTGGAGGCGGTTCATCCGGACGGAAAACGGGAGTACAATTTTTTTATCCTGGTTTCGGTACCTCCCGCCCGCGGCCAGCTGTACTTGAGATTCCAGGCAAGCGGCCGATAGGCAGACGCCTGAAGGAGAAGGATACGAACATGAATGGACCCGCACGTATTACGGCGCTTGCGGTTGTATTGGCCGGCATGGTGATCTCCATGAGCGGGTGCGATAAGCTCAGAGCCCGCGACGAGCTGAACAAGGGAGTGGATGCGTACAAAGGTGCTCATTATGAGCAGGCGATCGGCCACTTCCAAAATGCCACGAAATATGATCCGACCCTGCCCATGGCGAAGAGCTATTTGGCCACCGCGCTGGCGCAGAACGTGATTCCCGGACTGCTGACGCCGGATAACCTGTCGAATGCGCAGCAAGCCATCGATATCTTCCAGCAGGTTTTGGACAAGAGTCCGCACGACGTCAACAGCATGAAGCAGATCGCGGGCATCGAGTTCCAGATCAAGCGCTTTGACGAAGCGAAGACATGGCAGAAGAAAGTACTGAGCGAAGATCCGAAGGATGCTGACGCTGCTTACACCGTGGGCGTGATCGACTGGACGCAGGCACACACAAATGCGTTAGCGGCGCTGGTTCCGGCGGGCATCAACGACGACGGTGAAGGCAACGTCAAGGCTCCCAAGAACGTCATGGAAGCGCTCAAGGCGCAGAACGCCGCGTTGGTTGAAGATGGCCTCCAATATCTCAATCAGGCTCTCCAGAACCGGCCCAACTACGATGAAGCCATGTCATACATGAACCTGATCTATCGGCGCAAGGCTGACGTGGACTTCGGTAATGCGGACGCGGTCAAGGCTGATGTAGCGACTGCGAAAGAATGGGCTACCAAGTCGATGGGTACGCGCAAAGCGAATGAAGCCAAGAAGAATGCAGGTCCTGGCGGCATCACCCTCGGCGAGAACGGCTCACTGCAATAAGCGCCGCGTACTTTGCCCCACACATCAACGGCCTTCGCCCAGCGCGGAGGCCGTTGTTTTTGTTCGAGCGTAGTTCATGGTTGTCTCTCCCTAAATAGAGAGTTGTGTTATTCGTTGTTGGCACAAAAATAGATGATCAATATACCGAAGCTCAGAACGACAAAAATTGAATGGATGCACAGACCGTGAATTTCAAAGAGGAATCAGCGAGCCGCACGGAAATCGCTCACCGAACAGCACCGTTTCTGGGTCAATGAGACGGCTTTTGCAATTGAATTGCACATGCTTTCAACAGGATTTTATTACGGTAAGTGACTGTGTGTCTTAAATCTAGCCAATGTCCACAGGTCACCTAAGAATTTACTGTCGTAGATTCGCTTGGTTTTCCCCCTTTTCAATGCTCTCCATCTTCCGTAGTCTTGGTTTTCATTGAAGCGTTTTACCGGCGTTCTTTCCGGAAATTTCCCAGGTTACATTGACAAATTGACCGTGAGCGAAGCCAGCCGCCAGTGCATCGAATGCTGGTTGCCACGTTGCATGAACAACCTGCCCAACCAGGGCAGAGCGTGCGGCACGAGGGCAATCGGGCTGTTAGATCAGCGCAGGAATGGTTGGCTCATCTCCGGTAGCCATCTGTGAAGAAGTATCGAGTCAACCTGCCATTCGAGCGGGCACCGACGAGTGTTTTCCGACAACAAATTGAACCGAAAATTGCCCCAAGGAGTTCACTGCCAGATCATGCGACCCAAAAAAATTATTCTTTGTGTAGACGACAACGAACAAGAGCTTTCCGTGCTCAAGTTCATGCTGGCGACCAACGGTTACCGTGTGGTTTCGGCAGCTAACGGACAGGAAGCTATCAGCATTTTTGCCGAGACTCCCGTAGACCTGGTGCTGGCCGACTTTGCAATGCCGGTGATGAACGGTAGCCAGTTGGTGGAGCGGCTCAAGCAGATCGCTTCTCATGTGCCGATGATTCTTTTGGGCGACCCGCAGAGGATGGGTGGCGAGATGCACGCCGCCGACGCGCTGCTGGCCAAAAAGAACTGCCCTCCCCAGGAACTGCTGGAACGCATCAAGGTGATGAGCGCGCGCAAGCGCGGTCCTCGCAAGGGATCTCAGCGGTCGACTCCGGTGATGGAACTGGCGCGGGCTTCTTAAGATCAGGGGCTGCTATTCCCTCAGCCCCTGCATTTCTTCAATCAACTGCTCAACCTGCTCGCGTTTGCGGCTGCTCAAGTCGAGAAAGCGGACGCCAACAGTGCGTTGGTCGTGAATTGCCTGGATAACGCCGCCGAGGCGAAAGGGCAGCCCATCCAGGCAAAACTCGATCTCAACGCGGGTGTAAATACCCACCGGAAAGCGTTCATCGGTTCGGATGCGGCAGCCGTCCAGGCTCAAGTCAAGAATGCGTCCGCGCAACTCGGATGCAACATGGATGAGATGAAGCACCGCCGAGGTATCGACCTCTTCCCGGGCCTGTGTGCGGCGTTCCCGCTTGGAAAGTTTTGGCGGTAGAGCGGCGGAGGGAGTTGCAGGTTCGGCCTGCTTCGCGGCCGCGGGTGCGGCGGCTTTCAGTGCAGCAGCCAGTTTCTCGGCTTCGAGCTTTGCAGCTTTGACGGTATTCTCTTCCTTGACCTCTCCGAGCGCCTCGGCCAGATCATCCTTGCGCCGCAAGGGCACATCCAGAAAGCGGATGCCGACCATGCCTTTTCCGTCCGTCCATTGCGTCACGCCGCTGAAGCGGAAGGCAAGTCCGCGCACCTTGAATGCGACTTCGATGCGTGCCTTGGGACCAGACGTAATCCGCTCCTTTGTGTAAACACGGCAACCGCTGAGACTGAGATCGAGGATGCGGCAGGGGATGTTGGAACCGAAGTTCACCATCAGAAGGTGGGCATCTTCGTCCACTCCAAAGCGCGGAACAGCCCGATGGTTATTTTCACCGTCCGCAAGATCTTTCGATTTGCCTGCCTCTTCCATCACCCTCACCGTTTGAATTTCAAAATAATGTCTCCAACAGAACTATGGGTGCAGAGGGAGCGACCGTGCAGCTTCGCGTCCCTGCAAGCGGTCATACTCGTACAGATCGCTGGTGGTGCCGAGTGACTCGTTGTACAGGTCGATGGTGCCGGTTAACAACTTCAACTCTTCGCTGAAGAGGTGAATCATATGTAACTGGCTGGCCGAGGCGGGAAGCTCCGCTTGAGGCGTCTGAATGAATTTCTGATAGCCGCGGTCGAGCAGGCGTGCCACCTGGCCCTTGACCAGCAATCCGGGATGAACGGCAAAGGCGGCTTTGCCTGCGGCTGCCACCAGAACCGCCCCTGCTCCGTGCTTGGTCACTAGCACGCCGCCAGCAACACCAGCCCACTCTGTCACATCAAAAGAATGCGTGCGCAGGCTCTCCAATGTCTGATCAAAATTCGGAGTACGGGTTTTTCGGCTCACGGGTGCCTTCCAGTCTGCGAGGATAATAATGTGGGTATCGGCAGAACCTGTTGGAACTCCATCCCCGCACCCTCAATCTCGCATATTTGGAGTGCGGACCGCAATTTTTATGAAAATGGAAGACTCTGAAGCAAAACTCGGTTCCACTCTGCCGGAACGCATCGGCAACACTCCGCTGGTCAGGCTCGACCAGATGGTTCGCGGCCTCAACGGCATCATTCTGCTGGGTAAGGCGGAGTGGGCTAACCCCAGCGGCAGCGCAAAAGACCGGGCAGCCGTGGCCATCGTCCGCGACGCCATTGCCCACAAGCGGCTCACACACGGCAAAACCCTGCTGGATGCCACTGGAGGCAACACCGGCATTGCATACGCCACTCTGGGGGCCGCGCTGGGCTTTCCAGTTCACCTGGCCATTCCATCCAGCCTCTCGCCGGAGCGGAGGCGGATTCTGGCCGCGTTGGGCACTACCGTTGACTGGACGGATGCCGCTGACGGGACCGACGGAGCAATCCGCCGGGCTCGTGAGCTGGCGGGCAACGACCCTGATCGTTTTTGTTATGTGGACCAGTTCTCTAACGACGCCAACTGGATGGCTCACTTCAACTCCACCGGCCCGGAGATTTGGGAGCAGACAACTGGAGCGGTAACGCACTTTGTGGCAGGCCTCGGAACCACCGGCACGTTCATGGGCGCGTCCCGACGGCTGAAAGGCTTCAAGGCAACGCTCAAGGCCATCAGCGTGCGCCCAGACTCACCCACGCATGGTTTGGAAGGGTTGATTCACAAATCGGCTGCCATTGTTCCGCCGATTTATAATCCGCATCTGGCCGACCGCGCCTTGGAGATTGCCACCGAGGAAGCCTGCGAGATGGCCAAACGGCTGGCGCTTGAAGAGGGCTTACTGGTGGGAGTTTCGTCGGCAGCAGCCGTCGTGGCCAGCCTGCAAATTGCCCAGGAAGAAGCCGCGACAGGCAGAGAGGCAGTGATCGTGGCCGTGCTACCCGGCGGAGCAGAAAGGGAGATCTCCGCACGTTGCTGGGGTCAGGCATGAGCTTGCCTCGGCTGATCCATGCGATCTTCAACCCGGAACCTCGAGAGGAGAAAAACAGTGAAGAACGAAATCCCCCAAATCACCGTGAAGGAACTCAAGCGCCGCATTGATGCCGGTGAGAATCCCTACATTCTCGATGTGCGCGAGCCTTGGGAGTACGTGATCGCGCAGATTGGCGGCAGGCTGATTCCGCAAAACGAAATACCTCAGCGGATTGCCGAGATCGACCGTGAGCGCGAAGTGATTGTGCATTGTCACTCGGGCGTTCGCAGCCAGAGGGTTGCGGAGTTTCTTAAGCAATCCGGCTTTCCACGCGTTGCCAACCTGGCTGGAGGCATCAACGCATGGAGCGTCGAGATTGACCCCACGGTGCCGAAGTACTGAGGGCGATCATGTTTAATGAGATACCTGAATCGATGTTGAATCGGATGCGCGAGTTGGAGCGAATTGACTCCCTGGATCGTGCCGACGGAACGCCGCGTCCAAAACGCCTGCGCCAGATTTCGCCCGAAGTGGGCAGATTCATCGCCATTCTCGCGGCGGCAGCACCTGCAGGCCGTTGTATTGAGATTGGAACCAGCGCGGGATATTCAACGCTCTGGCTCGCTCTAGCCTGTCGCGCCACCGGCAGAAAAATCACGACCTACGAGATACTCGACGAGAAAGCCAGAATTGCACATGAAACCTTTGATGCAACCACAGTCTTGGATGTTGTCGAGTTCGTTCATGGCGACGCTTTGGATCACCTGGCGGAATTGAAGGAGATTGCTTTTTGCTTTCTGGACGCAGAAAAAGAAATCTATGGCTCCTGCTACGAAACTGTGGTGCCACGCATGGTTACAGGCGGCATTCTTGTCGCCGATAACGCCATCAGCCATCAAGTGGAATTGCAGCCGGTGCTCGACCGTGCCCTCAAAGACACCAGAGTCGATGCCATGATTCTTCCCGTAGGCAAAGGCGAACTGCTTTGCAGGAAAAGATAAACGTACTTCGCCGGCCTGCCTTAGCATGGTCATTAACGCCTAGGGCAGCGAGATTGACCCTAATGTACCGAAGTACTGAGCACACAATCTAATGCACCGTTACCGTGACCGCCTGGGTTGTGGGTCCGTATTGGTTGGTCGCAGTCAGATGATAGGTGGTGGTTGCAGCAGGCGTTATGGTTATGTTTCCGCCATGCACGCCGCCGAGCAAGTCGATGTAGTCATAAGAATCGTTGGTCGTCGTCCAACTCAGCGTGACTGGTGTTCCGGCGGTCACCGTTGAAGGCGTTGCTGTAAAACTGTTGATAACTGGCGCAGTGCCGGTTGGTGCGGTTGCCGTGTCCCACCCCGGGTACGTCGGCGTTGTTTGCACCACTTCAAAGGCAGATGACGGAACGGACTTCAGGTTGCTCAGATCATTGTCGTTCCAGCGCGGATCAGGAGTACCCTGAAAGAAAAAATAGCTGCCATTGTCCGCCAGGATCATTCCATATTGCTGCATGGCTCTCAGAATGACCTGATTCGTCGCGGAAAAAGTGGAGATATTGAAACTGGCTTTGAGCCGTATCCGCATCCCCATAACCGGCCAAACACCCCACTCCGTACCTGCCGCGTGCGTGGCTGGTTCCACCCAATAGCCGCCGTTGGCGTCGTTTTTGGTATGCGGCAGGGTGAAGCGGATGGCGTGATGAATGGCTCCTGAAGCGACCTCATCATAGCGCACCAGTCCGGCAAAAATAGAAAGACCCGCTGCATCCCCTGAGGTCCAGCCCCAGGGGCGCATTTCGTCGGACTGCATATCCCAGATTGTCTCTGAATCAGCGCTCCACGCGCCACCGCAATACTTTGTATTGAAAGTCTCATAAAGTATGCAACGATTACGATCCAGAATCAGTACGTGCTGATCACCCACGTAGTTACCTGGCCCGCCGACACAATTGCCAGGATTCCCCTCGATGGGAGCATTGGCAGGAAACGGAGCGTGGGCAACATCGCTCTCACCGGGGTACGCGACAACATTGACAGACACCAGTGGTTGAGTGCTGGAATCGACCACTTCGTACGGAATGCCGTAGTTGCCGCCAGCCACTGACGAGAAGTCGGGGTGTAGATAATTGCCGACAAAGCCTGACGCAGTTGTAATGGCGGTGTTGTTGGGATCGAGTGGCGCATTGGCAATATTTGTATTCCATGCGTAAGTGGGCGGGAAGGGAACGAAGCCGTTAAGGCTGGCGTTGTTTCCCAGACTCATGCCGCCGCATGTGCCTGCCGTGCCCGGAAGCGTCACAGTGATGAGAACCTGTCCGGTTTTGCTAGCGTCCTGCGTTGAGGTTGCCTTGACAGTGTCTGAGCCGGAAGCCGGCACTGTGGGTGAAGCGGTATACAAACCAGCACTTGAAATTGCGCCTGAAACCGCCGACCAGTTCACGGCCGAGCTGTAACTGCCCGTTCCCGCGATCGTCGCCGTACACTGGCTGGTTTGGGCAACCTGAACGCTTGCGGGTACGCAGGAGACGGTCACCGATGTGACGGATGAGGTCTGAGACGGCGGTTGAGAGATCGGCTTATTTCCGCCGCACCCTGCAACCCACCACAACCCAAGAATCAATATAACCAACCCAGTCGGGTTTCTCATTCGCGGCATCTCCGACGTCAATGATCGATGGAAACCGTTCTGGGATGATGATAGTCTTTTGCGGCACGGCTATCCCTCCGCCGGTTTGTTCTGGCAATGGGCGGGGCGCAAAAATGGGAATAATTAGCGGTGTGCTGGAATGGGTAATTTGTGCGGTCCCATCCTTGACACTATGAAACGATGCCAAGGACGGGTGCCCACAGATTAGTCGGCGGGTGAAGATTCTCTAACCTTACACGCCGAAAGCAGTTGGCGTCGCGACCGGCGGCTTGCCGTTCTCCTCCATTTTGCCGAAGATCATTTTGCCGCTGGCGGTTTGCAAAACGCTGGTGACGGATATTTCGATCATTTTGCCAATCAACTTGCGCGCGTGATCAACGACCACCATAGTGCCATCGTCCAGATAACCCACGCCCTGGTTGAATTCCTTGCCTTCTTTGAGAATAAGCACGTTCATTTTTTCGCCGGGCAGCACAACCGGGCGTAAGGCGTTAGCCAAGTCGTTGATGTTCAGCACTTCGACGTGGTGCAGATGGGCCACCTTGTTCAGATTGAAGTCGTTGGTGACCACCTTGGCCTCCCATTTCTTGGCCAGCTCGAGCAGCTTCAGATCGACCTCGCGGATGGAGGGAAAGTCGTCGGAGACAATCTGCACATTGATGGCTGTATTGGATTGCATGCGTTGCAGCATATCCAGGCCGCGGCGTCCGCGCTGGCGTTTGGAGGCATCCGTCGAATCGGCCACGGTCTGCAACTCCCTCAGCACAAACTCCGGCACCACCATCATGCCGTCGATAAAACCCGCCTCAGCAATGTCAGCGATTCGGCCATCGATGATGACGCTTGTATCCAGCACTTTGGCGCTGCGCCGGGTGGGTTTTTCGCCGCTGAAAATGTTGCCTAGCGCGGCCGTGCTGAGCAGGTCGCCTTTGCTGGTTCCTACCAGCAGCCCAACATAGGTCATTAGCAGCAGGACGAAGATCTGGATCACGGCCGAAGTGGTGTTTGGCGTGAGCGCGCTGCGCAGCACCAGGCAAAACAGCGCCGCGCCAAAGATGCCCAGCACGCTGCCCGCCACGGCGCCAATCAGCCGTTTGAGGCTGAGTGCCCGTACCCTGAATTCAAAGAAGATGACCGCGCAGGCCGCCCCAGCGCCCGCACCCGCACTCATCCAATCCGTCATGCCGAATGGATGAAGGAAAAAACAGACCCCGGCAAGAAGAGCCACAAAAAGAAGACGTAGAACGATCAGATCCATAAAAACCAACCCCCCGGCGCGCCGACCGACAAATCCCCCAGACCGGGTCTAGTTGGCGAGTATGCCTATTCATCCTCAGGTTAGTCAAGTGGATTGATCAAGTTGGCAGGAGAGGGATCAGTGAATTATCGCCGCTTAGCCCGCTCGCGCTGCAACTCGCGATAGATATCGCTTTTAGATTGGCC
>Ga0265336_10001535_pt1 | contig 10377 bp, 23 predicted proteins | sample 42119metaG_FD_193583 | JGI IMG/M metagenome (GOLD analysis project Ga0265336, IMG submission 193583) | Rhizosphere microbial communities from Carex aquatilis grown in University of Washington, Seatle, WA, United States - 4-21-19 metaG | ecosystem: Host-associated > Plants > Roots > Rhizosphere...
CGACCATTACAAACAGTGGTTAGAAGAGTTAGAGTATTACCACCATCGGTATTGAAACCGTCGCATGATCCAGTACCAAGTGAATCGGTACCAGTCCAGATTTCAGTTCCACCGGTTGAACATTCACGACGAGTTGCGGGAGCCTTACATACAAGAGCATTCAAACCTGCGTCTCCTTGAACTCCCTGAATACCTTGAACGCCATTGCAGATATCTGCAATCCAGGTACTGGTAGCGGCATTGTTTTCATCAGAGCATGAGCTGTTGCTGCTAACATCTGATTCAGCATACAACCCAACACCACCGTTAGAACCGCAAGAATTGCCTTCTGACAAATCACCGTTGCAAACGAGAGCGTTGTAACCATTAGAACCTGCCGCACCCTGTGAACCGGTGCAAACATAAGTAGGAGCAGTTTGATCGGCAACGCATGCGCCGTTGATCTGATAGCCAGTTTGGAGTTGAGTTCCACCATTCGGGCAGTTTTCATTGTCGCTATTGGGAAGAACAGTTGTCTGATTTACGCAAGCAGTGAGACCAGAAGTACCATTGGCTCCGTTTTGCCCATTCGTTCCATTCGTTCCGTTCGTTCCATTGACACCGTTCGTTCCGTTGCAAACGAAAGAGGTCTGTTCAACTTCATTGATTTCAAGAGTGTTGTCGCCGTTAGCATCAAGACCCGATTCGATTTCCGTTCCACCGTTTGCACAAGTTGCATTTCCAACGGGAAGAGCAATTTGAACGATGATGTAATTCTGCCCGGGCGTACCTTGTGGACCAACTGGACCGGTAGGACCCTGAGGACCGACTGAACCTTGCTGACCATCAACGCCATTAGCACCTGGCGATCCTTGCGGACCGACAGCGCCAGTGGCACCGCTCAAACCATCACTGCCCGGCGCACCATTGCATAGGTATGACGTGCTGGTAATCTCATTGTTTTCGAGAATACCATCACCATTGAGATCGACGCCAGTCTGAATCTCAGTTCCACCGAACTGGCAATTAGGATCGCCAGCACTAACTTGCACAGTAGAGACAAGAGCGCTAACACCTGGCGCACCAGCCTCACCTGTAACCGTAACAGTCTGCGGAGCAAGCAGACCACCATTACCACCGCATGCCATAAGCATAGCAGCGCTACAACACGCAACTAGAATTGATTTTCTCATTTTATGAATCCTTTGTTTTAGTTTTCGTTATTATTCGTTTTAGTAAATGAAGACTTCTGGTCATCGTCAGTCATGGCAATACCATGAGACATATAGACGAATGATGTCTATATGTTTCGACCTTTTAAAGAATGAAAGAACACACCAATTTCTAACCCCGCCCGACCTCAGGCATACAACATAAGCACCCTGACTTCCCGCGTCAAGGGGGCACGCTACTTTTTCAGCTAGCTCTGGATGTAGGACTTGAACCTACGACCCGACGGTTAACAGCCGTCTGCTCTACCACTGAGCTAATCCAGAATAATTTTCAGTGTCAATTACCCCGACATAAATGTTCGGGGCTTGTTGCTCGTCCTGCGTTTAGCAGGATGTTGTTTTTGAACGGCAACAATAGGCTCATTGACAAGAGCCCTAGAAAACAAGGTCATTAGACCTTGCAAAAGATTGATTCCGGATACTGCACGGTTTTTGATATTGATTGAGGCATTGACGTCTGCGTTTGTGGCGAAGCCACATTGCAGGCAAAGAAAATCGCTCTGCGATTTTCGATTACCCTTTTCACAATGTCCGCAGTTGCTACACGTTCTGCTTGTATTACGAGGATCAACGAGTGCTACTGGAACACCTGCTATCTTCGCCTTGTAAAGTATGAACTGCATCAGTTGATTGAATGCCCACTTACCGTGCTTGTCTCTATCCTTTTTTCTAACCGTTTTCTTGAAAGATTGCAAATCTTCGATTGCAATTCCAACATTGTGCCTTTTCGCTTCCGAGACAACCCGTTTGCTTATGATATGATTCGTGTTTCTCTTGAATTTTCCTTCCTTGTTAGATATTCGTTTGAGATGACGTTTTGCGGACTTCGTTCCGCGAGACTGTAATCGTTTGCGTAAATTATGATATCGTTGTCTGACTGTTTCTACTTCGTTGCCTACGAACTTGACACCGTTGTCCAGCGTGGCTAAATTGACAATACCAGAATCCATACCGATAAAATCGATTGGAACGAATTGTTCTTCTTCGGGAACTTCAACTACGGCTTGCAAGAAAAAGTTTCCGTTATTGAAAACTAATGTAGCACTGTTTCTAATCTTTCTGCTATGTAAGTTTGCATATGTTCCGAAAGCGATTGGTATCGTTTTCAATCTTCCATTGATGGAAGATATGGAAATCATATCAAGGTTCTTGCCGAAGGCAAGAACTCTTGCATCAAAATCGATTGATGAATGTTTTTGGAAACGATGTTGAACGGTCTTGTCGTTTTTATATGTTGCTGAAACTCTTGCTATTGCTCGAATAACGAATTGAGATGGGAGTTTTGGAAACTGTTTTCGAACCTGATGATAGATTGCTTTCTGCAACTTGAATTTAGAAAAACAACGATTAGCAAAAGCATATTCCGAAATCGAATTGCAAGCGGAATTGAACATATACATAGTATTCAATAGCGATTGTTTTTCGTTTGCAGAAACGATTAGTTTGATTGGAACGGTTAGTAGCATCCTTACTAATATAACTCGGAATAATAAGTTGTCAAGAACAGAAAAGAAAATGAATAAAAAATGTATGCAATAAAAACATTGACGCAGTTCCTCCCCGGGCTAAAAGCACCGGGGCTTCCCTGCTATAAGATCTGTGAGTAGGAGGTGAGGATTGAACTCACGCATGAGACTTTTGCAGAGTCTTGCCTTTCCACTTGGCTACACCTACAATCGAGCTAAATCTCTAAGGACTCTAAACCTTTTTCAAGCCTAAAATCTCTAAGCTTTTTAGCCAACAATTTGATTGCCTTTTGTTCTTTCTCAGAAAGATTGAATGCAACATAATGCACACAATGCCTATTGTATTCAATAATCTCTCTTGAAAGATCTTCAATCAATTTGCTGGCGTTTTCAATACGCCGTGCTTTCATTTGATAGTCTATCATTGTTTCCTTCCCTCGAAGCCCCGAAAATATAAGCACCCCAACGCCCCGTGTCAAGAGGCTCAGCCGTTGCCTACACCAACCTACATTACTTCAACAGCATCATCTTATCTATATACTCTTCATCCAAGCGCTTTGGACATTTCAATGTTAGTAAAAAACTACTCGGATATCCAGCTTTACCAACACTATACACATTAACATAACCATTATCATGAACAAACGCTACATACTTATTGATGATATGTCTACATCTAACATTTGTTAGATCTCCCGAACCAACAAACGCAAGATCTTTATTGCATACGGGGCAAGTATAACTCATTTCAATAACAATAACCCTTCAATACGCTCCTCATTCAGCAACGTTAATTTTTTAATACTCAGTAGTAATGGTGAGAGACGTTCTCTTGGATATATGTCAATACATTCATTAGGAAAACCTACCCAATAATACACATCATATTTACCATATCTGTGGAAACAGCACGATGACAGATACATATGACAATCGGGGCAAGTATAATTCATTTCAATAACAATACCATATCAATATACTCTTCACTCAATCTCTTTGGACTATTGAGTGTTAGTATTCGCATTGGGGATGGATCGGTAGATTTATTATTCCAAACATTCACACTTCCGGTATCATAAATATGGACTGAGTATCTACCAATCAGATGATGATGGTATCTTGGCAAGGGCGAGCTATTATTGCAGACGGGGCAGATATAACTCATTTTAGCAACAGCACCATATCAATATACTTTTCACTCAATCTTTTTGGAAAAGACAGGTTCAACAAGCATCTTTCTCCATCGTAGATGTAAGCCTCGCCATCAAAATGAATATAAGCAGTATATAAACCAACGGTATGTTCATGCAGTAGCATCGTTATAATATAATTACAGACGGGACAAGTATAATTCATTTTAGTAGCAATATCATATCAATATATGTTTCATCTAAACGTTTTGGACGTTCTAGTCTAACAACAAACTTCCCAGTATACCAGATAGAAATCAGACCGTCGTTATACACATAAGCAGTATATTTACCCAGCCTATGCGTACATGTCTTTTCAATGTATTTTGATTGAAAATCTTCATTGCAGACGGGACAGATATAATTCATTTCAATACCAATAATAATCCAGCATAATCATATATGCATTACGGTGATTTATACATTCAAGCAAAACTCTTTTACAAGATGGCAGAGGAAACACTCGACATTCTTCCGGGGAACTTGTATAAATTCGTTATGTACAAAACACAAGGGAAAATTACACCGGAAGTAGCAGATAGTTTCGTCGTTGCAAACAAGACAACATTGTCTAAACTTAAGTTCGTTGATTGGAGTGGTAATTTCGAAAAGAATGGTAGTAAATTATTTGGTGAAGATGGAGATGGAGAACGATATATGATCTCAACTGAATCTACACCGCCGAAGAACTCACATGTCAAACAATCATATATACTGCAAGGGAAACATCCAATACCAACATTCTATATATTCAGATATGAGCGTGGTAGCGATGTAGAGTTTCCAAAAGAACTCGGACATTACTTGTTTCTAATGCCAGCGTTATGCGATATGTTCGATGTTGCGTATCCATATTACTTTCAAGATCCAGATCATATGAATGACTTTGTCGAGTTCGTTCAAAAGAACAAGGCTAAGATTGATTCCATTCGATCTCGATTCCAACACGAGCCAAAACCATTAGGAAGCGGATCAGATGGCTTTGTTTTTGCGATTGGCAAGGATAGGATATTGAAGATATTCAAACAGCAATTCTCATATCAAGCGGCAAAAGAATCTGCAAACCGAATATGGAAACAACACGGCATAGCAGGAACCGAAGCATACATTGATGACATTGGTCAGATTGGAAACTTCGGAGAACACCCGGTATATTATTATATACAAGAACGAATGGAAACCGTGTTCAATTTCTTGAAGAATGATGTTGACTTCAATGGAAATAGAAGAGACAGAAAAATGTCTCAAATAACAGACTTCATGAAAGATATAGCAAAAACTATTAAGAACGATCCAAACTATCCTGCTATATACAGGAACAAAAACAATCCAAGAATTGGTAATGCGATCAGGTCATTAGCGGAGAGAGTGTATAATCGAATTGTCTATTTTGTAAACGAAGAGATTACTGATGATTTCGCTGGTAAATTACAACCTGATTGGATGCTAAAACTAATTGAAGAGATGGCTGGAAAACTAATCACGGACAGAATAGATTTGCGATCATTTAATGTTGGGATTACAGGGAATGGTTATTTGAGATTCTTTGATCCTGCATTTGATCCAGAAGAATTATAGTAGCAACAGCATCTTATCTATGTAATCTTCCGTGAAGCATTTGATAGGCTTCTTTGTTGTGAAAACTATCATATTTATTTCTGTTGTGATGAAAATCTCACCATCCCAAAAGAATAAAACACGATACCTACCGGCATTGTGCGCACAATATCCGTATCCAATTAAATCTTGACTACATACTTGACATGTATTCATATCAATAACATCAGCTTCTCTAAACGATCTTTACCAATTCTATTTTCAAGATATGTAATCAGTTGATCTCTGAACACGCCCGCTTTGGTATCTCCAATGAACTCAATGATCTCTATTGTGTCTCTACCGTCAAGAATGATTTTATTACTGCGATCAAACTCTTCTCTTGTTAGAGATTCCCATTCATTGAATCCAATGCCGGGCTTCAACTTACTGCATGCAAGGCTAATGTCTAAATGCAGTTCGCCCTTTTTGTTATACCTAAACATCTTTGTCTTTGAGATTTTTTTCTATATTTACAGAACTATTTGCTTCTAACAGTGCACCCTTTGAAAGACATCAGACCGCCACAACACACAAGCATATTAACCTTGCGACCTGCTGGATTTGTTGCATTGGCGTGATACCAATTTTGATCTTTTTGATCGCAACCTCTAAGCGGAGCCATCATAAAACCACGATCGGTAATCGTGATGTCATTGAAACCATTATCCGACAATGCCTTTACGGCTTCGTCATCATTCGTGGCACAAGCAACGATTGTAATAGACATGATTGCAAACATGAATAGATTTTTCATTTGACTAAACTCCTCCGCACAGATCAGTGAAGTCTGCGTTCGTCTTGAACCCAACGCTAACCAAATCATCAAGTACTTCCTTTGCAGTGGCAGGTGAAGTATCTTGTTCGCACATCCAAACGCCTTCCATCTCATCATTCTCAGCAACATACTCGGGAAGAATATCAGCGAGATCCATGTGCTGATCAAACGCATATCCTTCCCTGTCGAAGTAAGCACACGGCGTGAGATACACCATCTTATCAACATCAACCGCAACATAAAAATCAGACGGCAACGATTGACTGCACAACTTATCAAAAGTCTCGCGGTCGTCATCAAGATCAAGAATCTCTTCAATGTTTCCCCAAGACACATCAACATCGCTTGCTAGTAGATTAGTCATTGTTATATCCATTCTTTCTGCCTGCTTTGAGGCGCCAGTAATATAACCACAAACGCACAAGCCGTCAACTGCGATAGTATCCTACATCAGCAACAATATAGTTTCCCACCGTCTATATACTTGTGGCTTATATTTTTTGAGGTATCTAATGTTTTCGCTACGAGCATCGTACGAGATATAATAATGCTTATTCTTCAATAAGTGCTCGATTATTTCTTCATCACTTGCAGTTTCAATCCAAGATTTTGTTCCCATATATTATCTCAATAGTAAGAATTTTTCAATTCGTTCTTCATCAAGAAAGACCAATTGACTAAATTGAAGCAGAACAATACTTTGTTCTACAACTAGTAGTACTCTTGTCATATATTCACCGGACATACTTACATTATCGTATAATACTTTATATTTTCTTACATTATCGTATAATACTTTATATTTTCCTACTAAATGATCGCAATACGGAACACCATTGCCAGACACAGACATATTGTAATCACAGATTGGGCAATGTGATGTTTTCATTTTAGTAGTAGTAATTTCTCTATGCGCTCTTCATTCAGGAGACACTGATTTTTAAGATACAATACAAAAATGTTTTCGCACCAAACATTTATCCATTCAATACAATAATAGACAGTATATTTGCTATACATATGACGGCAAAAATACTTTGTACTACTCCAATACAATTCTTTATTACAGTGGGGGCAGTTGTAAATCATTTTAGCAATAATAGCCTATCTATTCGTTCTAATGATGGCATACCTGCAAGGGTCATTGTAAGAACGCGACTACCCATCGTATCAAAATTGATATTGGGCAGGAACACTTGTACTTTGCCATCGCTATAAGTATATAGTGTATATTGTTTTAGTGGATGCCAATGAACGCCTTCGCACTCGGCATGATGGTTATAAGGAATAAGTTTTTTGCAAACTGAACAGATCATTTTAATAGCAGGAGTTTCTCAATACGATCTACATCAAGGACGACTAACTTATTTTCGATATGCATCACAAAATATGGTGCATTACCTTTTGTGTAATCATAGATATATGTGCCAGTGTTCTCATACCATATAGTATATTTACCAGCATGGTGTGATCTATGATGTAATCTATTACGCCTTGCTTTTATTAGGGCTTCGCCACAGACTGGACAATTCATTTTAGTAATAACAGTTTCTCTATGCGTTCAACACTATCAAGTTTCACCAATCTGCCAGCAATAGACATCAGTGGTCGATGTATCGTTATTAAGTAGTCATATATGTAAGTCCATCCATTTGGATCATACCAGATAGTATATTTACCACAAGCATGTGAATGATAGGTTAGTATATCGTCATTACAGATTGGGCAGGATGGGATCGTTATCATTTTAGCAACAGCAACTTTTCTATTTTACCCTCATCCACATAAACCAACCCCTTCAATCTTAGAGCTAATTTACCAGTCTTATTGAAATAGATTGAAGTTAATGGAACTTCAACTCCATAAGTGTCATATCCTATTACATATGATCCTGAATAATGATCGCAAAAAGATTCGTTATTAGCCTTTTCAGAAATGAGTTCTTTATTACAGATTGGACAGTTCATTTTAGCAACAGCAACCTATCTATATATGATTCGCTAAGTAGTATCATTTTATGCAGTTGCATAGACAAGTTATAACTGTTATTATGATATACATCTATCCAGCCAGCGCAGTAATAAACACTATACTTACCATACGCATGGCGACAATAAGCTGAATAGATTTGTTCGTTGCAGTGGGGACAGTTCATTTTAGCAATAGCAACTTTTCTATTCGATCTTCACTAAGAGCTGTTGTTTCATTCAAAATCAAAACTTCCTTATAGAGGGGTAATTCATATACAACAATTCTATCATACCGATAAATATACACATTATATTTTCCAACTTGATGAATGCACGTATCAACTAGATACGCAAGTGATTTATCACATATGGGACAACGGTAAATCATTTTAGTATGATGGCGTGGTGAATGGCTTACTGAGCCAGTAGTCGAACAGTTCCATTTTTTAGACCAACGTTGAACTTTTCTACATAATCTTCTGGATACATTTTTAGAATGTCGAATATGTTTTCAAAAACCCATTTTCTGAAAAATCCCGATGTTATGCTACTAGCAATTTTAGAAAGAGCGAATGTCCATGCGACTTTCGGAGCCCATGTTCCATGCGCAAGGATCGATCTTTCTAATCCTAAAACTGATGCTTCCTCAATCGCCCCGTAGTATCTAATCATTGGATCGCAAGCGAAGAACTTTGCCTTGTCTGAGAAAACGGGCTGATCATCCTTTGCGTAATAAATATACGCAGGCTTATCCAGATGCTTGACTGCCTGATGCAATGAGTCATGCTCAAACTGATAGAACACTCCATGTACTTCATTGAAAAACTCATCCTTATTTACATTCAATTTAGGATGAGCCTGCGTAGCATAGCTTTCTTTCTCACGCAATTTATGGAACTCTTTATGAGAATCTTCAATAACACATCCCATACGCTTCATCGTATGCCAATCAATTGCCGTCTTCCAAAAATGGTTATTCAGACTTGATCCAAACTTCTTATACTTGTGCGAATCCTTGATTGCAAAAAGAATCGGCAAACTTGGCAACATCCCAAAACTAGTCTCCATCGTTTCCTCATCACTCTTCACAAGATCAATCAACATCTCATCGCTACTCCCCGGCACCGCAATATCAAACTCCACCATCGTATCTCCCTCTACGATGACCTTGCGTCCATTATTCTCTTCATATACTCGGCGCCCTCCAACACGATCATAGTTAGATGCAATCCAAGCATTGGCTTCGTCTCTTGATGAAACAACGAAGTCAAAATCAAGTGGCGCTCGTTTCATTGCTGAACCAAGTCTGAGCTTCATAGCACGCGAACCAATCAAGACTAAACTCATTTGATTATCCTATATGAGGAGTAAGAGTTTTTCAATTCGTTCTTCGTCAATAAAAACTAAGTCATTCATTATAGTAATTAGTCTCAATAATCTTCTGTGTTTTTTATTAGAAGTCAATTCATACAATCTCGTTGTTGTTGAGCCGTCATCGTTCAGATCATAAACTGCTCTATATTTAGAACCAATATAGTGGGCGCACCAATCACGATTGCGATCATCTTTTCTCATCACGAAACCACATACAGGACAATTCATGTTAGCAACAACAGTTTTTCAATTCGTTCTTCATCAACCAGAATCGACCTTGGGAAAAACCCTTTGAACTCAAAACCTTTTGATGGTAGCAATTCGAATATAGTCGTACCACCACCAGAATACATAACAAGGTATTTACCAACAAAATGCTCGCAGTAATCGTTGTGCATATATAATTTACAGATAGGACAATTCATATTAGCAACTATTATCGACACTCAACAACGCTACAATCATTATCGCTTCTACAACGCATTGTGCAAGCAACGGTTCTATCAGCAGAATAGTTCCACACCGTGTGCTCAACAACACGATGCTCTCGTGCTGCCTTTTCGCTTGCGGCATTAGACATACAAACGCTATCAGAACACTGCTGACTTAATGATGACGCACAACCAGAACAGACAAACAACATTACGATTAGCGTTTTCATTTTTAGTCTCCCGCGCACCAAGAACTACTTGACCAACCAATATCCGTGCCATCAACATCGAAAAATGGCTTTACAGCATCCTTGATATCGTTCCAGTCGCTAAACGATCGAGGATTGATTGATGCTTTATC
>Ga0265336_10001537_pt1 | contig 10368 bp, 4 predicted proteins | sample 42119metaG_FD_193583 | JGI IMG/M metagenome (GOLD analysis project Ga0265336, IMG submission 193583) | Rhizosphere microbial communities from Carex aquatilis grown in University of Washington, Seatle, WA, United States - 4-21-19 metaG | ecosystem: Host-associated > Plants > Roots > Rhizosphere >...
GAGTTCAGCGAGGACGCGTCCAAGGTTGTCATCGCTTGACTTGACGGCCCTGAGCGCCTGCTTCGAGCCCGGGCCGGCCGCGTGCTGCGAAAAGTCGGGCTCGGCCAGCCACAGGAGGGAGTAGGCGGGCACCGAGTCCTTCCAGAGCGACCCGATGAGGGCGCCCGTCGTCCAGGCGTCGCGCGCGACCTTGTCCTGGTCCTCGGCGATGGGGGGAAAGTCCCCCAGGAGCGCGCCAAGCGGGGCCTCCGCCGAGGGGGGAATCGCGCCGCCCTCGTAGAGGACCGGCGACGACCCGGGGCCGTTGGGCCTACGGCTCCTGTCGTGCAGGAGCGCGATCGGCTTCGAGCCGGCGATGACGGTGGCGATCCCGTGGCCGTGGAGGAGTTCCGCCACGGTCGGAGCCGCCAGATAGCGGCCCCCGCTCGCCTCGTCGCCCTTGCGGACATTGGCCGGGGCCTCGATCGCAACCGGCATCTGGGGGTCGATCCCCGGGCGGAATTCCACGTTGGCCATGACGGTGCTCCGGGAGGGATAGGCGCCGGTCGCGATCGCGGTTCCGTTCACCTCGGTCGAGCTCAGGAAGACCGGGTGGTGGTGGGCGAAGAACACCCCCTCCGAGGCGAGCCTCCACAGGTTGGGGGTCGTCTCCGAGGAGACAAAATCGGGGCGCATGCCGTCGAAGACGACGACGACGACCCGGTGCGCGGGGGGCGGTGCCTCCTCTGCGCCCTTGGCCCCAGGCGCCGGTGAGAGGCAGAGCGCCAGCGCGAGGAATGCGGCAAGCTTCGGGAATCCTGAACTCATGGGAGGGGTGATGGGGCCAGCACAGACCCTGGAGGGGCCCCCGCGGGAGAGTCAACGCGCACAAGGGCGCGATGAGGAAATCCCGGGGGCCGCTTCGTGGGTCCGCCTTAGAACTCGGTGGACAGCGTCAGGAAGTAGTTGACCGTCGGCAGCACGTTGAAGCCATTGGCGGCCGGCGTCGCGCCGACGGAGCTTAGGACCTGCACCTTCCTGTCGAGCGCGTTGTCGACCTGCAGCTTGATCCTGACCGAGTGCAGGTGCGTGGCCGGGGGCATCTTCAGGGCGTAGCCGACGGCCAGGTCGGCCATCCAGAACCCCGGGCTCGTGCCGGACTGGACGGGGACGTGCGTGCCGCCGGGCTGCCCCGTCGACGTCTGCCCGTAGAGCCCGAGGTCCGGGTTCACGAGCGCGCTCGAGTAGATGACGAAGGAGCCGACGTACTTGGTGTCGACCGAGGCGAACCAGCCCGCCCGGTTGAGGATAAGGCCCAGGGCCGCCGTCGAGTTGGGCACGCCGTTGCCACCAAAGGTGCCGAGCGAAGCGACGTTGAAGGAGGGCGCCCCGCCGACCGTCTTGTACACGGCGCGGTTGAGCGAGCCGTTCGCATACGCGCTCACCCCCCCGCCCAGGTAGTAGGTCGCCTCGGCCTCCACGCCGCTCATCCACGCCCCCTTGGACTGGAAGAAGAGGAGGTTCGTGGCGTCGTTGGGATCGGTCACCGACGAAACGAGGTTGTTGATGTCGATCAGGTAGGCGTCCACGTCGGCGTTGAACCGGTCCGCCTTGAACACGGTTCCGACCTGGTAGTTGATCGTCTGCTCCTCCTTCAGGTTGGCCGGGCTGTAGGGCGTGCCGTTCGCGGCCAGGTCCTTGGCGTCATTGGGGACGTTCTCCTCGTCCGTCACGATCGGGTAGGCTATGCCCTTGGCGAGCTGCACGTACGCCGACCAGTTCGGCAGGATCAGGTAATTGACGGAGAGGTGGGGCTCGACGTTCGTGTAGGTGTAGTTGTTGAAGTTCGGCTGCTCGGTGCCCTGGTTGACCGGGGCCACCAGATCGATCGTGAAGTTCGAGTCCTTCACGCCGGCCTCGATCGTCAGGTTCTTCACCGGCTTCCAGATCACGTCGGCGTAGGGCTGGAACGTCTTGTTGTAGACGTGCATCTGCCACTGGTAGCCGGGGTTGAACGAGGAACCCTTGGTGTTGGTCGGGTCGATGAACCCGAACTTCCTGGCGTCCTGCGGATTGGCCAGGGCGTACGCGGGGCTGTAGTCGAGGAGGTAGGCGTAGCGGTCGGCCTTCACGTACTCCGTCCAGACTCCGACCTTCTCCTCGAGGTCGGAATCCTCGCCGTGCGCAAGGGCGAGGTAGTTGCCGAACGCCCGGTAGGCGTTCACCTTGATGCGGCCGCCCGGGTCGTCGTTGTTGATGACCCCGCTCGCCTTCGACTCTCCCGCCCCGGTGTTGGGAAGCGTGTTGGCCGAGGTGTTCACGTAGGCCGGGCCCGCGTAGCCCGCTCCCGGGTACTTTGTGACGGCGCCACCCGCTACCGGGTCCGCCGAGTTCTCATGGCTGTCGTTGTTGTAGTAATAGGTGTACGCCTTGTCATCGAGGGTGATGTCGGCCCCCAGCTTCGACCTGAGCCCGATGTAGTCGAAATCCGCCTGCTTCTGCTGGTAGTTGTAGGGATAGTAGTTGTTGTTCGGGTCGAAGGGGTTTGCGTCCAGGCCGTAGTTGCGCCCGTAGGCGTTGATCTGCGCCTGCGTCACCGTCCCGGGGTTGTTGAACTTGATGTTGTTGAAGTTGCCGACGACCGTGAGCGTCGTGTCCTTGCCGATCGGCTGGACGTACTTGAGGTAGTAGGTGCTGCGCTGCAGGTAGGAATAGGTCCGGTAGCCGTCTGAGCTCATGTACTGGTAGGTCGCGACGAGCGAGGCCCCGTTGAGCTGGGGCAGGATCCCGGTGTTCACCTCGATGTTGCCGAGCATCGTGTTCCAGGAGCCCTGCGACACCGCCACCACGGTCGCGCGGTCGGCGCGGGGGTCCTTCGAGAGGAGCCCGATCGTTCCGCCAAAGGTGTTCTCGCCAATGTCCGCGGCCGTTCCCGGGCCGCGGTCGATGACTTCGCCGCCGAGGACCTTCGCGGGGAAGTAGCTCGTCGTGTGGTGCGTCTCGCCGTTCGCGTCGCCGAACGGGATCCCGTCGTATGTCACGTTGAACTGGCCGTCCTGGAATCCGCGCATCGAGAGCATCTTCGATTCGCTGAGGCCCGGCCCCTCCGTCTCGATGTTGACGATGCTCGGCGCAATGTTGGCGATCGTCGCGTAGTCGGCCGTCGGCGCGATCGTGTTGCTGATCGTCTGCGCGCTGATGACGGACTGGGGCTCGATCGTGTCGAGTTTCGAGTCCGTGATCGCCTGGGTAAGCGCGGAGGCCCGGGCCTCCGTGACGTCGACCTCGGTCAGGCGGACGGCCTTGTCTGCGCCGCCGCCCGAGGTGTCGGCCGCTGCGGGGCTTGCATCGGGGGCCGGCGCTGCGGTCTGGGCACAAAGGCCCTGGATGAAAAGGCAGCCAGCCGCGAGGGCTGCCGCGAATTGAACGAGTCGGTGTTTGTGGGTCGTCAGGTTATGGCTCACGGGAGCCATTAAACCTGCCCGCTGAAACAAGCCCGTTTCAACGGGGTGACATTAATGAAAATTTCAGCTCTGGGGCCGGTAAGCCGGATTCTGTTCCACGCCTTGCGGCGCTTCGGCCGTCATTTCTCTCGCGCCCTTTTTGGGGAGCGTCCGTACGCCCGCCGCGCGGCGAGGCCGCGCGACTGCGGACGGATGCGACATACCCGAGACTATAGGACGGGCCGTCCAGTCTCCTATTTTGTCTTGCACCGGAAGGGGTTTTTCGTGCCGCCCGCCTCGCGGCGAGGCGCGGTGGGCTCTTACCCCACCTTTTCACCCTTACCCGGCGGATCCGAGGACCCGCCAGGCGGTTTGTTTTCTGTGACACTGTCCGTCGCCGCGGTTTGAACCGCGACGCCTGCGCTTGCCTTTCGGCTCGAGCAGCATCCTGCCCTATGGTGTCCGGACTTTCCTCTCCAAACTTCTATCGGGCACGGCGTTACCCGCGCCTTGGGATCAAAGAACTTGGAGCGACGACCAGGCCCCAGAGCTGAGGGGTCAGCCTGCGCCCATGGGCCTCGGCGGGCAAGCTTCTTAAGACTCCCAGTAGACCATCTGGCCGCACTGGTCGCAGTGGGCGAACTCGGCGTCCACGACCTTGCCGCGCGCCGCGGACTCGACCTCGCTGGAAACCTTCAGGTGGCAGCCCCCGCACTTGCCCCCCCGGATGGGCACGACGGCGGGCATCCTGCGCCGTGCGGCCTGGTCATAGGCCTCAAGCGCGTCCGGCCCCACGGGTGTCCTTGCCTCGGCGACGGCCGAGGCGGCCTCCTTGAGCTCCACGGCGAGGCTCGATTCCTTCTCCTTGAGGGCCCGGATGCGGGCCTCGTGCCCGGCTATGTTCTGCTTGAGGCTCGCCTCGGCGGCGGCGAAGCGCTTCTTCGCCTCGTCGATCGCGTACATGGTCTCGAGCTCCTTGCCCTCGAGCTCGCCGATCTGGTGCTGGACGTCCTGGATCTGGTGGCCGAGGGCCTGGTACTCGTCGTTCTTCTTAACGGAGAGCTGCTGGGTCTGGTACTTGCCGCGCTGGGTCTCCGCCGAGCCGATCTCGGTCTCAAGGAGCTTCTTCTTGCTCTCGAGCTCCCGGAGCTCGTTCCTCGCGGCGTCGATCGCGGCCTTCTCGGCGGCTATGCGCTGCTCCACCGCCGCCACCTCCTTGGGCGCGCCCTTCAACTGCGCCTCGATTCCGAGCCTCCTCGTGTCGCGATCCTGAAGGATGAGGAGCAATTCAATCGTCGGACTAGGCATGGACCCTCCACTGTGCACCCGGCAAAAGCCCGGTCAATCCCATCCTCCCGGGGGGCCCCAACCTGCAAAATTCGCCCCAGGCCACCCGCCTGACAGGCAGGGGGATAGCGGGTGGGAGGCCCTCGGGCCTAGGAGGGCCTTTAGAATGGCCATTTTAGGCACATTTTTCCCAAAAAAACCCTCGCGTGTCCGAACGTTATCGGAACAGAATATTCTCTTCTTTTCCGCACCGACCCGACCCGTACATGGCCGATACAACCGACTCGCAAAAACCCTCAAATTCACAGGCCGGCGCCGACGCCTACGACGCCTCCAAGATCCAAAAACTCGAGGGCCTCGAGGGGGTGCGCAAGCGCCCGGACATGTACATTGGCGACACGAATGAGCGCGGCCTCCACCACTGCGTCTTCGAGGTCGTCGACAACTCTGTCGACGAGGCGCTGGCGGGCTTTGCGACGGCGATCGTCGTGACGATCCACCTCGACGGCTCGTGCTCGGTCGAGGACGACGGTCGCGGGATCCCGGTGGACCCCCACCCCATCTACAAGATCCCGGCCCTCGAGCTCGTGCTCACGAACCTGCACGCCGGCGGCAAGTTCGGCAAGGGCGCCTACCAGGTCTCGGGCGGCCTCCACGGCGTGGGAGCGAAGTGCGTGAACGCGGTCTCGGAGTGGCTCGAGGCCGAGGTTCGCCGCGGCGGCAAGGTCTACCAGATGCGCTTCGCGCAGGGAAAGACCACGCAGAAGATGATGGTGATCGGCGACACGCGAAAGACCGGCACGAAGATTACCTTCAAGCCCGACCCGGAGATCTTCCTGACGACGCGGGAGTTCCAGTACGAGATCCTCGCCAAGCGGCTGCGCGAACTCGCGTTCCTGAACCCCGGGATCAAGATCGAGCTCGCCGACGAGCGCTCCCAGAAGGGGGATGTGTTCTTCTTCAAGGACGGGATCATGGAGTTCGTGAAATTCCTGAACCAGAACAAGAACGTCCTCCACGACAAGCCGATCACCTTCTCGGACTCGGTCGCGAACGACGACCCCTCAAAGGCGGCGACCGTCGTCGACGTGTCGATGCAGTACAACGACAGCTACAACGACCAGGTGTTCGCGTATGCCAACTCGATCTACAACCTGGAGGGGGGCACGCACCTGTCCGGCTTCAAGACCGCGCTTACGAGGGTCATCAACAACTTTGCCAGGGCCAACAACCTGATCAAGGAGAAGGACCCGGCCATCACGGGCGACGACGTGCGCGAGGGCCTGGTTGCCGTGGTCTCGGTCAAGGTCTCCGAGCCCCGGTTCGAGGGCCAGACGAAGACGAAGCTCTCCAACTCTGAGGTCGACGGCATCGTTCAGAAGGTCGTGGGCGAGAAGCTCAAGTTCTTCCTCGAGTCGAACACCGCCGTCTCCAAGAGGATAATCGACAAGACGCTCAACGCGGCGAGGGCTAGGGAGGCCGCTAGGAAGGCCCGCGAAACCGTGCGAAAGGGCGCGCTCTCCGGGGGCGGGCTCCCCGGGAAGCTCGCCGACTGCTCGGAGCGCGACCCCGCGCTCGGCGAGCTCTACATCGTCGAGGGCGACTCCGCGGGCGGCTCGGCGAAGCAGGGCCGCGACCGCCGCTACCAGGCGATCCTTCCCCTGCGCGGCAAGCTGATCAACACGGAGAAGGCCCGCCTCGACAAGGTCCTCTCGAACGAGGAAATCCGCACGCTGATTACGGCCATCGGCACCGGCATCGGCGACTCCGAGGGCGAGGGCGCCTTCAACGTGGAGAAGGCCCGCTACCACAAGGTGATCATCATGACGGACGCCGACGTGGACGGCTCCCACATCCGCACCCTCCTCCTGACGTTCCTCTACCGGCAGATGCGCGGGCTCCTCGACAGGGGCTACGTCTACATCGCGCAGCCGCCGCTCTATAGGATCAAGCGCAAGAAGCGCGAGCAGTACATCGACAACGACGAGCAGCTCAACCGCATCCTTCTGGAGCTCGGCTCCGAGGACGTCGTCCTCACGCGGCTCTCCGACAGGCACGTCTTCTCGCCGCAGCAGATCGACCGCATCGTCGAGTCCCTCGCGGCGCTCGAGAAGCTGGGGGCGGGCGTCACGCGCTACGGCGTCGAGCTGAGCGACTACCTCGACAGGCACGACAAGGCGAGCCATGCGCTCCCCCGCTACATCGCCCGGATCCGCCAGGGCAACAAGGAGTCGCACGAGTTCCTCCAGGATGAGACCGCCCGGGCGGCCTTCATCCTTCGCAACGGGCTCGACGCCGACCTCTTCGAGCAGGCGGACGGCGCAGTCCCCAAGGCCGAGGCCAGGCCCGCGGCGGCCCCCAAGCGCGTGACGCTCCACGAGATCTTCGAGAGCAACGAGATGTCGAAGATCCTGAAGGTCGTGGCCTCGATCGGGCTCGATGTCAGCAGCTTCAGCCCGACCGAGCAGAGCCGCTACACGATCACGGAGAACATGGGCCAGAAGAGCGAGGCGACGACCGAGCTGAAGGGGCCCCTCGACATCGTCGCGCAGATCCGCGCGAACGGCCGCAAGGGCCTGACCATCCAGCGCTACAAGGGACTGGGCGAAATGAACCCGAAGCAGCTCTTCGAGACCACGATGGACCCGGAGAAGCGCCGGCTGCTCAAGGTCGCGGTCAACGACGCGGCCAAGGCCGACGCCCTCTTCACGCTCCTTATGGGGGACGAGGTGCCGCCCCGCAGGCAGTTCATCGAGGACAACGCCCTGAACGTGCAGTACCTGGACGTCTGACGCCCGAAGCGACACCGCAAACCCCTCAATTCCCTTGTACACCGGTTCCGAAAAACTCCTGTCGGCGAACATCACCGACATCATGCAGACGGCCTACATCGACTATTCGATGTCGGTCATCATCGCCAGGGCGCTGCCCGACGCGCGCGACGGCCTGAAGCCCGTCCAGCGCAGGATCCTCTACGCGATGCTTCGCGAGGGCCTGGTCCACAACCGGCCCTTCGACAAGTGCGCGGGAGTCGTCGGCGAGGTGCTCAAGAACTACCACCCCCACGGCGACGCCTCGGTGTACGACACCCTCGTGCGCCTGGCACAGACCTGGGTGATGCGCTACCCGCTCATCGACCCCCAGGGCAACTTCGGCTCGGTCGACGGCGACCCGCCGGCCGCCTACCGCTACACCGAGTGCCGCCTCAACGAGGCGGCCGAGGAGCTCCTCAAGGACATCGAGGAGGAGACCGTCGACTTCGCGCCCAACTACAAGGAGTCGACGACCGAGCCGACCGTCCTGCCCGCGGCGCTGCCCAACCTTCTGATGAACGGCTCCACGGGGATCGCCGTCGGCATGGCGACCAACATCCCCCCGCACAACCTGAGCGAGATCATCGACGCGGCCTGCGCGATACTCGACCGCCCGTCGATCAGCGTGGACGAGCTCTGCAACATCATCCAGGGCCCGGACTTCCCGACAGGGGGCGTCATCTCTGGCCGCGAGACGATCCTCAGCTACCTGAAGACCGGCAAGGGGATCGTCCGCATCCGCGGGAAGGCGCACTCCGAGGAGATGAAGGGCGGGATGGAGCAGATCGTCATCACCGAGATCCCCTACAACGTGAACCGGGCGAACCTGGTGACGCGCATCGCCGAGCTTGTGTCCGAGAAGGAGCTCGACGGCATCCGCGACCTGCGGGACGAGTCCGACGAGAACACGCGCATCGTCGTCGAATTGAAGCGCGGCGAGCAGGCGAAGGTCGTCATCAACCAGCTCTTCCAGAAGACGGCCCTCGAGTCGTCGTTCGGCGTCACGCTCCTCGCCCTCGACGGGAAGCGGCCGAAGCAGATGAACATCAAGGAGCTGATCGAGTGCTACATCGAGCACCGCCGCGATGTCGTCACCCGCCGCACCCGCTTCCGCCTGCGCGAGGCCGAGGATCGGGCCCACATCCTGGAGGGCTACATCATCGCCCTCGATAACCTGGACGACTTCGTGAAGATCATCCGGGCCTCCTCGAACCGGGACGAGGCCAAGGTGAAGCTGATGGCGAAGTACCCCCTTTCCGAGAGGCAGACGGACGCCATCCTCGAATTGCGCCTGTACCAGCTGACGGGCCTGGAGCGCGGGAAGATCGAGGCGGAGTACCTGGGGCTGATGAAGCTCATCGAGGAACTGCGCGGGATACTCGAGTCCGAGCCGAAGCTGCTCGCGCTCATCAAGAGCGAGCTCCTCGAGATGAGGGCCAAGTACGCCTCACCCCGCAGGACCGAGATCATCGCCGCCACGGGCGAGTTCCGCATGGAGGATGTCATCCCCAACGAGGGCTGCGTCATCACGGTGTCCCACCTGGGCTTCATCAAGCGCACCCGCGTCGCCGACTACCGCTCCCAGAAGCGGGGCGGCAAGGGGATCATCGGCACCGAGACCTACGACGAGGACTTCGTCGAGCACCTGTTCACGGCGAGCACGCACGACTTCATCCTGTTCTTCACGAACACGGGGCAGTGCCACGCGAAGAAGGTCTACGACGTGCCGGAGGGCACGCGCGCCTCGAAGGGCAAGTCGGTCTCGAGCTTCCTCAGGCTCGCCGAGGGCGAGAAGATCGCCGCGATGATCTGCGTCAAGGACTTCGAGGGGACGCTCCACCTGGTCATGGCGACCAAGGCGGGCGTCACGAAGAAGACCAACCTGACCGACTATACGAACGCCACCCGCGAGGGCGGCCTGCGGGGGATCAAGCTCGAGGAGGGGGACACCTTGGTCGGGTGCGTCCTGACGACGGGCGAGAACGAGATCGTGCTCGTCAGCTACAAGGGCCAGGCCGTTCGCTTCAACGAGGAGGACCTGCGCGACCAGGGCCGCGACACGGTCGGCGTCACGGGCATGCGCTTCAAGATCGACGGCGACTACGTGAAGGCCATCGAGGTGTGCGACCCGCTCGACCGGCTCCTGATCGCCCGCGAGGACGGGATCGGCAAGAGGACCCCGTTCGAGGACTACCGCCTCATCAGCCGCGGCGGCACCGGCGTCATCGCGATCGACCTGCCCGAGGACGGGTCCGTGAACGTGGCCGGCGCCCTGAGCGTGCGCGACGGCGGCGAGGTCATGCTCCTGACGGCCAAGGGCCAGAGCATCCGCACCCGCGTCAGCGAGATCCGCGAGACCGGGCGCGGAGCGAAGGGCGTCAAGCTCCTGACGCTCGCCGACGGCGACAAGCTCCTGTCCATAGCGAGGATCGTCGAGACCGAGGAGGAGACCGCCTCCCCCATCGAGGCGCCCGAGGCGCCCGAGGAGCCCCGGGCCTAGCGGGCCTGGGCGCCCGCGTCGGGCTGCGCGGGGGTGACGTTGCCGCGGAATTTAACGCGGACGCGGCCCCCGTCCTCGATCTCCATGAAGAAGCTGCCCATTGAGCCCGGCGCGATGCGCACGTGCACGGGCTTGCCGGTCGGCGTCTCGTAGTCCTCGCCCTTCTCGACCACGATCCACTGCTGGCCGTTGGTGAGCGTGAGGACGCTCCCGGTCCTCCAGCCGCTGAAGCCGGGGATCAACACCGCGTCCAGCGTCGTGTAGTCGATCTCGGTGCCGGGTTTCAGGATCACCTTCACCCGGTCGATGAAGCCCGCCGATGCCTGCTTCGCCGCCGCCGCGCGGT
>Ga0265336_10001540_pt1 | contig 10356 bp, 9 predicted proteins | sample 42119metaG_FD_193583 | JGI IMG/M metagenome (GOLD analysis project Ga0265336, IMG submission 193583) | Rhizosphere microbial communities from Carex aquatilis grown in University of Washington, Seatle, WA, United States - 4-21-19 metaG | ecosystem: Host-associated > Plants > Roots > Rhizosphere >...
CAGCCCGCTCGAGGCCCGCGGGATCGAGCGCGGAGCGCAGCCCGTCGACGAGCAACGGCTCGTCGAGACGTAGCCCGAGCATCACCCACTCGCGCGCGCGGACGTCGTCGTCGAGTTCCTCGACCTCGCGCTCCGGCGGCCGCCCGGCCGCGAGCGCGCCGAGATACCGCCCGAGGCCGACCGCGTTCCGCCAGCGCCGCCCTTCGATTGTGCTGACCGCGCCGATCCCGAGCCCGAGGTAGTCGTGGCCGAGCCAGTAGCCGAGGTTGTGCCGCGAGCGGAGGTCCCGCGTGCTATCCGTGCGGCAGAAGTTGGCCGTCTCGTACCAGCGGTAGCCGGCGCCGGTCAGGCGGGCGACGACGCGCTCGAAGTAGTCCTCGAGCGCCTCGGCCTGCCGTTCCAACTCCGTTCCCCAGGCATGGGTGAAGCGCGTCCCCGGCTTCGCCTCCAGCTCGTAGCAGGACAGGTGCTCCGGCTCGAGTGCGAGCGCGTCGTCGAGGTCGGCAGCAAGATCGGCGGCGCTCTGGCCGGGAATCCCGTAGATGAGATCGAGCGAGATGTTGTCAAATCCGGCATCACGTAGATGATGCACGGCACGCCGGACGTCGTCCGGTCCGGCAACGCGTTCGAGCACACGGAGGAGCTCCGGCCGGAAGGTCTGCGCCCCGACCGAAACGCGCGTTACGCCTGCGGCGTGCAGCGCCGTTGCAAGCTCGGGCGTGACCGTCTCGGGATTCGCCTCGACCGTCACCTCCTCCGCGGGCGGCAGCGCTTCGAGCAGCCGCAGAAGCTCGGGCAAGGCCGTCAACGTCGGGGTGCCGCCCCCGAGGAAGATCGTCTCAATGTCCTCGGCGAGGCTCCGGCGCTCGAGCTCGAGTTCGTGGAGGAGCGCGTCGACGTACACGGCGTGCTGCCCTTCCTTCCCTACGACAGTGACGAAGTCGCAGTAGCCGCACCGGTGCGCGCAGAACGGCAGGTGAACGTAGACGTGCCGCGCGTGGCCGCTCACGATGCGAGTCTCCGCGGCCGCGGCACGAGCTCGCCGCCGCAGTTGGGGCACACGCCGTCCATCGCGTCGCCGCACTCCGTGCAGAAGGTGCACTCGTAGGAGCAGATGAGGGCCGCTCCGTCCGGAGCGAGAGGCGTGTCGCACCGCTCGCACGCGGCGCGCATCTCGAGGCTCACGAGCTCTTGCCGCTCTGGCCGATGTTGAGCACGGCGAGGAACGCCTCCTGCGGAACCTCGACCGCGCCGACCTGCTTCATGCGCTTCTTGCCCTTCTTCTGGTTTTCGAGGAGCTTGCGCTTGCGCGAGATGTCGCCGCCGTAGCACTTCGCGATCACGTCCTTCCGCTTCGCCTTCACCGTCTCGCGCGCGATGACGCGGGCCCCGATCGCCGCCTGAATCGCGACGTCGAACATCTGGCGCGGGATCTCCTCGCGGAGCTTGTCTACGAGGAGGCGGCCGCGGTCGTACGCAAAGTCGCGGTGGATGATGAGCGAGAGCGCGTCGACCGTGTCGCCGCCGACGAGAACGTCGACCCGGACGAGGTTCCCCGGCTTGAAGCCGGAGAGGTCATAGTCGAACGACGCATAGCCGCGGGTGCGCGACTTCAGCTGGTCGTAGTAGTCGAGGACGATCTCCGCGAGCGGAAGCTCATACGTGAGATGAACGCGCTCCGGCGAGAGGTACTCGAGCTTGGTGAACGTGCCGCGGCGCTCATTGTTGAGTTCCATGACCGCGCCGACGTACTCCTTCGGGACGATGATCGACGCGTTGACGTACGGCTCCTCGACCTCCTCGACCTCGCGCGGGAACTCCGCCGGGTTGTGCACCTCGATCCACTCGGAGTCGTTCTTCTCGCGGACGCGGTAGGCGACGTTCGGCGCGGTGACGATGAGCTCGAGGTCGAACTCGCGCTCGAGGCGCTCGCGGACGATCTCCATGTGGAGAAGGCCGAGGAAGCCGCAGCGGAAGCCGAAGCCGAGCGCGTTCGACGTCTCCGGCTCCCAGACGAGCGCTGCGTCATTGAGCTTGAGCCGCTCGAGCGCGTCGCGGAGCTCGGGGTACGCGTCGGAATCCGTCGGGAACAGACCGGCGAAGACCATCGGCTTGACGTCCTTGTAACCGGGCAGCGGCTGGCTCGCGGGATGCATGACGGAGGTGAGCGTGTCGCCGACACGGAGAAGCGAGACGTCCTTTAGCCCGGTGATGACGTACCCGACCTCGCCGGCGGAGAGTGCTTCGACCGGGATCATCGTCGGCGAGAAGAAGCCGATCTCCTCGGCGTCGAAGCGCGTGCCGGTGGCCATCGTGCGCAGGCCTTCGCGCGTCGAGAACGAGCCGTCGATCATGCGGACGAAGGCGACGACGCCGCGGTACTGGTCATACGACGAGTCGAACACGAGCGCCCGGGCAGGGGCGGCGCGGTCACCGGCGGGCGCCGGGACGCGTTCGACGATCGCGTCGAGCACCTCCCCCACTCCCACGCCGGTCTTCGCCGAGATGCGCAGGACACGCGTCGGATCGTCGCCGAGCAAATCGGCGACCTCGACCGACGTGCCCTCCGGGTCGGCCGCGGGGAGGTCGATCTTGTTCACAACGGGGACGATCTCGAGGCCGTTCTCGATCGCGAGATACGCGTTGGCGAGCGTCTGCGCCTCGATCCCCTGCGCAGCGTCGACGACGAGGAGCGCGCCCTCGCATGCCTGCAGCGAGCGGGACACCTCGTACGTGAAGTCGACGTGGCCGGGGGTGTCGATGAGGTTGAGCTCGTGGCCCTTCCACGAGACGCGCACCGCCTGTGCCTTGATCGTGATGCCGCGCTCGCGCTCGAGGTCCATCGAGTCGAGGAGCTGGTCGCGCATGTCGCGCGCGGAGACAGCCTCCGTCACCTCGAGGATGCGGTCCGCGAGCGTCGACTTACCGTGGTCGATGTGCGCGATGATCGAGAAGTTCCGGATGCGGCTCTGTTCCATCCCTTCGGCGATGGTACTGGGGGTCTTGTCGCGCGCGGACGTGGCCGGTCGGGCCGGAGCAACACCGCACCCCCACCCAGGGTGGGGTCGCTTCCCTCCGCCCTCGCGACCGACGCTACCGGCGAAACCGTATCGGCGTGCTCACAGCTTCGCCGCAGCTCTGCGAAAATGCCCGCCGGCCCGGCGTCTCATGGCCGGGCCGGCGGCGTCGCTCTCGCCGGTCGCGCGTTACGCGTTCCAGCCGTAGTCGTCGCGCGCGTCGAGCTTCCGCCAGAACACGGGATTGGGCTCCTCGGTGACTCCGGCCGCATGCATCATCGGCCCGATCTGATCGGCCATATGCGCGAAGAAGTGCTGGAAGCTCTCGGCGTCCGGCCACTCGTCGACGACCATCAGCTGCCCGTTGTCGGACGCGTAGAAGCGGTGCGCGATGAGGCCGTGCTCGACGGCGTGATCGACGATCCCCCGCATTGCGTCAGCGTTGTCGGCGGCGTACTGCTCGAGAGCAGCCGCATCGCCCTTGAAGACCATGGTCATGAGTACGGACATAGGAGCCTCCCAGAATCGTTGTCCGCGGGAGTCTCACTGCGCGAGCCGCGCGGGTCAAGCGCCGCGGCGGCGCAGTCGCAACATCGTCTCCAGCTCGCGCACGCCGAGCAACCGGCACGCGCCGAAAAAGGCGGCGTAGCCGAGGGCGAGGGCACCGCCGAGCGAGACGATCTGCGCCGGGAGCGACTGGCCGAGCGTCGAGTCGAGCAGGTGCCAGACCCACCAGCCGACGGCCGCGAGCACCGCCGAGGCGACCGCGACGAGCACGAAGCTCTGCACCGTCTCCTTCATCTCGAAGCCGCCGACGCGCCGCCGGAAAAGGGAGAGCATCGCCCACGTCCCGGCGATGTTCACGATCGAGGTCGACAGCGGGATTCCCCAGATCCCGAAGCGGTAGAACGCCGCGTCGAGCCCCGCGTTGATCGCGAGGTTCATGACTCCGACGATGGTCGGGATCCACGGCGACTGCATGGAGAAGAAGCCGCGGTTGAGCATCAGCATCCAACCGTTGAACGTGAGGCCGAGGGCGAACGCGGCGAGACACGGCGCAACGATGTGCGTCTGGCTCGCCGTGAACACGCCGTGCTGGTAGAGGAGCCGCACGATCGGCGTCGCGAGCACCGCGGCCGCCGCGCTCGCCGGAAGCAGAAGGAACGAGATGAAGCGGAGGCCCATCGCGATCGTCGACTTGAACGCCTCCCAGTCCTCCCGCGCGGTGTGGCGCGACATGAGCGGGAACAGCACCGTCGCGACGGCGACCGAGAACATCCCCTGCGGGAGCATGTAGAGCCGAAACGCGCGCACGATGGCCGCCGGCGCGAGCGTCGGGTCGAGGAAGTGCGTCGCGAACAGCTGGTCGATCGCCGCGTTGATGTTGATCAGCCCGAGCCCGATCGTCACGGGGAGCATCAACGCGAACGTCCGCTTTACGGCCGGATCGTGGATGTCGATCGCCATCCGCAACCGGTCGTCCCGGCCGCGCAACCACGGCAACGGCAACAGGAACTGCACGATCGTCGCGACCAGGATCGCGGCGGCGTACCAGTAGAGCCGCGTCGACGAGGCGTGCGAGCTCTCCACACCGAGGCCGAGCCCGAGGACGATGACGAGGTTCCACGCGATCGGAGCGAGCGCCGGAACGGTGAAGTGGTCGTAGCTGTTGAGGATCCCGACGACGATCCCCGTGAGACCGAGCACGAGCACGAGCGGGAAGAGCACGCGTGCCAATCCCACCGCGAGCGCGCCGTACTTGTCTCCAGGCCCGTAGTGGAAGATCGCCATCACCCACGGCGCGATCACGACGAACAGCGCCGTCAATCCGCCCAACCCGAGCAGCATCAGCCAGAAGATCGAGGAGGCAACACGCCAGGCGCGCTTCCGCTCCCCTTTCACGAGGAGGTCGCTGAAGACGGGGACGAACGCACCCGACAGAGCCGAGTCTGCGACGAGCGCGCGGATCGTGTTCGGGACGAGGAACGCGATCTCGAACGCGTTGACCGGGCCTTTGATCCCGAACACCGCCGCCTGGATGATTTCCCGGACCAGGCCGACGATGCGCGAAAGGCCGGTCGCTACGGCGAAGATGACGCCGGAACGCGCGAGCCCGCGCTGCGCCTCGGGCAGCTCCCCTTCGATCGGCGGTTCCTCCACCGGCAGCTCGAGATCACGGCGCCCGATGATCGCGGCCGGAGCATCGACCGGGCCAGGCGCGAGCGGCGATGTGTCACCTGAGGGGGCGTCCTCGAAGTACGTCCCCTTCCCCCGTTCGCGGCGGCGCCGGTCGCGCTCCAGCCGCCGCTCGTATCGCTCCCGCTCGGCCTCGTCCACGGAAGGCAGCATAGGGAGAGGGGTTGCTACCATCGCCCGGCCCGCTCGTCGCGGGCGCTTTCACGAGATGCCGAATATCAGACAGCAAGAGAAGCGCGTTCGCCAGGCCGCGAGGCAGCGGCAGGAGAACCTGCGCTGGCGCTCGACCGCGAAGACGCTCATGCGGCGGCTGCGCGAGACGGCCGAGTCCGGCGACGCCGAGGCGACGCAGACGGCGCACCGCGAACTCGTGCGCTGGCTCGACCGCGCGGTCTCGAGCGGCGTCCTCCACAAGAACACCGTCGCGCGCCGCAAGTCGCAGGCCGCGAAGCTCGCCGCCGGCGCTACCGCCGACCAGAGCTAGCTTCCGCTATTTCGCGGGACGCGTGATCTCGACGAGCGTGCGCTCGAGCTGAAGGTCTGCCGGGAGCCGCGAGCCGCCCCGCGTCCCCGCCTCCAGCGCGGCCAGCTTGACCGTCGCCTGCGCGAGCTCGTCGGCCGAGAAGTTGCGAGCCTGCCGCACGGACTTCTCCGCGACGAACGGGTGCATCTTGAGACGCGACGCGATCTCGCTCGAGCGGACGCCGTCGTCGGCGAGCACCGCGACCTTCCGGACACGGCCGACGTGGCCGACGAGCGAGGCGACGATCCGGATCAACTCCCCCGAGCGCGGACGGTGTGTGCGGTCGAGGAGTGACTCGGTCGCGCGAAGCGTGCCGGCGACGTCGCGGCTCCCCCACGAGTCCGTGACGGCGAAGATCGGCGTCTCGGCGCGCCCAACCGCGAGCTGCTCGACCGCGGCACGCGTGATCTGCTCGCCGTTCGCCCACGTCGCGAGCTTCTGGATCTCGGACGAGAGATCGCCGAGGTCGTCCCCAACCGCCTCGACGAGCGCGCGGCATGCGTCACGGTCGGCGGTCGCGCCGAGGCGCGCGAACTGCTCGCCAACCCACTGCGGCACCTCCTTCTTCCCGACTTCGTACGCGTGCGCCTCACCGGCCTTGCCCACGGCTTTCGTGAGCGCAGCGTCCTTCTTGAGCCCGTCAGCGACGAGCACGAGGACGGTGTCGGGAGCCGGAGACGCGAGGTACGCCTCGATCTCCTTGACGTCCGCCGCCTTCCAGCTCTCGACGCCGTCGACGACGACTGCACGCGACTCGCCGCCGAAGAGGCCGAGCGAGTTGCACGCCGAGATCGCGTCCGCCCCGGACGCTTCGGATGCATGGAGCGTCTCGGTCGCGTCCTCACCGACGCGCGCCCGGAGCCGCTGCAGGGCGAGGGTGATCTTCGGCCGGTCGCTCCCCGTAAAGAGGTAGACCGGCTTCAGCGCGCGCTCGTTCGCCACGCCGCCAAGCATAGGCCGCTGCCCCGACCGCGCCCAGACCGAGCACCGCGGCCCAGCGGCCGGACGTGATCTGTGCGCCCGGCAGGCTTCCGAACGCGCGCGCACACGCGGCGACGAGCCATGCTCCCCAACCGTTGAGCCACGCGAGAGCGGCCGCAGCCGCCGGGGCGAAGGGCGCGATCGCCGCCGTCACGAGCGCGAGACCGAGCACTTCCACGACGACGGGTACCGCGACGACGTTCGCCGGGACGGTGACAAGCGAGATCTGGTGGAACTGGAGCCACGTCACCGGCGCGGTGGCGAGGCCGCACGCCGTCGAAACGCCGATCAGCTGCGCGAGCCAGCGCGAGACCGGATAGCCCTCGAGCGCGCGGACGACGCGCGGCGTGACCACGAAGATCGCGGCGACGGCGGCGAACGAGAGCTGGAACCCGGGGTCGAGCACGGCGTACGGGTTCCACGCGAGGAGCACCGCTGCGCCGACGAGGAGCGCCTGCCAACGGTCGCGCTGCCGCGCCGCGAGCCATGCGATTCCGCCGAGCGAGGCGGCGATCGCGGCGCGAACGACGGACGCGTGGAGCCCCACCGCGAGCGCGTACGCCGCGACCGCGGCGAGCGCGGTGACTTCGGCGGCGATCCGGCCGAGGCCGACGAGAAGCGCGATCGCGACAACCGCGAATGCGATCGTCGAGACCTTGAGGCCGTCGACCGCCAGACAGTGGTACAGGCCGGATGCGCGGAAGTCCGCGAGCAGCGGCTGGCCGACGAGGTTCGCGCGTCCCAGGACGATCGCCTCGACGATGTTCCGCCGCTCGCCGCCCAGACCGCGAACGCTGTCGCCCGCGAGCCACCGCTCGACGTCGTCGCCGATCCCGTAGATCCCGCCGCGCCGGCCCACGACGCGCCACGGTCCCTTCGCGCGGAGGACGGCATGGATCCCTTGCCGCCGCAGCCACGTCGCCTGGTCGAACCCGTTCGACGGCCCAGTCGGTGCGCGCAGCTGCGCGAGCACCGATATGTCGGCACCCTGCGGGGGTGAGCGGCCGAGCGGCAGCTCGAGGTAGACCGGCTCGCGCGGCGTCAGCGTCCCCCAGCGGAGAAGGACTGCTCGCGCGCGCTGGTCGAAGTTTCCGGCCTTGGGCGGTTCGTCGACCTCGACGAGCGCGCGCTCAACCGTGCCGATGCGGGAGACGAGCACGCTGCGGTCGAGCTCGCCGAGCCGAGTGCTTCCCCACGCCCAACCGGCGAGCACGACCGCCAGCGCCACGGCGCCGACGCGGAGTCGCCGCTCGGTGACGACGAGCGCGAACGCGCCGGCCGCGCCCGCAGCGAGCACGGCCGGAAGCGCCGGCACGCGCGCCGCATTCGCGAGCGCGCACCCAACGCACGCGGCGCCGACGACGAGATGCGGCAGCCGCCAGGTCAAGTCACGGGATCACGAGTCCTTTCAGCTGCGCCACGTGCGCCGGCCCGATGCCCGGCACGCCCTCGAGCTCGGACACGGCGTGGAACGCGCCGTGCTGCTGCCGGTAGTCGAGGATCTTCTGCGCGGTCACCGGGCCGATCCCCGGCAGCGCCTCGAGCTGCTCGAGCGTCGCCGAGTTGAGGTCGAGCGGCGCAGACGGCGACGAACCGGCAGGGGAGGAAGCCGCCGCGACGCCGCCCGCGCCGCTTCCCGGGACGACGATCTGCTCCCCGTCGGCGACGGGCGCCGCGAGGTTGACCGCGTCGAGCTGTGCCTTGCGCGTCGCGCCACCGGCCGCGACGATCGCGTCCTCCACGCGAGAGCCCGCGGGAACCGAGTGGAGCCCCGGACGCCGGACGTCTCCCGCGACGTCGACGACGACGAGCTTCGCGGCGGCGGGCTTTGCGGCGCGAGCCGCCGGCAGCGGCGCGTAGCTCGACGCAGCCGCTGAACCGCCGCCGCCGCCGAAGTGCCGGAGCGCGAGGATGATCACGACGGCGACCGCCAGAGCGCCGCCGAAGAGCTGCCTGCGCGAGAGAGCCGAGAGCCGAAGATCCATGCCTCCAGCGTTGCGCGAGAAGCGTCAGGTGTCCGTCGAGCCTCCCCGGCGATAGGGTCACGCGATGGCCGACTGGGTGACGATCTCCGCCCTCGCGTCCGCCGGCGGGACGCTCGTCCTCGCCGGCGTCACGGTCGCATCCGTCCGCTCGGCGAACCGCGCCGCGCGCGTCGCCGAGATGTCTCTCCTCGCGGCCCAGCGGCCGCTCCTCGTCGCCTCACGCATGGACGACCCGCCGCAGAAGGTCGGCTTCGCGGACGACGTCTGGCTCTACGCGCCGGGCGGGCAAGGAGCCGTCTCCGCGACCGACGACGCCGTGTATCTCGCGATCGCGGTCCGCAACGTCGGCACCGGAATCGCCGTTCTCCACGGCTGGCGGCTCTTTCCGGCGATCCAACTCGGGCCAGACATGCAACCGACAGCGCTCGAGGACTTCACGCTGCTCACGCGCGACCTCTACATCGCGCAGGGAGACGTCGGCTTCTGGCAGGGCGCCCTGCGCGACACATCGGCCGCCGCCTACGCCGAAGCGCGAGCTGCGGTCGAGGCGTCAGAGCGGATGAGCATCGACGTCCTCTACGGCGACTTCGAAGGAGGCCAGCGCGCGATCAGCCGCTTCCTCCTCACCCCGCGAGAGGACAAGTGGTACGCCTCGGTCGGGCGCCACTGGAACGTCGATCGCCCGCAGCCGCGCGAGCGCTAGTGCTTGAAGCCCCAGGTGGTCGCCTCCGCCTCGCGAGGGAAGACGAGCTGGTACGTCGACGCAGAGCTCGCCGTCTCCGGCCGAACCTGGTAGATCCCCTCAGGCCCGTTGCCGCCACACGATTGGGGCGCGCCGAAGACAAGCGCGGTGTTGTCGGGGAGCCAGCCGAACGCCTCCGCGTTGGTACTAGATCCGGGAAAGATCTGAGTGAACGACCCGCCGCGCGCCGGCATGAACCCGGCGAGCGTGAAATACGAACAGGTCTCGTTCGCATACTCGAGCAGGAGCCAGCGACCGTTGGGCGATGGCTGCAGGAACGTGTAAGTGTCGTCGGCTTCGAACGTGTTGGGGCGCTGCCGATAGATGGTGCGCGCGGCGCGGTGCGCTCGATGGACGGTGATCGAGGTCCCGCACGCCCGATACGAGGCGCCGTTTGAACCGGGCCAGGTCGTGCAGTCCCCGAGCTTGAAGAACTTGAGCGTCGCTGCCGGCGTCGTCCCACCGACGCGAACGAGACGTTGGCCATTAGCGTCGATCGAGTAGTTGTTGCCGTCGGGGCCGCGTAGCGGTTGCTGCAGCCCGTAGGCGCTCTGGAGGGATGGACGGCCAGGCTTGCTTTGCCACTCGGAGGCGACGCGCGGGGTCGTGAAGCCGGGGAGATAGCCGTCGACCTTCCAGCCGTTGCCGAAACTTCCATGCCGGTCCGGCGTCTGCTCGACGAGGACGACGACCGGGCGATGACTCTTCCAGTCCCCCAGGTCGACCGGCACTGCGGCTCCGCGTGATCCGATCGGCCCGAGCTTCGCGGGGTCTAGCCGTCGACCGAGGAATTCGAACGACGGGGGAACGTCCACGTCTCCCGAAATTCCCGCATAAAGGAGCGCGAGCGCGCCGTTGCTCGTGCGGAACTTCCACGAGTAGTCCCCGTTGTGGGAAACGAGCCGGAGCGCG
>Ga0265336_10001543_pt1 | contig 10348 bp, 8 predicted proteins | sample 42119metaG_FD_193583 | JGI IMG/M metagenome (GOLD analysis project Ga0265336, IMG submission 193583) | Rhizosphere microbial communities from Carex aquatilis grown in University of Washington, Seatle, WA, United States - 4-21-19 metaG | ecosystem: Host-associated > Plants > Roots > Rhizosphere >...
CCCAGGTCGTCTTGTCGACGCGGACGGAGCTGATCATGTGGCCGCCGAGCAGGAACGGTTCCATCGACTGGAGGATCTGCGCCTTCCCCCACAGCGCTCCGATACCGCTCGGCCCGCACATCTTGTGGCCCGAGATCGCGAGGAAGTCGCAGCCGAGCGCCTGCACGTCGACCCTCATGTGCGGCGCCGCCTGAGCCGCGTCGCAGACGAAGATCGCGCCCTGCGCGTGCGCCCATTCCACGAGCGGCGCGACGTCGTGGATCGTCCCGAGCGAGTTCGAGACGAGGTTCGTCGTCACGACTTTCACGGTGTGGTCGCGGGCGATCGTGTCCAAACCGGACAGGTCGGGATCGCCGTTGTCGTCGATCGGCAGCATCACGAACTCGGCGCCCTGCCGCTTCGCGATGTACTGCCATGGCACGAAGTTCGAGTGATGCTCGAGCTCGGTGACGACGACGGCGTCGCCCGGGCCGAGGTTGTTCATCCCCCACGCGTACGCGACGAGATTGATCGCCTCGGTCGCGTTGCGGAGGAAGACGATCTCCTTCACGTTCGGCGCGTTGAGGAAGGCGCGCGTGCGCTCGCGCGCGTGCTCGAGCGCCTCAGTCGCGCGCTCGCCGAGGACGTGGACGGCGCGGTGGACGTTCGCGTACGACGTCTCGTAGAAACGATCCATCGCCGCGAGCATCTGCCGCGGCTTCTGCGAGCTGTTCGCGGAATCGAGATACGCAAGGGGCTTCCCGTGCATCTCCTGCTCGAAGATCGGGAAATCCGCTCGTAGGATCTTTGCGTCAAACTTCGTATCGATGTTCACTGCCACTTATCCAATGCTAAACGCCCTCACATGCGTCTCTCATCGGCTCAGGGCACTCTGAGCGTGGGAATGGCGGCCGACTCACGCATCGAAAGGGCTCGCGCGCGGGCTCGCAGCGCCAAGGCGGTGATCGCGACCGGCACGCTGCTCGTCTTCGGCGTCGCGTTCGTCGGCGCGAAGATCCACGCTCCCGGCCACGCGAAAGGGAACGCGAAGCCGCTCGACGCGCCAAAATCGTTCAAGCGCGCCGTCAAGCGGAGCATCGCGCAGGGCGGGCAGATCGCTCCGGCCGTCCAGGTACCGCCCGTCGCGACCTCGACGTCGTGAACGTCCACCACTTCCAGGCGATGGGCTGCGAGATCGTCGTCGCCGGCGCGGAGCCGGCCGCGGTCGCCGCCGTGTTCGAGGAATGGGAGGACGCGTTCAGCCTCTTCCGCCCCGACTCCGAGCTTTCACGGGTCAACCGCTCCACCGGGTCGGTCGTCGCCGTCTCGCCGCTCTTCGCGCGCACGCTCCAGGTCGCGCTCGACGTCGCGGCGGAGACGGACGGTCTCGTCGACCCGACGCTCTGCGGCAAGTGGCGCGAGGCCCGGCTCGGGGGACGCATCCTCTCGCGTCCTCCGGGCCTCGCGCTCGACCTCAACGGCGTCGTGAAGTCGCTCGCCGTCGACGCAGCCGCGGAGCTGATCTCCGACGACGGGTTCGTCTCGGCCGGCGGAGACATCGCCGTGCACGGGGCGGTCGACGTCGCGCTTCCTCACGGCGGGGCGATCCGCGTAGTCGAGGGCGGTCTCGCGACGAGCGGCACGGCATCGCGCGGGCAGCATCTCCTCGACCCGCGCACCGGCGAGCCGAGCGACTCGCCGTGGGAGCAGGTCACGGCGTCGGGCTCGAGCTGTCTCGCCGCCGACGTCGCCGCGAAGGTCGCGTTCCTCCTCGGCGCAGGCGGCCCCGCGTGGCTCGACGAGCGCGAGATCGCGGGCCGGTTCGTCGCCCGGGACGGAGAGATCGTCGAGAGCTCGCACTGGAGAGGAGCCCTCGCATGCACGTGAGCTCGAACCCGGCGTTCTGGTACGCGACCCGAGCCTCGGGGATCGCCGCGTACGTCATCCTCACGGTCGTCATCTGCATCGGGATGTCGATGGGCGGCAAGGCGAAGAGCACCCTCTGGCCGCGCTTCTCCGTCGAGGGCATCCACCGCTTCGGCGGCCTGCTCGTCGGCGCGCTCATCGGGATCCACGTCGTGACGATCGCAGTCGACTCGTTCCTGCCCTTCTCCATCCTCAACCTCCTCGTCCCGTTCACGTCGAGCTACCGGCCGCTGTGGACGGGTCTCGGTATCGCCGCCGCCGAGATCCTCCTCGCGCTCGCCGTCACGAACCACTACCGCAAGCGCATCTCGCACTCGTTCTGGCGGAAGGCGCACTACGCGAACTTCGCGGTGTGGACGCTCGCCTCGTTCCACGGCGTGATGTCGGGAACGGACCGCAGCGTCTGGTGGCTCGTGATGATCTACGGCCTCAGCATGGCGTCGGTGGTGACGCTGCTCGTCTGGCGGTTCGCGCATCAGAAGTTGCGCTCGGGCGGCGTCGCGCTCGCCGGCGTCGTCACGGGTTTCGCGGTGCCGTCGCTCATCGCCGGGCCGCTCTACCACGGTGCGCCGATCTGGAATGCGAAGAACATCAGCGAGCCGCTCACCGGCCAGGTGATCCGGAACGGCACGAACCTCACCCAGATCGTCTCCTTCGTCGGCCAGGCGAAGCAGCCGCAGAAACTCCTCATCCGCGCCGATCTCCTCGTCGGAACCCAGGGCCTCCAGCACACCTCGCTCCAGCTCGAGTACCTGCCGAGCGGAGACGTCTGCAAGGGCACGGTCACGGACGTCGGCGGCACGAACTTCACCGGAACGTGCCAGCTGAAGAACGGCGAGAGCCGTGCCGTGAACGCGACGTGGGAGGTCAACAGCACGGGCACCGGCGTGATCGGGCAGATTCAGCTGAGTGGCTAGAGCATTTCCCGCGCTCGCGGCGCTTTCCCTCTTCGCTGCAGGCTGCGGTAGCGCCGCGGCGAGGCCGCCGGCCGCAACGAAACCGCACCATGCTGCGCTGAAGCGGATCGGCTCACTGCCGCACGCGATCTCCAAAGCGTCCGCCGTCGCACTGCCGAACGGGCGCGTCCTGATCATCGGAGGCCTGGTCGGGAACAGCTCGATCGACACGATCGCCAAGCTGACCGCCACCGAGCATGTCATCGGCCACCTGCCGCAGCCGACGCACGACGCGGCCGCAGCGGTACTGAACGGATTGGTCTATCTCTTCGGCGGCGGCGAGAGCGTCTCCGAGCCGACCGTCGTGCGGATCAATCCGGCGAACGGAGCGACCACCGGCGCGGCTCCGATCGGCGAGCCTCTCTCCGACGAGGGCGCGGTGACCATCGGCGGGAGGGTCTACCTCGTCGGCGGGTACACGGGCTCGGAGTTCGCAACCGCGATCCTCCGCTACGGGTCATCCGGGACGCCGGCCGTCGTCGCGCGCCTGCCGCAGGGCACTCGCTACGCCGGCGTGGCGGCGATCGGGCGGACGATCTACGTCGTAGGCGGCCTGACGACGTCCGGGCCGACCAGCGCGATCTACGCCTTCCCGCTCGGCGGGAGGCTGCGGCGAATCGGAACGCTCCCGAGGCCGGAGGCGCACGCCGCGCTCGCCGCACTCAACGGGACGCTCTACTACGTCGGCGGCCGCAGGATCCTCGCGATCAACCCGCGCACCGGCAAGTCAACGATCGCCGCGCGGCTGCCCGCATCCCTCGCCGATCCGAGTGTCGTGGCGGCCGGAAACGCCGTCGTCATCGCCGGCGGCGGGACGAACGGGATCTGGTCGCTCTCTCCTGCGGGCTAGCCGGCTTCCGGCCGTTCGAACACGGCGTTCTCCCAGACGAGCCCCTGCGGGTCGCGGCTCGCTAGCTCGAGACCCGCCTTCGCCGCCGCGGCGGAGATCGTCGCGAAGGGGTGGACGTAGGTGCGGAAACCGCAGCGGGTCGCGCGTAACCAGAGGTTGAAGATGCGGAAGCCGACCCGCGTCAGCGCACGCTCCCGTGGATAGGTCAGCGCGAGGCTGCGGCGGGAGTGGGACGCTGCGGCCGAGACGAGCGCATCCGCGTCGGGATAACAGCAGACGACGCGATGGAGGACGACGACGTCGTGCGAGTCCACGAGCCCGGCCTCCGCGACGAAGTCGCCGATCCGGCGCTCGACGCGGTCTCCGAGCCGGTGCTCGGCGAGCAGTTCGACAGCGGCGTCCTCGTAGCCATCGGAGATCTCGACGACGGTCGCACGCGCGGCGCCGCGCTCGAGCAGCTCGAGCGAGAGGTTCCCGACACCGCCGCCGATGTCGAGCACCGTCCCGCCGCCGACCGCCGCAGCGAGGGCGCGCGCCGTCTTCGGCAAGCCCTTCCGCCGGTAGCGGCGCGCCTCGTGACTGGCCATCTTCCGGCCGAAGAGGCGCCGGTACTCCGAGGCAGGTGGCGGGCAGCACGGACAGCTCACGCCGCTATCGTCGCAGACCGTGTCCTCGGACTACGTCTACACGATGTACCGGGCCGACAAGTTCTACGGCCCCGACCGGCAGGTGCTCGCGAACATCTCGCTCTCGTTCCTCCCGGGAGCGAAGATCGGCGTGCTCGGCCCGAACGGCGCCGGCAAGTCGACTCTCCTCAAGATCATGGCGGGGAAGGACGAGCCGTCTTCCGGTGTCGCTGAGCTCGCGCCCGGCGCGACGGCTGGACTCCTCGAACAGGAGCCGGAGCTCGATCCCAAGAAGACGGTGCGCGAGAACGTCGAGGACGGCGTCCGGGAGACGCGCGACCTCCTCGATCGCTTCAACGAAATCAGCGCAGCCTTCGCCGAGCCCGACGCCGACTTCGACACGCTGCTCGCGGAGCAGGGGAAGGTGCAGGACAGGATCGACCGCGCGGACGCGTGGTCGCTCGACGACAAGCTTGACCACGCGATGGACGCGCTTCGCTGCCCCGAGGGCGACCGCGACGTCGAGACGCTCTCGGGCGGCGAGCGGCGCCGCGTCGCGCTGTGCCGGCTGCTCCTCTCCGCGCCCGACCTCCTGCTGCTCGACGAGCCGACGAACCATCTCGACGCGGAGTCCGTTCTCTGGCTCGAGCGCTTCCTCGCCGACTACAAGGGAACCGTCGTCGCGGTCACGCACGATCGCTACTTCCTCGACAACGTCGCGGGCTGGATCCTCGAGCTCGACCGCGGCAAGGGCCTGCCTTTCCAGGGCAACTACTCGTCATGGCTCGAGCAGAAGCAGGCGCGGCTCGCCATCGAGGAGAAGACGGAGTCGTCGCGCCAGCGCACGCTCGCGCGCGAGCTCGAGTGGGTGCGCCAGAGCCCGAAAGCTCGCCACGCGAAAGCGAAGGCGCGCCTCGGCTCGTACGAGAAGCTCCTCGCGGAAGAACAGAACGTCAAGCTCGATCGCGTCGAGATCCACATCCCTCCCGGCCCGCGTCTCGGCGACGTCGTGATCGACGCGCAGGGCGTGAAGAAGGGCTTCGGCGACCGGCTCCTCTACGAGGACCTGACCTTCTCCCTGCCGCCGGCGGGGATCGTCGGCGTCGTCGGCCCGAACGGCGCCGGCAAGACGACGCTGTTCCGGATGATCGCCGGCGAAGAACAGCCCGACGAGGGAACGCTCCGCCTCGGCGACACCGTTCAGCTCGCGTACGTCGACCAGGCGCGCGCCGATCTCGACCCGGCGAGCACCGTGTGGAAGGAGATCTCCGGCGGCCACGACACAATCGAGCTCGGCAAGAAGGAGATCAACTCCCGCCAGTACACGAGCTGGTTCAACTTCAGGGGCGGCGACCAGCAGAAGCGCGTCTCCGACCTCTCCGGCGGAGAGCGAAACCGCGTCCATCTCGCGAAGCTCCTGCGCTCGGGCGGCAACGTCCTTCTCCTCGACGAGCCGACGAACGACCTCGACGTCGACACGCTGCGCGCGCTCGAGGAGGCGCTGCTCGACTTTGCCGGCTGCGCCGTCGTGATCACGCATGACCGCTGGTTCCTCGACCGCGTCGCGACGCACATCCTCGCGTTCGAGGGGAACAGCGAGACAATCTGGCACGAAGGCGGGTGGGGCGACTTCGTCGAGTGGATGAAGGAGACGCGTGGCCCCGACGCTCTCGAGCCGCACCGGATCAAGTACAAGCCGCTCGTGCGGGATTGAGTCCCCGACACGGGCGCCTCCGGGGAGCCGGTACCCCGTTGACACGTCCGGCCACTGTGCTACAAATGCGCCCGTGACCGTCGAAGGATCACAGAGCGCACAGGGCGCTCCGGCACAGGGCGCTCCGGGCGCCAGCCGGCAGCCCATGGGAACCCAGCAGATGCGCATCGTGGCGCTCGTTGTCGTGGCGGCCGTGATCGGCGTCGTCCTCTGGTTCGTTTTCCACCACACGAAGAAGCATCCTGGCAACGGCAACAAAGGCAACGGCAAGCAGGTCGTGCTCCAGCTCCTCCTGCTGCCGAGCGGACTCAAGGCGGAGTCCCAGACGATCGGGCAGCGGATCTACTGGGCCGGGCCGAAGAACGGCGTTCGGTACGAGTTCACGCAGGAGAAGAACGGTCATGTCTTCGTCCGGTACCTGACGGGCAAAGCCAAGAAGGGCGTACGTGCCGCCAATTACCTGATCGTGGCCACGTACAAGTACCCCAACGCCTACCCCTTGCTGAAGAAGCTCGCCAACAAAAACGCGATTAGCGGAGCGCTGAAGGGGCCTGGCGGCAGCGTCATCTACGTGCGGCCCCACGATCAGAAGAGCGTTCTCATGGCCTGGCCGAAGACCAATTACGAGGTCGAGATCTACGACCCGTTGCCGACGCAAGCGCTCCTGACCGCCAAGTCCGGGAACGTCGCCCCGGTTCGCTAGGCGCTGACGCTCTCTCCTTCCTAGCAGGATCTCCTTAGCGGGTTACGCCGAACCGCGCGTGCCTGCAATGCGCCGCTCGTCTCGGCGCGCCACCGCTTCGAGCTCCCGCGCGCAATGCCCCGAGAGCGACTCGCGCACAGCGGCTCACCGACGAGCACCACGTGAGGACGGAGCGGAGCGTCGCGCCCGGTTACTGGCCGCGCACAGCTTCGATCCAGTCGAGGCTCTGACCGCAGAGTGCGCGGGCTGCTTTCGGCTGAATCGGAGTGATGCCGCGGTCATCGGTTCCCTGTGCGATCACGAACGGCCCGAGCCCGAAGGGCTGCTTCGCGGCGCTGCCGGGACCCCAGTCGGGGCCGCTGTGCTTGATCACGAGCGTGTGGCGGCCCCGAGACAGGCGGGCTGACCCGAAATTGAGGAAATTGCCGGGCCACTCCGTCTGGTTCCGCTGCTGGCCAACCTTGTGCCCGTCGAGTTTCGCAGTGAGCGTGGAGCTGAACGAACCGCCGACCCAGACCCCATAGGTGCCACTCGACTTGACCGTGAACGGGAGCGTGAGCGTGTACGCCTTCGTCTTGCTAATGAGCCCGTAAAGCTCCCCGTACCCACCCGGAATGAAATGCGTCGGAGCCCCGATCGTCCCGTTCGGCTGGATCACGATGGCCTGTGGGCGGAACACGGCCTCGAGGACGCCATGGGCGGCGGTCGCGCGGGCAGCGAGCGTCATCACCGCCTTGCAGTCGGGGACTGCGGCGGGCTGGAGGCGGCTTCCCAGAGACATGTGCGCGATGATCCCGCCCCCCGTTCGCCGCCAGACGTCGTAGTAGCGCCCCGACCAGGCGAGCGTGTACGCGGACGGTGGTCGGCTCTCGACACCCGTCCGGCGCGTGATCACGATGGGGAATTGGAGCAGCTGATCGAGCCGGATCTCGTCGACGTCGGGGGAGACGCCGATCACAGCTGTGGAGCCGTTGCGGAGGTAGATCTGGTCGACCCGCAGTCCGCTGGTCGTCTGGGCGGCGAGCCCGCGGAGGAAGTGGCGAGCGCCGTACGACTCGTACTCGGTCAGAAGGGCGGGACCTTTGCCGGAGAACTTGGCGCCGATCGTCTCGAGCTCCATCAACCGTGCGCTGGGAGCCACGAGCACTCCGCGGTACTGCGTCCCGTTGGACCAGAGGACGCCCGCGGCGATCGCAGCCAGCGCAACTCCCCCGATCGCGGCCAGCACAGTTCCCCACTCCGTTCGCCGTACGCTCTCGATGGCAACTGCCGTACCCACCAGGCCTACGCCCAGAATGATCGGAGACGACGAGGCGAGCGCCTTGCCTGCCACCCACGGCGAGGCCCGCTCGACATAGACGACGCACGCGAATACCCCAGTGACGAAAGCGACGACAATCTCCAAGCGCCCGCGCCGCCAGGCCATCACGACGGCAACGAGCGCCACGAGCACGACGAGGACTACGAGAATGTGCGTGAGGGTGGGGTCGGAAGGGCCGTAACGAAAGTCCCCGCTCGGCCAGATGCCGCCCAGGTGCCACCAGCTCAGCGCATAGGGGAGGTTCCCGAGCTGGGTCGCCTTCTCGAATTTTCCCAGGGTGTTCAGCCGGGCAGCGCTCACCAACAGGATCGGAAGCGCAAGACCGAATGCCGTGAGGGCGTAGACACCGACGGTCTTCAGCACATCCTCAACTGATCGGTAGAGGACGAGGATCGTCAAGCCGACCGCAAGCATCGGCACAAGCCAGATCCCGCCTCCCACGCTCAACCCGCCGATTACCGCAGCCGAGGCGACGCCCAGCGGGATCGCCTCCCGCGGGCGGGCAGTTCTCAGCCGCGGAACGAGACACACGGCAAAGAGCACCACGCCGGGCGCGAAGAGCTCCTTGACTCCTCCCCACATCGCATAGCCGTAGAACAGGGCGGCCTGCGCGCCGAAGAACGCCACACAGGCGCGGAGCGCTCGGCGCTGCACCAATCCCGAGGAGAGCTCGTAGAGACCGAGGGCGGTGAGGACAGCGAGGAACGTGAGGTACGGCTGCCAGAGCCAGAGCTGATCGACCCTGAGGAGCGTGTGCCCGACGTCGATGGGAAGCATCGAGCCAAGGGGGTAGCCGTGCTTGTACCCCTCGCTGAGCAACGTCGCCTTGTACGTCGAGGGAGGGAGTCCGCCGCCGCCGTAGCCGTGGTTCGCGGCCCGATCGAGAAACGCAATGAACGTCGCGGTGTCGTCGAGCCGTACGTATCCGGCGAACGTCGTTCCCACGAGCACGATTGGAGCGGCGAACACCGCGTAGACCCCGACGGCGGCGCCCGTAGCCCACCGATCGAGCTGAAAACGCTTCCACGGCGGCGACAAGCCGTATCCCGCAAGCGCGAGAGCGATGACGAACGGCGTCTGCAGCGAGGCCGTCGCATCGCTCATGTGGGCGAAGTACACGGCGATGGCGATGACGATGAAGCCGCCGGGGAGAAGCAGCGTGCCCGGCAGCCGCATCCCGCTCGCGGCCTCGAGCAAGAGTCCGCACCCCAGCGAGAGCAGGGCGAGGACGATGGGGAACACGATCCAGGCGAGAACCAGCGTCATGTCAGGCTAGCCCGGCTTCCTTCCGGCTGTGCGTCCCGACGATGACGATCGAGGCCACCCGGGGAAACCCCTAGGGCGTGATCGTCGCCGACCAGCTGATCGTCGCGAGCGCAGGCGTGTTGAACGGCGTCACGTCGAGATCCAGGGTGTCGCCGTCGACGAAGACCGGGACGGACGAGTCGTTGCAGGTCGTGTTGGAGCCGGCGATCGAGCACTGGAGGCCGGTTGCCGTCCCGTTCTTGTCGATGGTGAACGTCCAGCTCTGGGTCGGGCCTCCCGGCGCCGTGGTGAGACGGACGTGGAGGTTGGAGACAGTCCCGCCCTGCGGCACCGGGACCTCGACGAGGCTCTCCGTGCCCGAGATGGCACTCGTGCCGTAGGCGATGTACGAGTCGTTCGAGTTGTCGGTCAGCGTGGCGAGCCCGGTGATCAGGGCTCCACCGTTCTGGCCGGACGGACCGGAAGGACCGGACGGACCAGACGGGCCGGGCGGGCCGGGCGAACCGGCCGGACCCTGCGGGCCGGCCGGTCCCTGCGGGCCGGACGGACCGGACGGGCCGGACGGGCCTTGCGCGCCGGCGGGGCCGGGCGCACCAGCCGGACCCTGCGGGCCAGCCGGACCCTGCAAGCCAGCCGGACCGGTATCGCCCGTGGCACCCTTCGGGCCGATCGCGCCGGTCGGGCCAGCAGGACCAGTCGGACCAATCTCGCCGGTCGGGCCTTGCGACCCGGTCGGGCCCTGAGACCCGGTCGGGCCCTGGACACCCGTCGGCCCCTGCGAGCCAGTCGGACCCTGCGCGCCGGTCGGGCCCTGGACACCGGTCGGCCCCTGGACACCCGTCGGCCCCTGCGCACCCGTCACACCCTGCGACCCGGTCGGCCCCTGCGCACCGGTCGGCCCCTGCAGGCCCGTCGGACCCTGCGCACCCGTCACACCCTGCGACCCAGTCGGCCCCTGCGCACCAGTCGGACCCTGCAGGCCCGTCGGACCCTGCGCACCCGTCACA
>Ga0265336_10001545_pt1 | contig 10337 bp, 9 predicted proteins | sample 42119metaG_FD_193583 | JGI IMG/M metagenome (GOLD analysis project Ga0265336, IMG submission 193583) | Rhizosphere microbial communities from Carex aquatilis grown in University of Washington, Seatle, WA, United States - 4-21-19 metaG | ecosystem: Host-associated > Plants > Roots > Rhizosphere >...
CGCGGCAAAAAGTTTCTCTTCTAGAACTGTCAGTGTCCGTTCCAGCATCTCTAATTCGCAACTTTCTGCGCCACACGCAGTAGCCAACTCGCGCAATCGGGCAGCTGTTGCGGCGCAAGCTTCGGGAGCCACCGTAGCCTCATCCAGGGCAACGGCGGCGGCTTCCAGGTGAGCGGCCACGCGCCCTTGCTCAAAGCCAGATTCGCGAACAACCCCGGAAGCAGCGGGAGCCGTACCCGCCGCCGCCTCGCGCAACTCCTCGGACGCTTCCATCACCGCCTGCGCGCACCACGCCAGCCCGTTCACCTTCCGCATCCGTCCGCGCTTCTGCCGTGCCTCGTACTTGTCAAAGGCCGCATCGATGCCTCGGAGCGCCGCCTCCAGCGGAATCCCCGCCTCGCGCCACGTCTCAATCAGAGCCCAGTCCAGCGTCGAGAGCAACAGCAACGCCCCGCGCCGCTGCTGAAAGCGGTCCTCGATCTCGGTAAAGTAATTGAAGTAGTTTTGCACGGTAAATTCTTATCACTCAAACTGGATGTTAAAATCAGGGTCAAGAATCACCCATACGAAATGCGAAGGAAGTTATGTCAAACTTTCTGGTTTCGGCCATTCTCCTGGTTGCAACTCTAGGATGCATTCTTGCCGCTATTCTGATTCGCACAATGATCATCGCAGGAATCAACTGCAAGCGTAACGCCCGCTCACAAATATCGTATTTTGAGCGTGACTTTCTCGAAATTCTGAGTCTGCATCGCGAGATGTATCCCCAAAGTCTACTCCGCAAATACATGGTCTTCACACTTGCGTTTTTAGTAGCTCTTGGTCTGAGTTTCACGTTAGTCCAAAATCTACGGAAGTAGAAAATTTCTCCGCACCGTCATGCTCTCAGTGCGCCTTCCCGCGCGGCTTCACAGCCCGATTGCGCTCGAAGAGAATCAGCAGGCCATCGAGCGTGAGCATATCGTCGATCTCGGTAATGAAGCGCGAGTCCTCGGCGATCAGCCGCGCAAGGCCCCCGGTCGCAATCACCTTTGCCGGCGCGCCCAGTTCGGTCATGATCCGCTCCAGAATCCCGTCCACCAATCCGATGTAGCCGTAGTAGAGGCCGCTCTGGATGTGCGTAACGGTGTTGGTTCCGATCACCTTGGCGGGACGCTTGATCTCCACGCGTCCCAGCCGCGCGGCCCGCGAAAACAGCGCATCGGCACTGATGCCCAGCCCCGGCGAAATCGCGCCTCCCAGGTACTCACCCTTGGCAGAAACCACATCAAATGTCGTCGCCGTGCCAAAGTCCACAATCACGCATGGCCCACCATAATGTTCAAAAGCCGCAATGGCGTTTACCAGCCTATCCGCACCCAGCTCCGTGGGATTGTCCACCAGCACTGGCATTCCCGTCTTGATCCCCGGCTCCACAAAGAGCGGCTCGGTGTGGAAATAAGTTTGGCAGACCTCACGCAGTGTCCCTTCCACTGGCGGAACCACCGACGAGATCATAATGTACGAAACCTGACTCGGCTTCATGCCATTCATCTCAAAGAGATTCACAAACAGCACACCGTACTCGTCCGCGGTCTGCGAGCGATGCGTGGTCACGCGCCAGTGAGCGGCGAGCTCCGGCTTCTCGCCATCGAGCTTATAGATCCCAAGCACCGTATTTGTATTGCCGACATCAATCGCTAACAGCATCGTCTCTTCTCTCCGTGCCGATGGCCTCAGCCCAATCGCAGGTAGCCGCGCGAATGCCGCCGGTCTGCACCGAAACCAGGCCTCTCTCCGTAACCACTAGCAGGAATCCGTGTTCGTCCAGCCCTGCCGTCACGCCCATGCAGGCCTGCGGACCATGCACTTCAACCCTGCGCGCGCAAATCCACGTAGAAGCCTTCTCCACACGCGCGGGAATCGCTGCCGCCGCTTCCGCATCAGCCATCCCAAGTGCCTCATGCTCCAGCGATTTTAGCAGGGAGACGAGTAACTCCTGACGCGAAACTCGCCGCCCAGCCTCCATATCAAGCGAAGTAGCAAGCGTATCCAACTCTGAATCAAAATTGCTCTGGTGGACATTGATGCCAATCCCCACCACGGCAAAATCAACCAGACCGCCGGAATTTTTGGCCTCCACCAGAATGCCGCCCGCCTTGCGCGGACCAATCAGCAGATCGTTAGGCCAGCGCAAATCGATAGCGACTCCAGCAACATCGTGAATCGCTTCAGCCGCGGCCAGCCCCACGGCAAGCGGAAGCAGCGGCAAACGTGCGGCAGGGAACTGCGGCCGCAGAATCACGCTCACATACAGTCCATCTCCCGCAGCCGAGTGCCAAGCGTGATCGTCGCGACCGCGCCCAGCCCGCTGCTCATCCGCAAAGTAAACCGACCCATGCGGCGCGGCACCGCGTGCAGCAGCCACTGCATCGGTATTTGTTGAATCAGTAACCGGAAAAAAATGCAGCTTGCCCGCAAAGACGGTTCCGGCAAGTGCGGTTTCCAACTCCGCAAGGTCGAACACGCTAGTCTGTCTCCGCGCTGATGCGCATCGAAATGTCAGCGGCCTTGGCTGAGTGGGTCAGCGCGCCCACGCTGATAAAATCCACGCCTGTCTCGGCATAAGCACGGATGTTCCCAAGCACAATTCCTCCCGAAGCTTCAACAGGTATCGTTCGACCCGCCGTCCCATCCGTAAACTGGCGAATGCGCTTTACGGATTTCTTGACCTCCGCCGGCGTCATGTTATCCAAAAGAATCGCTTCAGCGCCAAACTCCAGCGCCTCTTCCAACTCCTGCGGCGAACGCGCCTCCACTTGCACCCGTTGCCCTTCAGGACGATTAGCCAAAGCCTTCTTCAGCGCGGCAGGTAATCCCCCGCCCAGCGAAATATGGTTGTTCTTAATCAAAATTCCGCTTGCCAAATCAAGACGATGGTTGGTTCCGCCGCCACTCAGCACAGCGTATTTTTCCAGCGTCCGCAAGCCCGGCACCGTCTTGCGTGTGTCCAGCACCCGCGCACCAGTGCCGTCGATTGCATCCACAAATTGCCGCGTCAGCGTGGCAATACCGCTCAGATGTTGCATCAGATTCAGTATCACGCGTTCGCAACTTAGTAGCACGCGCGCATTGTGGCGTATTACGGCCAGCACCTGGCCTTCATGCACGCGCGCACTGTCAAAGATTTCCGGATGACTCACAACCTCGAAGCGGGTTTGCGCCGATGTACGCCGGTCCAGCCGCGCAAATATCTCCAAAAATCGAGGTACAGCACCAAGCCCGCAGACCACCATCTCTTGCCGCGCCAGAATCGAGGCCGTGGCCCTCAGTTTCGGGTCAATGGTGAGGTTGGTCGTCGTGTCCCCGGCAGCCTGATCTTCAATCAGCGCCCGCTCCAACAAAGCGTCAATGTGGCTGTTCTTCCAATCCATGTCTCATTATCCGATCAGGGTTGCGCTTGAAGTCTCTGGTGCAGAAGAAAGTCATAAATCACCCTCTTGGCGATGTCATCCACCTTATCAGGAAGAGAGAGAAAGAGAAAATTGTCATTTCGAAAGATTCGAAGCTGGCACTGAGACTGGCCGCCGGCGAGCGTGCCGCTGAATTTTTGCCACAAGCCGGATTTGCCGGACTCGCCCTTGTCAATCAGACTGACCTCGCCGAGGTCTTTATACCAGAGCAAAGAGACAATGTTTCTGCCATCGCGCATTATCATTCCGCGAGCTCCCAGCATAAGGAATTGAGAGAAGTTGCCGTTCAGGTCAATAATGGCAACTGCCGTGTCGCGCGATCCCATTTGACGAGTGACCAATTCTTTGATGCCCTCTGTAAATTGCGGTGCTGCAATGCATCCAGGCGCGCCGTTGAACGAGATAGCCGGCACTGTCTCGATCTTGATGGAGGCGCTCGTCTCCGGCGATCCATCTGGGACCTCCGTCGCAAGCGTGTTGTGCTCTTTCATCTCCCGGTAGGCAACTTGAATCAGCTTGAAACGCTCTTCTGCATCAGCCCGCAAGCTGGCGAAATTCTCATAGAGATCAGGATGCCATTGCTTGACCGCTTCCTTGTAAGCATCTTGAATCTCGGATTCCGAAGGTACACCAAAGGCAAAACCCAGCTCTTTATAGTGCTGTCGGCACTTAGCGCAATCACAAGACATAGCTATTTTCCTTTGTTCAGATTTTCCAGTGCGGCGCGCGTTTTTTCCAGAAGTAGCCGCGTCTCTGATTCTTGTTTTTTCAACCCATCAACCACCTGCGGCGGAGCTTTGCTGAGAAACGCTTCGTTCCCCAGTTGCCGCTCCGCCGACATTAGACCTTTCTCATACTTGGCAATGTCTTTGGTCAAACGTTCCCGCTCGGCGGGAACGTCCACGGTTCGTTCGTAGATCACCGCAACTTCGAAGTTGACTGTCGAGCGTTTCGATATTCCAACGGCAATTTGCTCCACTATGCGGAGTTCGCTCACCCGCGCCAGCCGTTCAACAATCGCGGTATCTTCCAAGAGAACTGGCAGCATTCCGGCGTCGATACGCATCTCAACCGGCGTGGACACCTTCTCTTCAACGCCGATTTCCTTGCGTAGTGCACGAATCTCGACTATGAAGCTCTGCAATCCGTTCATATCAATCATGGCCGCGTCGTCCAGATGCTCATCGCCCTTCGGGAAACTCGTCATCGCAATCGACTTAGTCGGCGGAATTCCGTCATAGAGCGCGTGCCAAATCTCTTCAGTGATAAACGGCATGAACGGCGAAAGCAGCCGCAAGGAAGCCTCGAAGACCGAGACCAGCGTGGTAAGCGCCGATTTCGTTCCTGCCAACCGCGCATCCCGCTGACTTGCTGACTCGCTGTCTCGCGGATCTGCATCAAAATCTAGCCGCAGCTTGACGATCTCCAAATACCAATCGCAGAAGCTACCCCAGAAAAACTGATAGATTGTATTTGCCGCATCGTCGTAGCGATAGTTCTCCAACGACTGGTTGACCTTTGCCGCAGTCGCATGAAACTCAGCCACAATCCAGCGAGCTTCCAGTGGCGCTTCGTTTGCCACCGTCGGCATTCCGCCCAGCGCAGCCGGATCAATTGTGATGCCGATCTCCGCCGCCCGATCCACATTCATGAAAAGAAAGCGCGCAGCATTCCAAATCTTGTTAGCAAAGGCACGGTAACCCTCGGTGCGAGCCACATTGAAGGCAATGTCTGTTCCCGGCGATGCCATCGAGGCCAGCGTAAATCTAACTGCATCCGTCCCGTACTGCTTGACGATCTCGATGGGGTCAACGACGTTCCCTTTGGTCTTCGACATTTTCTCGCGGTTGGCGTCGCGTACCAGCGCGTGGATGTAAACCTCACGGAAGGGTACGGAATCCGCCAGCGAACGCTGACTCCCATCGGCGTTCGGAACGTCTTGCGCAAACCAGCAGCCCAGCATAATCATGCGGGCAACCCAGAAGAAAAGAATGTCGAAACCAGTAACCAGCAAACTCGTCGGATAAAAGGCGTCGAAGTCTCCGCGATTTTCCGGTGTGATATTTGGCCATCCAAAAACCGAAACCGGCAGCAGCCCCGACGAGAACCAAGTGTCCAGTACGTCGGTCTCCTGCGTAATCTTCGCCGAGCCGCAATGCGCGCAAGCCGTCGGATCAACACGAGCTACTGTGATCTTATGGCACTCTGAGCAATGCCACGCCGGAATGCGATGGCCCCACCAAAGCTGCCGTGAGATGCACCAGTCGTGAATGTTCTCCATCCAGTTCGAGTACGTCTTCTCGTACTGCTCGGGCGTGAACTTAATGGCTCCCTGCTTGACTGCTTCGATGGCCTTGTCTGCCAGCGGCTGAATCTTGATGAACCACTGCGTCGAAAGCCGCGGCTCAACAGTCGTCTTGCAGCGGTCGCAGTGGCCCACGTTGTTCGTATGGTCCTTGATGCCCGCCAAGAGCCCTTGCTCTTCGAGTTCAGCAATCACCTTCTTACGAGCAACGTAACGATCGAGGCCCGCGAAGGGCCCGCCTTCCGCGTTGATCTTGCCTTCGGCGTCCATCACATTGATCGACGGCAGATGATGCCGCTCGCCCATGGCAAAGTCATTCGGGTCGTGCGCCGGAGTTACTTTCACCGCGCCAGTGCCGAAGTCGCGGCTAACCCATTCGTCAAGGATGACAGGAATTTCGCGGCCAACGAGAGGGAGGCGAAGTTTCTTACCGTGTAGGTGCAGATAGCGCTCGTCTTCAGGGTGAATGGCAACAGCAACATCGCCGAGCATAGTTTCTGGCCGCGTAGTAGCAACCGTCAAAAATTCGCCTGTATCTTTGCCGTCGTCACCTATAACTGGATAGCGTATCTCCCATAAGTGCCCTTTTTGTTCCTCGTGGAACACTTCTAAGTCGCTGATCGCCGTTTGACAACGCGGACACCAGTTCACAATATATGCACCGCGATAGATTAGATTCTGCTCATGCAAGCGGACGAATGCCTCACGCACCGCGACCGACAAATTCTCGTCCATCGTGAAGTATTCGCGGTCCCAATCCACTGACGCGCCCAGACGCTTCATCTGATCCAGAATGGCGCCACCGTAATGCCGCTTCCACTCCCACACGCGCTCAACAAATGCATCGCGCCCAAGCTGCTGGCGGGAACTGCCTTCGGCAGCCAACTGGCGTTCTACCATCATTTGGGTGGCGATGCCTGCGTGATCCGTGCCCGGCAGCCACAATGCGCGCCGTCCACTCATGCGCCGCCAGCGAGTCAAAATGTCCATCTCCGTCTGGTTGAGCATATGGCCCATGTGCAGTCGGCCAGTCACATTCGGCGGCGGCAGCAGAATGGTAAAGGCAGAGGACTGGCCTTGATTTTTTGTCTTTTTTGAGTTGGTCGAATCAGGCGTAGGCTGCGCAAAGAGTTTTTCGCGCACCCAATATTCGGCCCAGTGATCTTCAATTGCGGTTGGGTCGTAAGCTTTAGGCAGATCGTGCGGCATAAGAATGAGTCCGGAAGTCCCCGTGGGTATGCGCCAAACCCTCATCCAGAGTGAGTTTCGAGCGAGAGGACCATGCTTAACTTTAGCAGATGCAAGACTCAGGAGCGATCAGCCAACCCATCGATTCTCTTTGCCAAAATGTGAAGGGCTGCCCGCTGGGTAGCCCTTCACAAATCGATCATCAATGCTGAATCCGAGTTTAAAAGGGGTTCAGCTTACTTACACCCTTCTTCTTTTTCTTTCTGCTGGAGGATTCGTCGCTCAAGTCAGCTTTAGGCTTCTTCTGTTTGGCGGCTAATTGCGTCGCACTCGGGGAGGGCTTGACCTCGTTAATCTGATCCGGAGCTCCGGCAGGCTTTTCCGCAGCGGGCAGAACGGTCTTGTCCGGTCCCACAGCCTTCACAACGGCGTTCCGGTCGTTGGCAGGCGCAGCAACCACCTGCACTCCAACTCCCGTGCCACCTTCAGGCTTTTCCAGTTGCAACGGCGCTTGGGAGGGCTGATCGCTGCGCGGCGGCTCATTCACGCCAGTGGGCGTCACTGGTCCGGCAGGCGCCGCAGCGGGTCTGCCGGCGTTGATGGCGTCATTGAACATGGCGAGGTTCTGCTTGGTCACATCGGGCGCCAGAGTGCGCTTGGAGTCTTCCAGACTCGGCTCGCCCACATGCACGGCTTCGACCACCGAGGGCCCGTGCTTGATGATGCCCCAGGTCCGATCAGTAAATTGAATGCGCTGGCGGCTTCCCTCTTCAGCTTCGCTTTCGGCAATAGCCTCTTGTGTTGGCTCAGGAACGGACCGGTTCATCGCCACCAGACGGTCGCGGGCATCTTCCACATGCGGAGCCATCGGATAGCGAGTGATCACCTTGGCATAAGCTTCGGCTGCCCGATCCTGATAGACAGCGCGTAGCCGCTCCCTGAGCGCGCTGGGAATTTTGGGCGCTATCTGCACGGCATGGGCCTGTCCGGCATAATCATCGCCAATACCCAGAAGAGCCTGGTCGCTCTTCGAGTAAAGCGGGTAGGTGTCCACTACGGTCTTGAGGCGGGCAATTGAGGCCGAGTAGTTTTCCCGGCTTCCGTAATACAGTCCAATCTGCGTTTCGCGTTCTGCCAGAACCTCCTGCACATCGCGCAACTTCTGCTTGGCGCGCGGAGCCAGAGCCGAGTCGGGGAACATATTGAGCATCGTCCGGTACTCCCGCTCCGCGTTCAGAGCGTTGGTGAAGTCCCGGTCGGGCTTTTCCATTTGTTGATAGTAGATATCGCCGACCTTCATTTGAGCCTCGGCAGCTTCCGGGGCATTGGGAAAGAAGGTAATAAAGTCTTTGTATTCAGCCTCGGCCTGGGTCAGGGCAGCCGTACCGCCCTCCTTGAACCAACTGTCGCCCACGGCCAGCTTGGCGCGCATCCGGTATTCGGAGTCGGGATAGGTGTTGAGCAAAGTCTGCAGGTCAAGCCGCGCCACGTCGAAGCGGCTCTTCTTCAAGGCAAGCATGGACTTGTCGAAGAGCGCCTTGTCGGGCTGCTTAGAGTTCACATTGGCCAACGGGTTGGCGCTAAGGTCCTCATGCTTGTTCTTGTGTTGGTGCTTTTTGATCACCTTGGCCTGGGTCGAAACCCCTCCCAACATCAAAACCGCCAGAGCCACCGCGGCAATTATCCTAGTTAACCGGTTCATAACCCCTCATTGCGGCTGCAGCCTGTCGACAGGCCGCACGCCTATTCCCTAATAATCTCGAATCGTACTTGGCTAATCGCCCGCGGCCTTGCGAGCCGCATCCAGCAGCGCGCGCGTATCCGATGTCGGTTGGCCAGAGCCAAAAACAGCATTACCGGCCACCAACAGCTCCGCTCCTGCTTGGACGATGCGTTCCACCGTATCGTGAGCCACGCCACCGTCCACTTCGATTCTAAACGCCAGCCCCAGTTCCTGGCGCAACTCCGCCAGCCGCCGGATCTTGCACAGCGAGAATTCTATGAATTTCTGCCCGCCGAAGCCCGGATTGACGCTCATCACCAGCACATGGTGGACCATGGGCAGAATGTCGATCAGCAGATCGACGCGGGTGGCTGGATTTAGAACCACTCCAGCCTTCATGCCGTTCTCGGCAATCAGATCCAGCGAGCGGTGCAGATGGCGGCAGGCCTCATAGTGGACGCTTACCCAGTCGGCCCCGGCTTCGGCGAAGGCGGGAATGAATTGGTCTGGGTTCTCGATCATCAGGTGGCAGTCCAGCGGCAGCTTGGTCACCTTGCGCAGGCTTTTCACCACCAGGGGGCCAATTGTAATGTTGGGCACAAAATGCCCGTCCATCACATCCACATGAACCACTGTGCCGCCGCCTAGTTCGGCCGCAGCAACCTGCTCACCCAGGCGGGCAAAATCTGCCGAAAGAATCGATGGAAGTATCTCAACCATATCTTTTAGGTGCATCTCCTTGCAGGCTCAGTGTATCAGCGGAGAGACGCGCCAGACTTGAGAGCAAGAAGAAATGGCTTCCCAGGCCGGTATCCGAGCCCTGGGAAGCCGTGGAATTAGTAGCGATCGTGGTGATCCCTGTCTTCGCGGAAGTGTGAGAAAGCCCGATCATAGCCTCGACGGAAGCCATCACGGTAATCGTCCTGGAACTGGCGAGGGACCGGAGGATGGCGGTACGTTCTCCAGGCATCGGTGTTCGGCGGAAGCCGACGTTCAAAATCCTTATGACCAGCATCGAGGCCATCGCGGAAGCCCTGGCGCTGAATATCACGGAACTCCTGAGGTGGCGCATCCCATGCGCCGCGGTCCTGTGCCGCTCCCTGTTCGACCGCATGAAGTATCTGAGATCCAATGCCTTCATGGTGTGGAGGCGGAGGCGGTGGTGCAACACTCTCGCGATAGTGCGAGAAAGCTAGGTTATAGCCACGGCGGAAGCCGTCACGGTAGTCGTTTTGGAATTCGCCACGAACCGGAGGATGACGGAACTCTCTTCTCTGCTCGATATTCGGTGGATAGTGGTTGTTAAAGTCGTTGTGGGCGGCTTCAAGGCCATCGTGGAAACCCTGGCGCTGAATGTCGCGGAACTCGTGCGGCGGTGCATCCCATCCGCCGCGATCATGGTCGGGATGATTTTGGCCTTGCCAGTTCTGAGCCATTAGCAGAACGGGTACGCCCAGTGAAAGAGCGATAGTAGCAAATGCGAGTCGAACAAGCTTCATAGATCAATTTCTCCTTACATCCGGTTATCAGCTCCCCATCATAGCGTCTTTAGGGAACATTCGAGAATGCCCTGAACCTTTTTTACAGAAGGCTCAGGGCCGGAGTTTGCGAAAAACGGTCAACTCTTTTTTGCCAAGTGATTGACGGATCAGGTCATCGAGTCAACTCC
>Ga0265336_10001547_pt1 | contig 10329 bp, 11 predicted proteins | sample 42119metaG_FD_193583 | JGI IMG/M metagenome (GOLD analysis project Ga0265336, IMG submission 193583) | Rhizosphere microbial communities from Carex aquatilis grown in University of Washington, Seatle, WA, United States - 4-21-19 metaG | ecosystem: Host-associated > Plants > Roots > Rhizosphere...
GGGCAATCAATTCAGGTCGCCGCAGGCATATTTAATATGCGGCGGATATAACACCCGTAACACTCGGAAAACCTAACCAAAACCAAAAAATTCGCATAATAAAGTTATTGGCACATTTTCATTCACTGGAATACCGCCATGACTATCAGCAACGCCGCGTACTTAAAACAATTTCATGATACTGCTAAGGCTCAAGGGTCTAAAGTAATCTCATCTGACTTTTCACTTGAGATTGAAGGGTTTGAGTTCAACTGGGTGTTGACCAAACAATGTCCATGGCCAACCATATCAACGCAAGGAGAAATTGAAGTATCCGGACCGCTGGGCTCGGCTTCATGGGAAATGCAACAAGCCAAAGTAAATCAGCAGGGCGCCATTTCTTTTATGGAAACTACGGCCGGCAGCATCGATCAGATGATGGTCAATTTGATCGCTAGCGGCGGTAAGTTTAACGCCAAAATCTACGAAGGAACGCCACAAAAATTCCTACGCGCTAAACGCATTGAAGATTGCTACATTCAGCTGGATAACCCGGATCGTGACTGGGAGAACCGTTCTCAAATTATGCTTTTCTCTGGCACGATGTTTTTTCATTATTTTGGAGAAATTATTCCAGGAAACTCAAACGATTACCGTTAATGACAACGATTAATGATTTAGTAGCGCGGTTTGAGAATGACGAGCGTCCAGTGGGCAACATACTGGACCCTCAGACCATACTTGCGCAGGCCATTGCCGCAACCAACTTTTACGCGGGCTATGCGGTTTTGGTTGCAAATTTTGATACTCAGATAGCACAGCTGCCTACTGAAGTTATGCCGACCCCGGTCAATATGAACGGGTTCATTGGCTTTTATTCGGGCTATTCGGCACTGAACCCAGCACCGCCTACCCAGATACCAGGGCAGGTTATAACGGCACCTACGTCTTATCCTGAAATAACTGGATCAACGGACTTGCATGTTTCCGAATGGGCGATTATCCGACCCTTATTCTTGCTCTATATCGAGCGCGAGAATGCACTTCAGATAGAGGCTTCGAAAGGCATGGGGATTGAGGCATTTGGAAGAATGTCGTCCGAGGTGATTGCCGATATTACGCAGATGGAATTGAGTCTGCCACAAAACTCGGCCTTGAGTCTGGCATTTTCGATTTAACGTGAATTTAGTTACTGCGAACGGTAAATCATTGCGCGGCGACATCATCAAGTCGGCCGTTGTTCGCTATGATTTATCGCCGGTTCCGGCCACGCTGGAAGCTGAAATCCGTGTTGATGATGAGCTACGCGGGCAGCTAGCCGAGGGTAAAGTTATCAATGCCAACGGTGATGATTTTCGCATCATAAAACCGGTGGGAACGGCCGGGCAGGAATCTCAGGGAAAGCATGATATGGCCTATTTGCATATCACGGCACTGCTTGATTCTTGTCATCCGATTGCATTTGTCAGGCAACGGGCAATAATTAAAGAAAACGCTGTTTTGGCTGATATTTACCGGGCAGCAGGCGCTACGATAAATGGCGTTGATGGTGATTTTAAGGTAGATCGATTTAACTGCATGGTCGGCGAGACACCGAGTTTTCATATCGCTATGCTGTTACAGGATGAGGGCGGTGTGGTGTGCTGGAAGTCTGGAAAGCTGAAGTTCTTGAGATTGGCAGACCTGTTTAAGCAAAAGCCGACACTGGAATTACCTGACAATGCCAGTGAGAACATTGTAAGCGGCTTTCTTGAACGTCACGAAATACCCTCGTTTTATTCGATTGATCAAAATGGTTTAGTTATTTACGGCAATCGCGAAAAAGCCCGGTCCGCTAAATTTGCTCCAGGAAAGAACTTACAACAGCTGCAAAATATGTCTAAGTGCTTGGTGCAGCGAAAAGTATCAAAGCTCGATTACAGGCCCGCATTAAGAGCCGGCGATTTGATTAATTATTTAGGTTCGGCTCCGTTGGCAATTGTTACGTCGGCGCATGTTTTCCAAGCGGGCACCGATGGCGGCGGCGAAAAGCAATATACAAAGCTCTGGCTGAGCGGGATGTCAAGTTAATGGAAAATTACGGGTCTTATCCAGGCCGCTATCCTGCGACCGTGAAGTATTACGACAAAATAACGCGTACATGCCGGGTTGAAATACCCGGTATTACTGACGGCGGCGATGTTTTACCCAATGCCGAAATCGAATATCCAATTGGGGATAAGTCAAAGATTGTCGGAAACCAACACTCAACCGAACTTGAAATCCTTGTTGGCGATACGGTTTGGGTGGCATTCATCGGCGGCGATGCTCGGTACCCACTGATAACTGGGTACCGTAATCCGCAAGCTGGCAATTCAGTAGACTGGCGGCGCTTTCATCATGCCAATATCGAAATGACGGCCGAAGGTGTTATGCGCCTGAATGCCAATGCTATTGAGATTAACGCAACAACGATTACCACTAATGCGGACAACGCTGTTATCAATGCTAGCACACAGATAAATGGCGACGCATTAAAACATAATTCAAAATCAGTGGGCGACACTCACACCCATACCGACCCACAAGGCGGAAACACAGGAGAACCAACGTAATGCAAAAATCTAATCTATTGTTCAGCTTTGAGGATCTATCAGTTAAGGACAAAGCGGCTAAAGCCGTCATGAAATACTTCTCAAGAGCTGGCGCCAATGTTGTATCGCAAGATGTATCGACGCAGGTTAAGCGTACATCCGGTATCAGCTATCGTGAAATGCTATTGATGTTTAGTGATTCCCAAAAAGTATTGATGAGAATTAAACAATCGGGCGATATTTACCAAATTATGATCAACGGTAAATTGATGCCTATCAAGAATCAAGATGACCACGTAAAAGCGGTATCTGAGATTGTGGCCATGCTTAATGCCGGTCGAACTAAGTTCCAAGCAAAAATGGCTGCGGCCATTGTTAAACTTCCTCCCACCATCAGGACAGCAGCACCTAAAATGCTTCAGGTATTAACTGAAAAGCGGGATGGGCTGAAGTCTGCTATTGCCGATGTCCGGGCCGAGATTGATCGTGTAAAAGGAATTGCACCGGAATCAGCTTAATTTATGCACAATGCTCACGTTTTACATCATTATCGATTTATGTGCTGGCTTGCTGAAAAACAGCATAGGCCAATGGCGCAGCTGAACTATTACACGCTGGCTATGCTTGAAGAAGATCCTAATTGGAAGCCGTATTAGACTTATTTTTAAGCGCTTAAAAAAAACGCCTTCAATACTAACGAGATAACACCAGCTAATAATACACCAAGCATCGATCTGTTTAGCTTTAATTCGCCATCGATACGTTCAAATCGCGTATCGATGCGTTGCTCCAGATCTCGTAATTCACGGCTCAAGTATTCTTTAGTGACTGGTTCCTTTGCGAATAACTCACGCAGGGTCATGGGCTATACCGGAAAAAACGCCCGTAACACCAATGCCAAAATACCGCCCAAAACCAGCCCCATCATCCATTTTAACAGGGTGAGTTCGCCAGAAACGCGAGTGTCTAAACGATCAATTTTAGCGTCAATGCCATCTAGTCGGCGCTCCAGATTAATCAGGTCAGTTTTGGTGGCTAGCTGTGAGTCTAAGGTTTCTGCTAACACACCCTGCAAGGCTTCCGATTCGGCCTTAGCTTGGGCGTCAGAAATTCCGGCTGCTTTTAGTTTTTCCACAAACTTTAGTGTATCGAATGTAATTGCGGCCATGGTAGTTGCTCCGAAGTATTTTTAAGGCAGTTTATCATGCTTGATCTTTGATCTCATTTCTCGTTTTTAATCTCATCAACCCTGAGCAGCAATTTATTCGATAGTTCGTCGAAAAGATTTCTTAGATCGTTGCGGATAGCTTCGTCGTCAATATTGGAGGAGACTTCTTTATTGGTTAATTCGGGTTGCGCTGTCGGGTTATCAAGGGAAGACAAAGCGTCTTCCAGTATTTTTACTATTTCTGCCGTTACCGATCTTCCGTGTTTTTTAGCTGCATCTTCTAATTTCTCCTTTAGCTCTAAAGGAATCCTGATATTTAACTGTGGGTCAGTTCTTGCCATAAAATAAATCCTTGCTCTTGTGTTAGCGCGGTGCTATATTCGCCTTACTAGCACTGTGCTAGTTTACAACACAGGAGAAGTTATGGCTATTAGCAAAAGAACAGACCCTCAAATAAATATTAGACTGTCGAAAGATTTAAAAGATAGCGTTGATATTAATGCGAGAAAAAACAATCGCTCAAGAAATGCAGAAATCATTTTTTTAATTGAAAAAGCCCTGAGTGCGGACACACTCAAGGCTTTAGATGTAAACCCAACCGCAAAAGTTTAAGGAATTACAAAATGAATACTAACACATTAACATTAAATTTTCACGGCACTGATTTGTTCATTGTTGAACACGACGGACAACCTTATACACCAATGAAAATAATTGCTGAGGCAATGGGCGTATCATGGCAAGGACAACATGCAAAGCTTAGCTCAAACCCAGAAAGATGGGGTATCAAGAAAATCTTGATACCTACATTAGGTGAATTGCAGGAGGCGGTATGTATGCCTTTGAGGAAATTGGCTGGGTGGTTATCAACAATCAGTCCAAATAAGGTTAAACCAGAAATACGCGAAACTATTATTCAATACCAAAATGAATGTGATGATGCTCTATGGGAATATTGGACAAGTAAGCAGCAACCCCAATACGGCCTAAAGCAACTCCCCGAGCCAAAAACTAAGAAATCCCTGCCCGGCGGCCTGACGCTTGAAATGCAGGACGAAATCAAATCCTTGATTAAAGAGCGCGTCGAAACGCTGCCACAAGAAAGATGGCGTGGTGCATCAATGCAGCTTTGGGGAAGCATTAAAAAGAAGTTTAGTTTAACCAAAGAGCAATCTTACAAGGATTTATCGCCAGAGCATTATGCCAGCTGTCTTTCAATGCTTACCCGATTGGAGTTAAAGGGTGATCCGCTACTTCACGTCACACCGTTGGAGCTTGCCGCCCTGGTAGATGAAAAAGTCAAGGCGTTAGAGGGTGAATTACTTCCGAAGAATGAGCCCGTGCAAAACAACGGCATCAACTTGAAATTTGAAAGCGACGAACCGCAAAAGCTTCTAGTCAGCGTCGGCCCGTTGGGAACAAGCATAACAAAGCTTCTGCCCGATGAAATGGTCATTAAAAAGGGCCAGTTCTATATCATGGAAAGAAAGGACAGTGTATCCGCTAGGAAATTGGTCCTTGATTTCATTCCTGATCGATTCCTGCTCGATATGATCGAAACGGCGACAGGTAAGTTGAGAATGATTGAAGCGGGTAAGCTTCAGGCTTAATTAACGAATGGATAGTAGCCAAGGATGGCTGGAATTGATGGCGGAAAACCGGCCAATAATTTTGCCAAGTCATGGTGATAATACCGCCATGACTGAAAATATAATCGACGACTTCATTAAGATCGAAAACGCCGCGCATGATGGCGCTTTCGGCGACAACCCGAGAGCAATCCCCACCGATGCTCAAGCCGTAGCGGGAAATTATAAGCTTGGCCGGGTTACCGCTTACGGGCTACCTATCGCCATCGAACAACCACGCAATTCATATCGTACCGGCATAGACCAGAAGACCGGCAAGCGCTGGACAAATCGACTGGCGGCTCATTATGGCTATTTCTCTGGCACTAAAGGCGCAGACGGTGATGGCGTAGACTGTTTTATCGGTTTCTATCCGCAATCGGAGTACGTTTACATCATCAATCAGTTTGTTGGTGGGCGTTTCGATGAGCACAAGGTCATGCTCTGTTTCCCCGACGAACAAACCGCAATAAACGCATACCTGAACAGCTACGACAAAGGCTGGAACGGCTTGCACTCAATCATTACAGCATCCATCACCCAGCTTAAGTGGTGGCTAAAAAATGGCAGCATGAAGAACCCTATCGCACTCAATCATTTACCTTACGACGGTCTTGAAACTATGAACCAAAGAATCATCTGGGACAGTTCAGCATATCCAAATGGCATGACGCTGGATAAGCTGCTTTACGATATTAAACGCACAGATAGCGGTGAAAACCTGATATTCGACGCGGTCAGCATTCAAGATATTTTGGAAGGCGCTGATAGCGTACTGGCATTCGATGCCTTGGTCACGCCTTATGCAAAGCTTGAGCAAAAGATGAAGATATTGCAGCGCGTCATGGATCGCAAAGGCGGCACGATTAGGGTTGCGTCCTTACTGATCAGCGACCCATTCAAGCAAAGCGGCGTAGCCCAAGTGGCGGCGATATTTGAGCTATCCGACGGGCAAACAGTCAGTATTTTTTTCCACAATCCTGATGTTGATCCGCGAAAAATACAACAGGATGACGAATTGATCAGCTGGAAGTGGCTGTTAAACAAAAAGGACATCACTATTGCGGTTGCGCCGGAACGCGGCAAAGACCTGGATCCAAAAGCGGTGGCCGAGCGAATCATGAGATTGGCCGATAAAAACAGTCCGGCATTTGTTAGGGCTAATTCAAAGCGGGCTGAAAAAATGCAGGCTATCGAAGATATTAAGACCGAAATAACCGGGCTTGAGCAGGAGCTTAAAGATGCCCAGCATGAGCTTGAGGTGGCGAAGGTTGAGGCCGAGGATAGGGCGGCTAATCCGGAAGCAATGGCAGAAGGACTAAATCCGACATCGCCAGAAGGCTACGCGAAGATAAAAGGGATAGCCAATATGGAACTGCGTCATCAAGATGCACTCGATGATTTTTTCCAGGATAGGATTATCGCAGTTAGGAATGCGTTAATGGATGTTGGGTGGAGCGGTGTGAGACAAAAAGGGAATTATGACTTATCTAAAAACGGCTACCTCGCAAAGTTCAATTTCAAACGCGTCGGTGCCGGCGCTAATGTGGTTGGTTATTATGTGTCTATCATGGATGGAAATGACATTCAGGCTGAAATTGGCGATAGATTAACCGATACTCCTGCCGATGTTGCCGCCTCAATTGATGCAGTTATAACTAATGCGGGACGAGTTACACAGGATAATTACCCGTCCATCAAATCAGATATAGCTCCAGCTCCTGAAATTACGCCAGATCCAACCGGAGAAACAGAAGCATTCAAGCAAGCAACCCTAAAAGCCCTTATTGATAATTTTGGCTGGCAAAACCAATCCACCGTTGGCAGTCCGTTATTTTGGGTAACTAAAGAAATTGGCGGCGGGTCCGCTGGCGGAATGGTGAATCCTGAAGGCATTCGCCGGGTAAGCGCAAAGATAGACGGTGATGTTATGAAAGCGATACACGGCGATAACGCGTTAGTTTCCGTTGAGTTCTCCGCAAGCGCGACCGCAGAGCAAAACGCTAAAGCGTTGAATGACGCAGTAAATGCGATAGACCCAAATTACGTGAATGATAGGCCTGAAGTAGCGCCAGAACCCGAAGTAACTCCAGAACCAGAAACATTAATTCAAACTGAAGAGCAAACTAATGAGCAAGAGAACCAGCAAGCAGAAGTTGCGCCGGAAGCAGAAGAGGGCGGAGCGGAAGCTTTAGAAAGTGAAGCTATTGAAATAGTTAATCTTGATGGCATTGAATACAAACCAATGGATGTAGACGAAGAAGAGGCAAGGGGAAATTGGGAGAGGGCTATTAATGCCAGCGATAACGACGAATTTGAAGCGGCAAAACAAACATATAAAGCCATGCAAGGACACTATGTCAACACTTCTATTGGCCGCGTGTTTATCACTGGGATTGGCTGGAGAGAGATTAAGCAGGGACTTAATAACGATAGTTTGAGATCAAAAACAGTGCCGTTTATTCCGGTCATTCTTAAAACAGGCGAGGCAGGCGCAATAGAGTCTTTGCATAAAGACAGAAAAGACGATATTACGGGCTTTTATCGATTCACTAAGGTGATACAGATCGAAGATAAGCAGGTTACGGCGGTGCTTAAGGTAGCGCAAAAACCAAAAGGGGAAATGGTCTATCATTTAAGACCTTTTGATAATGGGGTTTTGGATAGCGTGGAAGGCGCCGGCTTACTCAGGGTTTTGCCCGATTCACCGACGCCTCAAGAGTCAGCAGAGCTAACCCTTGATTCAAGTGTAGACCAAGACGGAGGCTCTATCAATATTTTTATCTTGAAAGTGACCGATTTGGACGGCAATGAAATCAAAGAGCTTGAGGATGTTGGCATTGAAACAGAGGTCATAGCTACAATTGAACTGAAACAAAACAATGAACCTGAAACAGAGAACGAACCCCTACCGGTTTCCGCCGGTAGTGACGAAGCTATTACACCTGCAGTCGAGGAGCCAAACGAAGTGGATAACTCGACTGAAGAACCGATCGACGAAACCCAAGCGGTGGAAGATCTGGATCCGGCAGTAGCCGGCAATACCGAACTGGACAAACAAAAGGCCAAACTGAAATCGCTTACAGACCTGCAAGAGCGCATGAAAGCCGCTAATAAAGTCGTGGGCAATAAAAAGTTTAACGATGCCCAGAAAATTGAGCAGTTAGTGGCCCAAGGCTTCTCCGACGAGCAAGCGTCCGATATATTGAAGCCTGATTATGCAGGCCGTACCGGCTTTACCAGCTACCAGCTGACTAATAACAACGCGGTGATCAAGAACACCCAAAAGCGTATTGCTCAGTTAGAAGCGCAAGCCCTGGCGGAAAGTATGGCGACCAGCGGTGACCGCGAAACATCGTATGATTTTGACGGCGGCACAATTGATCTTGATTACAGTGATGACCGGCTTAGGGTTAATTTTGACGTCAAGCCGGCACCCGATATGATCAGCAAGCTTAAACAAAATGGCTTCAAGTGGTCGCCAACCAATACCGCGTGGCAACGTCAATTGACTGATAATGCCATTTCAACAGCCAATTATATTTTTGGCGCTAAAATTAAAACGGCGGCGCAGGCTATGACTGAAGAAGTGAATAAACCCAGGGGCGAGGTAATTGTGCCCGCAACTACTGAAACCGAAGCGCAAGTAAATCCTATTGAAAACCCATTAAAAGCAGGGTTTGAGGCGGAGTTACGCGAACTAAATCTTGAAACCGATATTATCAGATTCGATAGCCGACTGGATGAAATAGCCGGTCGTATTGAATTGGCCGGAATGATGGACGAAATGGATGTTGAGCTTAACGAAACAGCTGATGTGCTTACGATGCTGATGGCAGAAGCCGAGAAAAGTACCGCTTAGTCGTTAAGAAATGACGATCAAGATTGGTTGACCGTCATTTTATTGAGTTTTTTATAAAAAAGCCTCTTAACCGAGGCTTTTTTATGCAAGCAGGAAAAGCTGACGGTTTCATGTTCTTCTGCGCCCTAAGATAGTTGCACAACCCAGCAACCAGGACGCAACCAATGCTTTTGTTTTCAGAAAAAAGAGCGCACCAACGAACTATCGTTGAGCAAAACAAGATCCTTTCCAATTCTCCATCTTTCACAGCTAAGCGTAATGCCCAAAAGACAAAGCTTGAGGCTATGGCTAAGCTGGGGATGGTTGCAAAAGCTGTTGCAGGTAATCAAGAAAACATCGATCCAAAATCATTAATTACCACACCTAATGGCTCTATTGATTTTGGTGATATTGATCCAGATATTGCACTGGCAATTGGACGAGAACCCGCAAAGATTCGCTTGCGTTACGGAGATGACAAGCAAGGTTTATTGCATATCGAGAAGCGTCACAAGGCCGACATTGAAGCGTTAGGATTTAATAGTGTTACTGAATTTATCTATGAAATAACCAAGAATTTTACGTCGATTTATAAAAGTGATCGCGCCAATAGCAGAAGTTTAATTCTAGTTGAAAATAGAGGCAGGTTGAAATTTGCAGGGATACAGCTTGAGCCAAGCGATGATGGTGCTTTTTATGAAATAAAAAATGCAACACCAGGGCGAGAAGGTCAGTTTAGTAATAAGTCACCGCTTTGGGAGCGCACCGGGCCCAGTGCGTCGTCAGAATCCGAAGATCAGACCTTCTTACTCCCAGAAGCCAAAGACGGCTTAGATAAAATTGTAGATCGAAATTTCATAATTGACAACTCAAATTATGTACGCACACCGGATACTGATTATTTAGATTCTACCTGATGGGGTAGCCGTCCTTGGCCTCGCGCTATCGGCTAATTACGCCTTAAGCTTACCCGCTTCAGTCCTGTCCAGTCTCGCCGCAGCGACTTCGATCATGTGTGGAAGAAATTCATGAGGGATATAGTCGAGCACCAGCTTACCAGCAGAAACCTTGTCCTTTTTCTCCATGATATAGAACTGGCCTTTTTTAATGACCATTTCATCAGGCAGTAGCCTGGTTATG
>Ga0265336_10001548_pt1 | contig 10319 bp, 11 predicted proteins | sample 42119metaG_FD_193583 | JGI IMG/M metagenome (GOLD analysis project Ga0265336, IMG submission 193583) | Rhizosphere microbial communities from Carex aquatilis grown in University of Washington, Seatle, WA, United States - 4-21-19 metaG | ecosystem: Host-associated > Plants > Roots > Rhizosphere...
TCCCGGCTCGCAGCTCGAGCTCGCGTACCGCCTCTGGCAGCTCTCGCGCGAGGCGCTGCGCTGGCGCTTCGCGCAGGCAGGAGTGCCCGTGGTCACGTGGCGAGACGACCTGCCGCTCGCAGCCCCACTCGAGGAGGTGAACTCGTTCCGGCACCTGGCCCGACCCGCGTAGCTACCGCAGCCGGAGCGTGCGTCGCCTACGGCGGCGTGGTCGCGGATGCCCTCGTTCGCGCCGGTCCGCACGCATGGGCGCTCGCCCCCGCGGCCGGGGCCGGCGCGCTCCTGCTTGTCGTCGCGCTCATTCGCGGCGGAGCTGCGCTCGGGGCCGCGCTCACTCTCGGAGGAGCGACGTACCTCGTCGCGGTCGTCGTCGCCGGGCACCGTGTCGCCGCGGCAGCTCCGCTCGTCGCCGTCGGGCTCTTCCTCTGCGGCGAGCTCGCCGCGTGGTCACTCGACGCCCGTCTGCGGATCGTCGCGGACAAGAAGCTCGCGTGGCGGCGCGCCGCCGCTGTAGGCGCGCTCGGGCTGCTCGGCCTGGCGGCGGCAACCCTCGCCGTCGCGCTCTCCGCCGTACCGCCGGGTCACGGGCTCGCGTGGACGGCCGCGGGCGCCGCCGCCGCAGTGGGCGCGGTCGGCATCGCCGTACGTCTTGCCTGGCGGCAGTAGGCGACCTCGGGCACGGGTCGTACTCCCGTGCCCGAGGACACCCGAGTGCGCGCTACCTCACTTGCAGTTCGCCTGAGCCCATGCGCTCAGGTGCTGCTCGGCCTGCGTGAGCTTCGTCGTGCTGAACGCCTTGGCTGCACGCGTGAGCGCCGCAAGCTGCGCGGCGGTCGGAGGCGTGGTCGACCCGAGCTTGTACCCGGAGCTCTGGAGCGCCTGCATGTAGCTCGAGAACGCGGTCGCGAAGGTCTGGAAGTCTCCCCTGACCTCGGACGGCGCCGCATTCGCGTACGCCTGGAGGAGCCGTGACTCGGCCTGGATCGCCGATTGCGTGCCTCCCGAGGTCGGCGCCATCGCGCTGGCGATCTTCGCAGCGAGACCGCCGAAGTCGCGGCAGTTCTTGGCACTCGCAAAACCCGCTCCGCTGCTCCCGGTCGTCGTTTGCTGTTGCGTGTTCGTGGTTTCCGTCGTCGGCGGCGCGGAGCCGTTACTGCCGCCACCACACCCGGCCGCGAGCACCACGAGCCCGGCGGCGAGGAGCAGGACGGTGATACGCAGACTTTGTCTCACGTTGACCTCCGTTCGATTGGCCGGACCAGCGAATCCTCTCGCTCCGAGCGGACGCTGTCCAGGGGAATTGCCGATCCTCCCCCGGGAAAACCGGCGGGCGCTCGCGGCCGTAGGTACTTCCTGAACCCTTCGAAGGAGGACAAGAACGTGAAGATCTCAACCCTGGTCGTTGCCGCGGCCTTCATGGCGGCGGCAACGGCTGCGATCGCCCTGGCCTCGGGCGGGGCGCTGCCGAACATCGGCTCGCCGAAGATGACGTCCGAGCCCGTCTATCGCGGCTACTACGACGCTCACATCGACACGTACATGCTCACCGACGTCTCCAACAAGGCGCAGGCGACGGCGATGCACATGAATTACTCGGCTGCGCTCGGGAAGATCAAGGGCCTGCCGCTCCAGTACTTCGTCAAGGGCCGCGCGGCGAAGGGACAGATCACGATCTTCGGCTCCGAGCCCGGCGAGACCGACTACAACCCGCTCTGGGCGGAGGTCTGGGTGACGTGGAATGCCGGTGCGCACCGCGTCGTGCTCACGAGCGACAACCAGATCAACTCGCTCGCGGCGAAGGGGAAGTTGACGGTCAAGAACGCGAACATCGTCCTTAACGCGCCGATCCTCACCGTGGGGAAGTAGCGCCCGCTTTCAGTTCCACTCGGGCGGAGCAGACGCGAGTCGCACACGGGCTTGTTCGCGGAGCGCGAATTCGATGCGCTCGCGCTTCGCGAGCTCCGCGCCAAGCTTCAGCACGATCGCACGCGCGACCACGCTGTCGCCACCTCGCGCCTCGAGATCTTCGAGGCAGGCGGCGGCGTGAGGAAGGCCGCTGTCACTCGCCTTCCGCACGGCCTCGAGCGCCGGTGCGTCGAGACCTTCCCGCCAGAGCGTGGGCGTGAGTCGACGCGTCCAGCTCCTGGCCTCTCGCTCGTCGCAGTGACGGAGCGACGACGAGATGAAGCTGAGGCACGCGAAGCAGGCGCGAGACCGGTCGAGGTCGAGATCGAGCGCCGCAGCGAAGGGGGTGAGCTCACCGAGGCGAAGGCGCATTCCTCGACGGTACGCGGTCACGGAGCGCGTCGCTAGTGGCTCTTCGAGACGTGTCCGCAGCGGCTTATTCGACGGCGTAGGCCATGAGGATCGCGTCGACGTATTCGCCGTCGCCGCGGCGGTATTGCTGCTTTCGGTAGCCCTCGCGCTCGAAGCCGACCGCTTCGTACAGGCCGATCCCGGCCTCATTCCAGGGAAAGACGTGGAGCTCGAGCTTGCGGATACCCGCGGGGCGCGCCCACGCGACCGCGGCCTCGAGGAGCGCGCGCCCGACGCCCTGGCGCCGCACGCCTTTCGCGACCATCAGGCCGACGTCGGCGACGTGCGCGCTCGACGGATGCGGGTCGCGGCCGACGGAGAGGCGGCCGACGATCGAGCCGTCCTCCCACTCGGCGACGAAGACGGCGGCGTGCGGATACCGGCGCAGCGCCTTGAGGTAGCGGCGCTCGTCGGCGGCGCTCCGCCACTCGCCGGCGATGCTGATGAGCCAGCCCTCCGGCTCGGAGCTCACGGCGTCGGCGAGCCGCGCGAGCTGCTCCGCGTCGGACGCGTCGGCGGGACGGATGCGAAAGCTCACGCGACGAGCGTACGCTTGCGTCATGCTGGCGCGTCATCGCGAGGCGCTCGTCGCCGCGACGGCCGCCGGCTTCGTCGCGGCGCTGCTTGCGTGGCTCGGGCCGCCGGGCACCGATTTCGCCGCGCACGCGTACGAGCGCGCGCTCTTCCTCCGCCACGGCTTTGTCCTGTGGGACAACTACTGGTACGCGGGCCGGTACAGCTTCGTCGGCTACAGCGTCGTCTACTACCCGCTCGCGGCCGTGCTCGGGATCCGCCTGCTGGCAACGCTCGGCGCAGCGGTCGCAGCGTTCGCGTTCGCGGAGCTCGTCGGTGCCCGGTGGGGAGCCGCGGCGCGATGGCCGAGCCTGGCGTTCGCCGTGCTCTGGGCCGGCTTCGTCCTCACCGCAGCGTTCCCGTTCGCGCTCGGCGTCACGTTCGCGCTGCTCGCGCTGCGGGCGCTGCAGGCGCAGCGGCGGTGGCTGTTCGCGGCCTGCGTCGTCCTGACGCTCGCCGCGAGCCCGGTCGCGCTCGTCCTGCTCGGCATCGTGCTCCTCGGTCTCGCCGCGGGGTGCGGCTGGCAGCGCGGCCCGGCGATCGTCGTGGGCGCCGCGGTCGTGACGGAGCTCGTGCTCCTCCTCCTCTTCCCCAGCGGCGGCCACTACGCGTTCCCGGCCGCGGAGGCGGGGGCCGCACTCGCCTTCTGCGCCGCGGGGCTCGCGTGCACGTGGCGCGTCGCTGAGGCGCGCGTGCTGCGCCCGGTCTTCGCCGCGTACGCCGTCGCCGTCGTGGCCGTCTGGGCAGTGCCGACCGACCTTGGGGAGAACGTCGCCCGGCTCCGCTATGTCGCGTTCCCCATCGCTCTGCTCCTGCTCGCGCTGCGCCGGTGGCGGCCCGTGCCCGTCGCCGTCCTCGTCGCCGCGGTCGCGCTCGCGTGGAACGTCACCCCGCTCGTTGCCGGCTGGAACCGCGGCGCCGAGGACGTGACGAAGAGCGCCGCGGTCTGGCATGCGCCGCTCGCCTGGCTCCACGCTCACCTGCGGCCCCGCTACCGCGTCGAGGCGGTCGACACGACCGCCCACTGGCCGGCGTACTACCTCCCGCGCGCGGGGATTCCGATCGTGCGCGGTTGGTTCCGGCAGGAGGACTTCCCCACCAACGCGCTCCTCTACTCGCGCTTCACCGCGAAACAGTACGTCGCGTGGCTCCGATCGCTCGGCGTCGAGTACGTCGTGCTCGCGGACGCGCCGACCGACTACAGCTCACGGCGCGAGGCGCAGATCGTCCCGACGGCGCTCAGCCGCGTCTTCTCCTCATCGCACATCACGATCTATGCGGTCCCGCACGCGCGCGGGATCACGAGCGCTCGGGTTCTCGCGTTCACCGAGTCGAGCATCACCGTGCGCACCGAGCGCGCGGGCCGGTACCGGATCGCCGTCCACTGGTCGCCGTACTGGCACGCGTCGGCCGGGACGCTTTCGCGCGCGAGTGACGGGATGATTGTGCTCCGGACGAGCGGCGCGGAGACCGTCCGGCTCACGTTCTCGTTCGGCTAGCGCGATCTTGGCACGAAGTTCCGCGCCCAACGACGCAATTCGTCGTGCAACCTTTACTCCCCGTGGGTGGGTGGGGGTTTGGGATGGAGTAGTTGGCGCCGCGACGCCCGGCGACTCCGATAGACCCGCTAGCTAACTGACTTCGCGGACGAGCTCGTCGAGCGACTTGCGATCCGCACCGGCCGACCACTCCTCGGCGCTCCGTTCGCGGCGCTGCCTCGCCGGGAAACCGAACGAGATGACGGCCTTCACGTCGCCGCCGCAGATCTCGGCTGCAGTCGCGGAGTCGCGAATCCCGTTCGGGCACGAGCCGACACCCTGCGCCGACGCGGCGAGCATCATGTTCTGGGCGCAGCGGCCGACATCGAAGCCACCGGCGTCCCCGACGATCGCGACAACGAGCGTCGCGGTGCGAACGTTCTCGGGCGCGTAGACCGCGTCGGCGAGCCGCTCTTGCGCGGCGCCGCTCACGACGACGAACTCCCACTTCTGCGTGTTGCGCGAGCTTCCCGAGAGGCGACCCGCGTCGAGGATCCGGTCGCGCACCTCGCGGGGGATCAGCGTCGCGGCGTAGTCGCGCACATCGCGCTTCGAGGCGATCGCGAGGTACATCTCCACGCGCTACTCGCGCATGAACGTCGGGACGTCGAGCTCGTCGTCCCCACCCGACTTGCGCCCGATGGTCGGGAGCGACGGCCAGGAGCCTTCGCTTCGCATCGCGGCGCGCCGGCCGCGCCCGCCGAAGCCGGTCGCGACGACGGTGACCCACACCTGTCCCGTGAGCCGCTCGTCGACGGTGGCGCCGAAGATGATGTTCGTGTCGTCCATCGCGGCGGCGCGGATCGCCTCGGCGGCCTCGTTCACCTCGAGGAGCGAGAGGTCGTCGCCGCCCGCGATCGAGAGCAGGATCCCGGTCGCACCGGTGATCTCGGCGTCGATGAGCGGCGATCGCAGCGCGCGCTCGGCGGCTTCGCGCGCGCGGCTGTCGGGACCGGCGGACGAGAAGCCGATGCCCATGAGGGCCGACTCCGAGTTGGCCATGATCGTGCGGACGTCCGCGAAGTCGAGGTTGATGAGCCCCGGCATCGTGATGAGGTCGGTGATGCCCTGGACGCCCTGGCGGAGGACGTCGTCGGCGACCTTGAACGCGTCGAGCATCGACGTCGAGCGCTCGAGCACCTCGAGGAGCCGGTCGTTCGGGATGACGATCGTCGTGTCGCACGCCGCGCGGAGCTCGGCGGTGCCCTGCTCGGCCTGGCTGCGCCGCTTCGATCCCTCGAACTTGAACGGCGTCGTGACGATGCCGACCGTGAGCGCGCCGAGGTCGCGCGCGATCTTCGCGACGATGGGCGCCGCGCCGGAGCCGGTGCCTCCGCCCTCGCCGGCGGCGACGAAGACCATGTCGGCGCCGCGCAACTCCTGCCGAAGCTCGTCGTAGTCCTCCTCCGCCGCGCGGCGGCCGACGTCGGGATCGGAGCCGGAGCCGAGGCCCTGCGTGAGCTCGCGGCCGATGTGGATCTTGACCGGCGCGTCGCTCGTGTGGAGCGCCTGCATGTCGGTGTTGACGGCGATGAACTCGACCTGCGTGATGCCGGCGTCGATCATGCGGTTCACGGCGTTGATGCCGGCGCCGCCGACGCCGACGACCTTGATCACGGCGAGGTACGCGCCGCTGTCGGCCGCGGCCGCGCGGTGAAGCGTGGGCGGCGGCTCGGGCATCGGCTCGAAGAAGCGGGCCGCGGGAACCGGCTCGGGCGTTGCGACCTCCGGCTGCGACTGGGGCTCCGACTCGGGCTCGACCTCGCGAACCGGCGCAGGCTCGACCTCGACCGCAGCTTCCTGCTCTTCCCAGCTCGGGACGTGCTCGACGGTCCGCTCCTCCGGCTCAGCGGGAGCCTCGGGCGGGGGCGCAGGCGCGACGACGTCGTCGATCGACTGCTGTGCGGGTACCTCCGGCTCGGTCTCGCCGCGCTGCTCGGCCTGCTTCTGCGCTGCCTCGGTCGCGCGGAAGAGCTCCGCCAGCGGACCCTCACGCATGCTCGCGCGCCGACGCGCCATCGAGAACCTCCTTCGCTAGCTGGCGATACATGAATGCGGCATCGCCAGTCGGGTCGTACTTCAGGATGGACTGGCCCTTCACCGGCGCCTCCGCGTAGCGCACCGTCTTCTTGATCTTCGTCTCGAGCACGAGGTCGCCGAAATTCTCCGTGAGGATCTCGACAGCCTCGCGCGAGTGGAGGAGCCTCTTGTCGAACATCGTGGGCAGGATGCCCTGAATCGCGACGTTCGGGTTGAGGTTCTCGCGGATCATCGTCAGCGTGTTCTCGAGCTGGACGAGACCGCGCAGCGAGAGGTACTCGCACTGGACGGGGACGATGACGCCCTGGGCCGCGACGAACGCGTTGATCGTCAGCAGGCCGAGCGACGGCGGCGTGTCGATGAGGATGTAGTCGTAGCTTTCCTGCACCGGCTGCAGCGCCTTCTCGAGCGCGCGCTCGCGGCCGATCATCGAGGAGAGCGAGAGCTCGGCGCCGGCAAGGTCGATCGAGGCGACGCCGACGTCGATCTCGTTCGTGCGGATGATCTCCGTGATCGGGAGCCGGTGGACGAGGACGTCGAACATCGAGCGGTCGATCTCGTCGGGGTTCCAGCCCTGCGACATCGTGAGGTTCCCCTGCGGGTCGAGGTCGATCGCGAGGACGCGCTTGCCCAGCTCCGCGAGCGCGACGCCGAGGTTGAGCGTCGTCGTCGTCTTCGCGACGCCGCCCTTCTGGTTCGCGAAGGCGATGACCCTGGCCATCGTCGTCGGACCGCTATCCACGGTGGTCCGCTCTTGCGGACGTGGCAGTAAACGCATGAGCGCCATCCCGGCTGACCTTTCGCAGCGGCGTAGCCGACTCCTCCATCTGTAGGTTCCTCGGGATGGAGAGGAAGTGGCGCGTTCTGACCGTGGTCTGCATCGCGGTGTTCATGCTCCTCCTCGACATCACGGTAGTCAACGTCGCGCTGCCCAACATCCAAAAGGATCTGCACACGTCGTTCACCGACCTGCAGTGGGTCGTGGACGCATACGCGCTCACGCTCGCGGCGACGATGCTCAACGCCGGCTCGCTCGGCGACCTGCTCGGACGGAAGCGCGTCTTTCTCGTTGCGATCACCCTGTTCACGCTCGGTTCGGCACTGTGCGGCGCGGCCGACTCGCCGCTCTTCCTCATCCTCGCGCGCGGCGTGCAGGGGATCGGCGGCGCCGGCATGTTCGCCGTCTCGCTCGCGCTGATCTCGCAGGAGTTCCACGGCCGCGAGCGCGGGACGGCGTTCGGGATCTGGGGCGCGACGGTCGGCATGGCGGTTGCGATCGGACCTTTGGTCGGCGGAGCATTGACCACCTACGCCGGCTGGCGCTGGATCTTCTTCATCAACGTGCCGATCGGCGTTGCCGTCGTCGCGGGCGGGATCTACGAGTTGCACGAGTCGCGGAACGAGGAGGCGGGCGGGTTCGACCTTCCCGGCTTCTTGACGCTCACCTCGGGACTGTTCGCGCTCGTGATCGCCTTGTTCCGCGGATCCGATTGGGGCTGGTCGAGCGGGCGGATCATCGGCCTGATCGCCGCCGCGGCGGTGCTGCTCGTCGCATTCGCATTCATCGAACTGAGGCAGCGCTCGCCGATGTTCGACTTTCACCTCTTCCGCGTGCCGACGTTCGCCGGCGCCCAGACGACGGCGTTCGCGATCTCGGCCGGGATGTTCTCGATGTTTCTCTTCCTCGCGATCTACCTCGAAGGAGTGCTCGGGAACTCAGCGGTGCGGACGGGGGTCCTCTTCCTGCCGCTCTCGCTCGTCTCGTTCGTCGTCGCGCCGCTTGCGGGCCGGCTGTCGGCACGGTTTCCGGTGCGGATCTTCCTCGGCGGCGGGTTGGCGCTCGTCGGCGTCGCGCTCCTGCTCATGCACGGGCTGACGCTCTTGTCGACGGCATCGCACCTGATGCCCGGCTTCATCGTCGGCGGAATCGGTGTCGGGCTCGTCAACGCACCGCTCGCCGCAACCGCGGTCAGCGTCGTCGCGCCGCAGCGCGCCGGGATGGCGTCCGGAATCAACAACACGTTTCGCCAGGTCGGTATCGCAACGGGGATCGCGGCGCTCGGCGCAATCTTCGTGAACCGGATCACGTCCGCCGTCGCCCCCATCACGAGTCCGTTGTTCACCGGTGGAGGACCCGCTCCCACTGTCTATCACGACCAACTCGCCGCGTTCGGCCGCATCTGGGTGCAGAGGATCGCTGCGGGAAGGCTCGAGCCCCCGAACATTCCCGGGATTCGCGTGCCGCCGGGCGCCACGGCGTGGTTCGCCCGCTCCGCGTTCATCAACGGCCTCAACTCGATCCTGTACATCGCTGCGTTCGTCCTCTTCGCGGGCGCGATCCTTGCGTTCCTCCTAGTTCGGGAGAAGGACTTCGTCGTGAGCGGCCCCGCGCCGGCCGGGCACTAGCAGCGCCTCGGCGGCGGCTCGCGCGTCCGGATCACCTTCGACGTCCGCCCAGTCGGTCGCCTCGCGGACGAGCTCGCGCAGCTCGGCGAGGAGCGCGGGCGCGCCGGCGCCGTCTCGATCGAGCGTCTCGATCCGCTCGAGCCGGGCCAGCACCGCGCGCGCCTCATCCATGACCCGAGGCTACGCGGGAAGGTGTGACGTGTCTGTCGCAGCTAGCTCGCGCGACGCTGGAGATCCGCCGGGCGCGCGGGCGCGCCGAGCAGCACGTCGTCGAGCTCGCGGACGAGCGCGCGCCGGTCGTCGTGGAGGAGTACCGCGACTAGGAGCTGCCGGATGAGCTCGGACGTCGGCTGGCGGAGTCGCTCGGCGAGCGTCGTCCTCTCCCCCGCCGTCTCGCCGAGCAGCGCGGCGCCGCGCATGACCGCGGCCCATGCGCCGTCGCCCTCGCCGAGCGCGCCGTCGAGCGCGTGCCGAAGCTGCTCGGCTCGGAACGGATCGGTCTGGAAGAGCGCGAGCTCCCAGCGGTCGAGCGCCTCGCCGAGCCCGAGGTCGTCGTCCGCAACCGCGAGGCGCACGCGCAGGTCGGCGGCGACCGCCGCGCGGAACGGATCGAGCCGCGTCGGCTCACCCGGCGGCGCGGTCGCAGCAATCGGAAGCACGGGACGGATCCCGAACGGCCGCCAGTCGAGCCGCTCGAACAACACCGGCCCGGCCGCGACGGGAGCGGCCGTCGCAAGTCGGATCGCGGTGACCGCGTCGGCAAGCTCGCCCGGCGCGTCGGGGCCTTCGGACGTCCCGGCCGGAAGCGTCCGCTCGAGCTCGAGCACGCTCATCCGGTCGACCTCGCGGCCGAAGTCGCGCGGCAGCAGCCCCGTCGCCTCCGGCCACATCACGGAGAGCTCGCCTTGCGCGGCCTGGCGTACGCGGATCCCGTCGCCCAGCTCGATCGGCGTGCCCACACTCAGACCGATGAGCGGTGCGACGGCTCCGTACGAGTGGCCGTCGCCGAAAATTGTCGCCTCGAGCTCCTCGTACGCCTGCTCGAAGACGTCGTCGTCCCAGTCGAACCCGCCGCATCCCTCGGCAACCTTGACGAGGAGCGGGACGAGGACGCTGCGGTAGATCGCATGCTCGTGCCTCGCGCGCGGGTCGTGCGCCGCGGCGAAGATCCGGGCCGCGGGCTCGCGCTCAAGGTCGGCGATCGCGTCGGCGACGTCGAGCCGCTCGTACAGCCGGTCGGCGCGCGCCTCGACGAAGCCGCGCACAAGCGGGCGGTACTCGTAGAGCGACGGCTTGCCCGGCGAGCCGTGCTCCTCGAACGCGAACGGAAGCGACCCGCCGCTGTCGAGCTCGCCGACGAAGACGGCGAACGCGCCAAGGCAGAACCGCTGGAGCGTGTCGTGGAGGACAGGGGAGCGCATCGCAACGAAGGACCTACGACGCGCG
>Ga0265336_10001549_pt1 | contig 10317 bp, 17 predicted proteins | sample 42119metaG_FD_193583 | JGI IMG/M metagenome (GOLD analysis project Ga0265336, IMG submission 193583) | Rhizosphere microbial communities from Carex aquatilis grown in University of Washington, Seatle, WA, United States - 4-21-19 metaG | ecosystem: Host-associated > Plants > Roots > Rhizosphere...
CTCCCAAATGTGCGCCGGAACGAGATAGCCGTCCTCGACTTTGCGGGCCTGCGAGAGCACGCGGCGCGCGGTGTACTCCACCTGCTCCGCAAACACCATCACCGCGTCCCGGTGCCCAAGCCCGCCTCCGCCGTTGCGTGGCCCGTTGATCGCGGCCCGCAACTCCTCCCGCGTCATGTTTTCGTCCACGGCGAGCTGTAGGAACCGTTCTTGCTCTACTGGTTCGAGTTTCGCCACTGGCTCGTGTGTTAGAGCGGGTAGTTCAACGCGGCGGCGTGAGCGAGACACACGAGCGGCGAGGCTCGCATAGTTCCTCACGGTGTCTGGATGCAAACCGAGCAAGCGGCTGACAACGTCGTAACGGTCGGCTGGCCCCTCGAATGCTGCGTAAGCCTGATCTCCGAACATGTCGATCCCGAAGTTGCAAGCGTCGCCGATGGCCCAGACTGACCAACGGTGGACGTGTCCGAGGCCGCGAAGCGTCTCTGTCCACTCGTCGTAGGTGAGTGTCTCGGGAAGCACAAGACCCACTAGGGAGATACTTCCCTCTGGGAGATGAGACGCCTGCTCTAGATCAGCGAAGGCATGGCGCTCTCTGCGTGCCAGGTTGGTAGAAGTCATGAGACGGATTGCTCCTCGCGGAGTTTCTTCTTCCGGTAGTAGAGATTGCGCCACAGGAGATTCTTGCAGGCACGGCACTGCGCATACCCGCGATACCAGTAGGCGTTGTCTCCCTCCACGCGATGCCCACGAGAACACACTGTGCGGCGGCGCACGTTCCGATGACGCTTCTTTTCCAGCGCGTCATGGACGTTGTCTTTCTGTGTGCCGAGGAACAAGTGCTCCGGGTTGACGCACGGAGGGTTGTCGCAATGATGGAGCACTGAGAGCCCCTCCGGAATCGGTCCTACCAAGTCGGAGTAAGCGGCCCGATGCGCGCCGATGGTTTTGCCGTTCCTGCCGAGACTGCCGTACCCATCACTATTGCGTGCCTTCGTCCAGACAAGGCAGTCGCCTTCGCGCCGAGTGACCGCGTCCCAATCCTCAATGATCCTCGTCCCAGTCATACCCCGACGCCCAAAGCGAACGCTGTCCAGCGGTGGACGTGGCCGAGGCCGAACCCTATCGCTTCCCACTCCTCGAACGAGATGCCCGCACCGTCAAGGTCGAGCCCGACGAGCGACACCGACCCGGCCGGGAGCCTGGCGGCTTTCTCTAGGTCGGCGAAGACGGCGTTCTCGCGGGCGACAAGATCGGTGCTCGTCACGCCAGCGTGAGCCTTTCCGGGATCTCGCACCACTCGCGCCCGTCGAGAAGCTTGCCGTTCGTCTTCGAACGGGTGCCGCCCCACTGCTTGTGATGGAACGCGACTCCCTCGGCGAGGCAGGCGTCGCGGATCGCGCGCACCCACTCCACTTCGGCGGGGCGATGCTTGGGGCCGGACTCGCCGCCCGTGATAACCCAGCCGATCCCGTCCAAGTCAAGATCAGGGAGCGGGCCGAGCAGCGGTTCGGCGCTGACGAACCGCAGCGCGGCGGGCACGCCGCGGAGGACGCGGACGCGGCTCAGGAACTCGTTCGTCTCGACCGAGGTTCCGAGCCACACGTTCGGGTAGCCGTCGCCCCAATCGGCGGGAAGGTGACGGAGGATGCGCCCCGGCCGCTTCGTGAGGATCTGATAGGTGTGCTGCGGCGTCGCCCGAACGATCTCCCACGCCTCCTCGCGCCACTGGTCGGCGTCAACGTGGAACCAGTCCGACCATGAGCAGGTGAAGATCAGCCGCGCCCCGTCCATCTTCAGCGGCGCGTCGAACTTCGTCTTGGAGCGCCGGACGACTTCGGGGTCGTTGCCGTACTGGCGCTGCTCGCGGAACATGTAGCAGTGGTCGCATCCGGCGCTGACCTTCGTGCAGCCCATCCACGGGTTCCACGTCGCCTCCGTCCACGAGATCCCAGTCGTGTCGCCCACGCCTGTAGGCTATACGAAACGGGGTGCCGGTGCAACCCCGCAACACGCCATCGTTATGTCGCTACGGGGTCGCGGCGTGGCCCATGCCGCTTCCGGCACGGCGTGAACGGCAGCCCGTACCGTGCGGCCCAGATGCCGATGGCGGCGTCCTGCCGGTTCACGCCGTCCTGCGCAGCCCTGGCGTCCAACAGGTCGCGTCCCTCCGGCGGCATCCGCAGCGCGAGCACGTCGTCGTCGGGGAGCGGCGTCGATTTGCGGTGCCGGGGCTCCCACGCGAACTCGAGCGCGTCCGCGAGCACCGCGATAGCGGTGTCGTTCAGGTTCGACCCGTCCCGGACGGCGTCAGCAACGATGGCTTCGCGCAGTCCGGCGGGGGCGAACCGTTCCCCCGTCGTCGCGGATTCGAGCCTCACAAACAACTGAACCAGTTCTGGCATATAGCCGGAACGATAGCACGCTATACGGGTTATAGCTATGCGGGGGACGCCGCGCGGCCCCTTTAGACGCGGGCGTCCCCCTAGTCAGCAGCAGGAGGCAGGACTGTCAAGGACCCGCACCGCCGCTGAATCTCGGTTTCCGGTGCTACCCGCGATCCTTTACAGGAGTAGCCTTTCCGAAAGGGATCGGGATGCACCTTCATGGTGCCGTTGGGAAGGAGTCTAAGCTCCTTCCCGCAGGTGTTGCAGATGCCGCGCCTCGCCGTCACGCTACCCGCGCGCGCTTCGCGGCCTGCGCATCGCGCTGGTTGTGCGCGCCACGCTCAGTCTGTACCTCGTCCGCGAGCCTGTAGGCGAGGTCGAACATCTCGCCCGTCGTCCACTCGGGCCACGTTGGGGCGGGATCGACGCCAACTCCGCAGGTGCAGTTGTAGCTGTAGCCGAAGCAGCGGTTGAACTTCTGCGCGGGCGAGAGTATGCACTTGTCGTCGTGCTCGGGCAGCGTCGCCGTGACGCCCATGCCTGTGAGGATGGACTGCGCGAGCCGCAGGCGGTGCGTCGTCTTTGCGCACTCGATGTCGTAGGTGTAGCCGCGCTTGACCATGCGGCCACCATTGGTCTGCGGGTGACGGTCGGGGTTCAACTTGGGCTGCATCTCGTGCCTCCTTGGGGTTCCTTGACAACCCCAATCTAGCACGCTAGCTATACGAAGTCAAGCGGTTTGTCACGCGGGCGTGATGGCGTCCATGTCCTGCGCGGCCGTCTCCCGGATCTCGGCTTGGCGGGCGTCGCGGTAGAAGCGGAGTAGCTGGCCGCGTACGACTTCGGGCCGGTCGGCGGCACGGATCGAGTGCCAGCCGCCGACATGGGCGACGGCTTCGCGGACGAGCGCATGGACAGGCGGAGGATCGCCCTGCCTGTCGCGTGCCCACGCGATGCGGGCGTCCACCTGGCGGGCCGCATCCCGCTCGGACGGGAGCGCGAGCAGTTTCTCCGCGACGGCGGCGCGCACGTCCCCTATCCCCGGACGCCACTCCCGAGGCACCCTGAGCAGCACCCGCACCGCCGCAGCGAGAGCGTCCAGCGGGCAGTCGGCTAGTTCCCTCTCGTACTGGACGCGGTCGAGTTCCTGGTGCGGCCAGTTCCGGGCGAGTTGCCCGATCAGGTCCGGAAGCGTCGCGGTCACTGGTACGTCATGTCGCCGAAGCGGGCGTAGCGTTCCTCGAAGTGCAGCTTGATCGTCCCGGTCGGGCCGTTCCGCTGCTTCGCCAAGTTCACTTCGCACACCCCCGCCGTCCCGTCGATCATGGCGTCCTCGGCGTTGTAGTACTCGTCCCGGTAGAGGAACATGACGAGGTCGGCGTCCTGCTCCAGCGAGCCCGAGTCGCGCAGGTCGGAGAGCATCGGGCGCTTGTCGTGGCGTTTCTCCACGTCACGGGAAAGCTGTGACAACGCCAGCACTGGCACCCCGAGTTCGCGGGCGAGGACTTTCAGGGCTCGACTGTACGCGGCGACTTCGAGGTTGCGGTTCTCCTGGCGGCCGTGCGACGCGATCAACTGAATGTAGTCCACGATCACGAGTGCCAAGTCCGGGTGTTTCGCGGCGACCCGCCGTGCTTTCGCGCGAATCTCCAGCATCGTCTGCGCCGCAGCGTCCTCCACTAGGATCGGGGCGTCGCGGAGCGACTGCGACACGTTGTTGAGCCTCCCCCAGTCCTCCACGGTGAGCGCACCCGACCGGAACTTCAGGCCGTCCACCATTGCCTCCATCGACCACAACCGGGCCTGAATCTCGCTGTGACTCATCTCCAGCGAAAACAACGCGACGGGGCGCTGTTGGCGGAGCGCGACATGCGCGGCGACCGTCAAGCAGCAGCTCGTCTTGCCCATCGAAGGACGCCCTGCGAGGATGATCAGGTTCTCGGGCTGGAACCCGGACGTGAGCCGGTCGAGGTCGCGGAACCCGGACGGGACACCGCTCATGCCTCCGCCGTGGGCGGAGAGTGCCTGGAGGCGCTGCCACGTCTCGTCCAGACGGTCGCCGACGAGCGGCGTTTCGCGGCTGTCGCGGCGCTGCCCGATCTCGAACACGCGCTGCTCCGCCCCGTCCAGGAGTTCCGCGATCTCGCCTTCGCCCTCCCAGCCGAGCTGCGCGATCTCACCCCCAGCCTGGATCAGACCGCGACGGGTTGCTGCCTCTCGGACGAGTTCCGCGTAGTGGCGGGCGTTCGAGACGGGCGGGACGAGCCGGGCGAGCGTGAACACGCGCGTCCGGCCGCCGACCTGTTCGAGCTGGCCGCGCCGGTCGAGTTCCGCCACGACCGTCACCGCGTCCACCGGCCCCCCGGCGATGTCGAGGTCGAGGATGGCCCGGTAGATGCGCGCGTTCGAGTCGAGGTAAAAGTCTGTGGCGTCGAGGACTTCCGCTACCGCACCGATTGCGCCTTTCGCGAGCAACATGCAGCCGAGCACCGACGCCTCACCGTCAAGGTTTTGCGGGGGGATGTCGCCCGATGGTGCGGGGACGGGGGCGGCGCTCACGCCGCGTCGTCCCACGAGAATCCGTCATCCTCCCCGGCCTGGTAGAGCCGCACCCCGAACTTCGAGTAGACAGGCTCCTGCGGGCGATCCTGCGTCTCGTCCACCGCGAGGTCCACGAACCAGTCCCGGAACTTCTGCGGCCCGAACGTCACATCCGGGAACCTGCGCTTCGCCTCCTCGCCGCGCTGCCGGATCGCCCTGGCGAGATACGCCGCGAACTGTGTCGGGTCGGTGTGAAGTTCTCGGAGCTTCGCCTCGCGTTCGGGCGTCGTCGCCCAGTCGAGAAGTTCCTGCCAGTAGAGCCACCGGATGCCCTCGTCCGGATGTGCCTTGCGCCCGTTGAGTGCGACGACCGCTTGGACGAGGCGGCGGGAGTGCGGCTTGATGTCGCATACTTCCGCGAGCGCGTCGAGCGCATCGTTTTTTCCGTTCTCGGAAGCGAGAATCTTAGGAGGGGCAGAGATATCTAACTGGTGATTCTCTGATGGTTCAAGACCTATAGAAGGACAGGGCTGCTCAAAAGCGCCAGATTCTGGCGGTCGTCCGCGCAGATTCTGGCGGTCGTCCGTCGCTTCACCAGCGCCAGATTCTGGCGGTCGTCCGAACGGATTGTTGATGTCGAAGGGGAGCCGGTCGTAGTTCGGCTCGTGCTCGATGATCGCGCCGACGATGATGCGGTGGACGTTGATCCGTTTCCGCCCTCGCTGCGCCTGTCTCGTCTCGATCTCACCGTGGTCCTCTAGCCAGCGGAGGGCTGTTCGCAGCGCTGACTTGCTCACCTTCGCCTTCGCTGCGATCTCATCCTGGTCTGGCCACGCTATGCCGTCATCGGAGGCTCTGTCGGCCAGCACGATGAGGACGAGGCGTGCAGCGTGCTCTGCTTCGGAGTGGGCGAACACCTCCGACATCACCTTGACGCTCATACCGCGCGCCGTTCGGGAGGTTTGACCGCCGCACCGTCAGGTACACTCACACCCATCACCTCATGTTGTTTAGACAACGGTCGCCTTCCTTGCGGGTGGGGCGGCCGTTGTCGTTTCTAGGCTCCTACATGGTCGCGATTCTACCGCACCGCGAGGGACACGCTGGAAGGGTCGGCTACCCGAAAAGTGCGCTACGTGCGGGAAGTTCCGTCACGCCCGCGTGAAACGGGTTCCGATGCTTTCGCGGGCTGGGCGGCTGGTTTCCCGTGCCGTTCGCACTCGTACCCGTCCCCGACAGCCCGCATCGGGGCGTAACAGACAGGGCACGGCTTCGGGTCGAACCGGCCGCCAACCATCCGTGACTGGCTCACAGCTTCAGCCCGCGCTTCGCGGCTTCGGCACGAAGGGCGGCCTGGAACCCGTCGCCGCCCTTCCCGAGCCGCAGCTCGTCGCGGATGTCGCTGTCGGTGAGCAGCCGGACGACGCGGAGGTAGGCGGGCGGCTTCCCGCCGCCGCCGTCACGGAGAGGCGCTGGCGGGGTCACGTCCGCGGGGTAGCGGCCAGCTTCGACACCGCCGCGACGGTGAACACTTGCGCGGCCGGGACGGCGATGTAGTCGCCCGGCTCGGTGGCGACGTTCTCGACGGCGTCCACGTACGACCTTGCTTCGGTGGTTCCAACCTCAACCCAGCCGCCGCCGTTCTTGCGGAGCACGAGTGCTTGCATGATCTTCGTTCCTTTCCCTGTCGTGTGCCAGTAGACGCGGTGAGCGCCGGGATGCGGTTTCGCCTTCCCGTAGCGGCGGTTGCGCTTCACGTTCCCGCCTCCACCGTTAGCGGCCCGTGGCGTAAACCCGGCCGCCTCGATCCCGGCGTTGAAGGTGCCGAAGTGGTAGACGACACTGTTGAACCACGGCACCTCCCCCGCCGCAAAGTGCTTGTCGAAGCGTCGGGCGCGAGGTTCGTCATGGAGCACGGTGCGCGCCGAATGGGGGTTCCAGTCGCGGATCGCGGGCGGCTCCCCGTAGGTGTCCGCCCACCAGCGGATTGCGGCGACGATCCGGTCGCGCGTCCACTTCGTCTTGTCGATCCCCTTCTTGACGTTCGCGCAGCGCATACAGCGCGGTTCGGGCTTCCGGCCCTTCGCCCCGCTCGTCTCGGCGCCACAGTCCACGCACGGCTGCCGGTACGAATCCTTCCGCGCTTGCGCCTTCTCACCGGACGGGTCGGAGTACAGGTCGGCCGCGTACGAACGCGACACGCCGAGCAGGTCCGCGATCTCGCGTCCCGTCCGTCCCTGCGTCCGCAGCGCGACGGCGCGCGCCGCAAGCAGCGCCCGGTTCCCGACTCTGCCGTTCCGGTGCGCCATCTAGAACGGCGGCAGATCGTCGGCCTCTTCGGGACGCGCAAACACGGACGCGAACACGCCCGTCAGTGTCTTCTCGTCCACCACCGCCGCGGCCCGCAACAGATCGACCGCCTCGAACGCGAGCCGGATCATCTCCGTACGCTGCTCCGAAGAGAGGTCTTTCAGGCTGCGGGTGCCGTGCAGGTGCTCGGTCGCGTCCTGCAGCCACTTCTCGGAGTCGGTGACGCCCAGTTCGACCATCGCGGCAGTCCAGTCCGGCCACTTCAACGGGGCCGGAGGCGCAGCAACCGCGGCCTCGCCGCGCTCGTGCGCTTCCGCGTCCGGGTCGGGCTCGTCCGTCGGGATGCAGAGCGCCTGAAGCAGCAACGTCCTGTACGCGACGCTGTGCGCTTTCGGGACGGCCTTGTCCCCAGCGTCGGCGGCTTCTCCGAGCGCGGCAGCGTCGATGTAGTCACCGGCAGGCCCGTAGAACCGGAACCGGATCGTCGCCGTGACGCCACGCATCTGTGTCCCCGTCTTGGTCGCGTACCGCTCCTCGGTGTAGTCGGCGTCCACCGGCACCACGACAACGCCATGCTTCCTGAGCACCGGCCCAACCGCGTTCACTACCGCGTCGATCCCTCGGAAGTTGAAGTTCTGCTGCGTGTTCCGCGAGTCCTTCGAGATGGACTGCACGTCGGTCATTACGGCCGTCAACGCCTGAACCACAGAGGGTGTCACGGGATCGGTCATGCTGCCATCCTTTTCTTGGCGCGATAGCGACGAGTTGCATCTCGAACACAATTACGACATTGACGTTGCCCAGGACGGTCACGCCTGTAATACGTATTGGCATCGTCCAAAAGGTGCCCGTACTTACAATGCGTCTTAGCGGAGTTGCGTCCTTCGTCTAGTTTTTCGTGGTCGTATGGATCTACGGATAGAAGATGAAGCGGATTCACGCAGGCCCGACGACGACAAATGTGGTGAACGTGGTGCGCTGCCGGAATTGGTCCATATGCATCCTCGTATGCCGCGCGATGAGCACCGACCTGTCGCCCGTTCCTGGTGGTCTGCCCATAACCGTTGGAACTTTTCGCTCCTGACCATAAGATGCAGTCCGCCATCACAGCGGAGAGCGCCTCAACCACCGTCGGTTTCGCCTGTTCGGTCATCTCGGTTCTCCTCTCCCGCTGAAGTGAACGGGTGCTTGGCCGGTGCAGAATGGGTTGACGAGCCAGACGTGCTGGACGCCGTCGAGGAGCCCGACACGGTCGTGGTCGCCCCATTCGCCTTCGCTGTGCAGGGTGGCGAGCGCGACCCCGGCCGACTGCGGGTCGGGCATCGTCGCGAGCAGCCGCAGGTCTTGGCCGCGCCGAACGTAGAGCCGGTATCGCTCTTCGGGGCCGTACTCCATCTCGAACGAGTGCTCGTCCACGTCCCCCCACTCTAGCCGTTCCGCTATACGAACGCAAGGGGTGGCTGCTTGACTTCGCATAGCGAGGTCGTCACGCTGGCGTGATAGACGCCCCCGCAGGGCGCTAGCATCCCCCGAGTCCCCCGACGAAAGTGAGGCACGCCAGACGGCCCAGACGTTGACAGGCGCACAAGCAGCCCCGAGAGCACCACCGCTGCGGTGCGCGTCCTGCCCGGACTGGAGAGAATGTGCAGCTACCCGTGTTCCTCGCCGCCGCCGTCACGGCCCTGTTCACACCGACGGCATCCGCACGAACAGCATCAGAGGTCCCGCCCGCCAGCTTCGTCCAAGACGCCCTTTGCGTCCACAGCGGATACCTCTACAGCACCCACTGGCAGCCCGGCTCCCATCTCGATTACGTCCTATTCGGGCACCGCTACTGGCGCACCCCAACACGGTACGGGTGGGGCGAAGCCGCGTGGGACGCCCACAACGCCGGGTACGGCGGCGGTATGCAGATGGACGCCACCTTCCAACAGGCGTACGGCCCCGAGTTCCTGCAACGGTACGGCCCCGCCGGACGGTGGCCCGCCGCCGTCCAGATCCTCGTCGCCTACCGAGGCTGGCTCAAACAAGGGTGGGGAGCATGGCCGAACACGTCACGGGCGTGCCGTCTGCGGTGACTCTCACGTTCAACTAGACGGTCACCGTCCGAGATACGGGTTACTCTGCCGTCTGTGGCAGACGGCTCCCGTGACAGCTACATCGTCGCGACAGAACGGCTCTCCGAACTCCTCGCCGGGGCCGGGATCCCACGCCGCCACCACCACGGCCACGAGACAGGCATGGACGCGCTCGCCCGCCAATCCGGTGTGAGCGCGCAGACGATCGAGGGGATCATGCGCGTCCGCTACCGGCACACCGAGCTACGCGTCGCGGACAACCTCGTCACCGCGCTCGGCCGCACCGAGGCGTTCTACAGTGGCGAGCTACCGATCGACGTGAACCCGCGCGCAAGCCTGCACAGGCTACAACAGATCGCCGCCGACCCGGAAGAGGACGGCGAGCTGCGCGCCCGCGCCGCACGGCTGCTCGCGAACCGGCAGCCGCGCCGCCGCTAGTGGAACTGGACGACGAGCGTCGCTGCGGCGACGATCGCTGCGTAGACGCCGAGCCGTAGCGGCCGATAGCGGAGCCAGGTCACCATTGCAGGTTTGCCCCGACCGCGAACTGGACTGAGAGCGAGCCGAGCGTCAACACCGCTAGGTAGAGGAGCGCCAGGTACCGGGACGGCGGTGACTTTAGACGAACCGGGCATCGCAACCTCTCCCGGATGCGGGCGAGGAAACGAGCGGCGGCGGCCATGACGTTAGCGTGCCCATCCCGCCGCACCTATAACCATCACTCGCCGCCCTTCATCACGGATTTCATGAACACGAGCCCGGCCGCGACCGTCAACAACGCCGGGGTGTGGAGCTTGTCGATGAACACACTGTACAGGCACATCACCAAGCCGATATAGCGGGCGACGGTCGCGAACCACAGGTCGAGTTCCTGGCGCAGCCACCTGTCCAGGGCGCGCAGCCAACTCCGCACGCGCTACCCGCAATCCCCACACCGCCACATGCCCCGTATTCTCCCCGACGGGGCGGGTGTCACACCTAGAGCTGTTCGGGCTCCGGCT
>Ga0265336_10001554_pt1 | contig 10299 bp, 9 predicted proteins | sample 42119metaG_FD_193583 | JGI IMG/M metagenome (GOLD analysis project Ga0265336, IMG submission 193583) | Rhizosphere microbial communities from Carex aquatilis grown in University of Washington, Seatle, WA, United States - 4-21-19 metaG | ecosystem: Host-associated > Plants > Roots > Rhizosphere >...
ATTTTTAGTCGGTTTGGTCATACGAGGTAGCTTCGGGCTACGAGCAACCAGTGGTTGAACCGCAAGATGTACAGACATAGCACGAGCCGGCACGCTGGGTCTGGTTACCGCAGTTGAAACATAGCGGCGCCAACGAGTCCTGGACTGGTTCAGGTTTTTTGGCGGTCGAGGTCACCGGTTCGCTCTTAACAGTTTCTGTGCTCATCTGCGCCGGCTCCATTAATTGGGCGGTGCTGGCCGTAGCTTCCCCTATCCTCTCGGAGGTCTCGGCAACAATCTCTTTAGCCATCTCCAGCGACTGCTCGGCTTCGGCGACTACCTCGCTCAGACCTTCACTCAGCAAGCTGGTTTGGCCTTCCGGTACATCATCGATGCTGGCTAGGCCGACCTCCAGCTGATCGTCAAATGACAGGTAAGTCTTACCTAAGCGACGGAAGATGTAATCAATCAATGAACTGGCGGTCCTGATATCGGGATCGTCGGTAACGCCGGCCGGCGCGAAGCTGGCGCCGGTAAAGGTGCGAACCAGTTTCTTGAGCGGTACACCGTATTGTAGACCGTAACTAACGGTGGTGGCGAAAGCGTCCATAATGCCTCGCAGGGTTGAGCCCTGCTTGGCGATATTGACGAATAATTCACCGGGGCGTCCGTCGTTGTACTGACCTACGGTAAAGTAGCCGCGCGTCCCAGCAAGGGTAAACTTGAAAGTCTTGGAGCTTCTGACTCTAGGCAACTCTTCTCGACTCCCGGGCACTGACAGCACAGAGGCGTAAGCGGCGGCTTCAGGTAGAGACACCCGTCCAGCCGTTTCGTCCACCTTGACGCCGGCCTTTTTGGCCATGGCCAGCGGCTGAGCGACTTTGCAGTTATCGCGATAAATAGCAACCGCTTTCAGCCCCATTTTCCAAGCATCCATGTGTAGTTGTTCAACGTCTTCGATGGTCACTTCCTCGGGCATGTTGACGGTCTTGGAAATCGCGCCTGAGATGAACGGCTGTACAGCGCTCATCATTTTGACGTGTCCCAGGTAATGAATAGCGTTGTCGCCCATACTACAGGCAAAGACGTTAAGATGCTCATGCTTAAGGTGTGGCGCGCCGATAATTGTTTTTTCTACATCAATATAGGTGACGATGTCTTCAACCTGCGAACGGTTATACCCCAAAGCTTTCAGGGCCCTTGGCACGGTTTGGTTGACGATGCTCATTGTTCCACCGCCGACCAATTTCTTGACTTTGACCAGTCCTAAATCTGGTTCAATGCCGGTCGTATCGCAGTCCATCATCAAACCAATCGTGCCAGTCGGCGCCAAGACTGAAGACTGAGAGTTGCGCACGCCATGCAGTTGAGCTAGTTCCACGGCTTCGTCCCAGGTGCTGGCCGCGGCTGAAAGCAATTCTTCCGAAACATAGGCGGCGTTAATTTTTTTGACTTCGTCGCGGTGCATCCGTAACACCTTGCCTATGGCTTCGCGGTCCTTGTGATAGCCGGCGAACGGTCCGACTTTCTTAGCTATCCGGGCGCTAGTGACATAGGCATGGCCAGTCATCAAAGCCGTTATGGCCGCCGCCTGAGCCCGGCCTTCATCGCTGTCATACGGCAAGCCTTGGGCCATTAGTAATGCCCCAAGGTTGGCGTAGCCAAGGCCTAGCTCGCGGTAAGCTCTAGCGTTGCGGGTGATATTCTCGGTCGGATACTCGCTGTAGCCAACCAGTATCTCTTGAGCGGCAAATACCAGTTCGACCGTGTGTTTAAAAGCTTCGATATCAAAACTGAAGTCGTCATTTAGGTACTTCAACAGATTTATTGAAGCTAAGTTGCAAGCCGAGTTGTCTAGGTGCATGTACTCGCTACAAGGGTTAGAGGCGTTGATGCGGCCGGCGTTTGGCGCTGTGTGCCAGTGGTTAATGGTGGTGTCGAACTGCATGCCGGGATCGGCGCACTCCCAGGAAGCCTCAGCTATCTGTCTAAATACGTCCCGGGCTTTGACGGTCTTTAAGGTTCTCCCAGAGGTCACGGCTTTGAGTTGCCAATCTTCGTCGTTCTCAACGGCGTGCATAAAATCATCGGTCACACGTACGGAGTTATTGGCGTTTTGGTATTGGACGCTGAAGCTATCTTTGCCGTCCAGGTCCATGTCATAGCCAGCTTGCTGTAAGACGCGGGCTTTGCGCTCTTCTATGGCCTTGCACCAGATAAAACCTTCAACATCCGGGTGGTCGGCGTTCATGATGACCATTTTGGCCGCGCGGCGGGTCTTGCCACCACTCTTAATAGCACCGGCCGAAGCGTCAGCTCCTCGCATGAAACTAAGAGGTCCGCTAGCCGTACCGGCGCTTTTGCCGAGCGCTTCTTCGGAACTGCGCAGTGTACTGACATTGATGCCACTGCCTGAACCACCCTTAAAGATCATGCCCTCCTCTTTATACCAATTGAGAATTGACGGCATAGTATCTTCAACGGCTAGGATAAAACAGGCACTGGCCTGTTGAGACCGGCCGTTAGCGCCGATGTTGAACCAGACCGGTGAATTAAAAGCCGCCCGCTGGGTCGCCAGAATATATTTCAATTCTTCGCGGAAATCTTCGGCCTCGTTGTCGCTACCGAAATAGCCCTCTTGGGTGCCGGCCCGGGCAACAGTATCAACGACTCGATCAATTAGATGCTTGAGAGAGGTTTCGCGCTCAGCCGTACCAGGCGTACCGGTAAAGTATTTTTGGGCCACGATATTGATAGCATTCAAACTCCAGCCCTCCGGGAATTCGACATCTTTCTGTTCGAAAACCGGCTTGCTGGTCATCGGATTTTCAATCCTAGAATCACGCTTAACCCACGTCAGTGCGTCGTAAGCTTTGGTATTTGGTTTGGTAAAGAATCTGCGAACTTTACCCTTGGTCGCCTGAGCCATATAACTACCCTCTCTTTTGGCTTATTGTTTTAATTTTCTAACGTTTTTATCTTTGAGCTAGCGGGATGTTTATACACCACCCTTGCTCCTCTAGACAATCTCCATTAAAACATTGCGGATTGCCTAAAGCAACATAGAAATCAGCCGATTTCTTAGCTATCGTTTATTTCTTTTTGGATTGCTTCTTAGGAGACTTGGGGGCCGCGTCGGCTTTGCCCTTTCGAATGCGAGTCAGCTCGCGTTCGAAGCTGGAGATGTCCCGGAATTTCCGATATACGCTTGCGAAACGTACATAGGCGACTTCCGAGAGTGTTGGGAGGCCAGCCATGATTAGCTCACCGATGTCGGTACTGGTTACTTCCGGTTCGCCGCGATCATAAAGTTCGCGTTCGATGCCGGCGACAAAGTTCTCTAGTTGGACGCTGGTGACGCTGGTCTTTTCAGTCGCGTGGTGCAAACCAGCCATGAGCTTCTCTCGATCAAAAAGCTCCCTAGTACCATCACGCTTAACGACCACCAAACTCGGGCGTTCCAGCCGCTCATAGGTAGTCCAGCGATAGCCACAGGTCAAACACTGGCGACGGCGGCGTATGGCTTCACCATCGGCTACGTCCCTTGATTCTATGACCTTGTTTTCAATTGAGTGACAATCTGGACACTTCATCTATTTGCCTTTGCTAGAACCCTAGCGTCTGTTCCTTAGAACTCCTTAGATGCTTTTGTTTTAATGTACGGTCGCTATATGTAGCGTTCGTAAGCTCAATATTAACCCTAGATGTTGGGCAAGCGCAAGCATTTTCTGCTGTACTTTTAACAAAGTTTTTAAACTGTAACAAGACTATTTTTCTTCTTTGGAGTGATCGTTTTTAGGGTTCTTTTTAGGCTCTGTTCCGTGGTCTTTAGCCCCTTCAGTCTGGTCTTCGTTCTCGACATCACTGTCAGCCTTGGCGTGTGATAGGTCCTCGTCCTTCTTATTGAAAGAGCTACGGATTCCGAAAGCTCGGCGCAAGAACGACGGTCGTTCGAGGTCTTCCTCGGACTCGCCATCACCGGCTGGACCATTGACGTCATCTGTCAGCGTCCAGATGTTAGGCGTTTCGTCATTATGGAAGTCTTCGGCAGTCGTTTCGACTGGCTCGCTGATATCCATATCTAGGTCGGCCATAGTTGCTTCGTCAATCTTCTGCTCGGGTAGAGTCGGCTCTTCGGTGGCCTGGCGAATCAGCTGGGCTGTTTTACGGTCACGGCTGGCGAAGTAAGAAGCGTCGAAGCCGGTAGCCACCACTGTGACGATAATCTCCCCCTCAATATCCGGATTGATACTGGCGCCGAAGATGATGTTAGCTTCCGGATCGGCCGCGGTTGTGATCGTTTCGGCCACGGTGTTAATCTCGTGCATGGTCATGTCAGGACCACCGATAACGTTGAACAGAACGCCGCGGGCGCCATCAATCGATACTTCAAGTAGTGGTGAGCCAATAGCTTGCTGAGCGGCCTCGACGGCGCGGTTCTCGCCGCTGGCCCTGCCGATACCCATAAGCGCCGAGCCGGCGTCGGCCATGACGGTTTTAACGTCGGCAAAGTCAAGGTTGACCAAGCCGTGGACAGTGATCAGATCGGATATACCCTGCACTCCTTGACGAAGTACGTCATCGGCAACTTTAAAAGCCTCCAATAGCGGCGTCCGCTTGTCGATTGTCTGCAGTAGACGATCGTTGGGTATAACAATCAGCGTATCGACTTGAGCGCGTAAGCGTTCGATGGCAGTCTCGGCATTGCGGCGGCGCTTCTCACCTTCGAAAGCGAACGGCTTGGTGGAAAAACCGATGACTAGGGCACCGGCTTCGCGGGCAGCCTGGGCCACCAAGTAGCCGGCGCCGCTGCCGGTACCGCCGCCCGCACCGATGGTCACGAAAACCATATCGGCGCCCTCGACAGCTTTCTTAATGTCTTCTATGGACTCTTTAGCGGCTTTTTCGCCGAGTTCAGGGTCCGCTCCCGCCCCCAGGCCATGGGTAGTCTGTTCGCCGATATGGATTTTTTCGTTAGCTTTGGAGAAATGAAGCGCTTGTGCATCGGTATTAATAGCTACGAAGTCGACACTGGTAATGCCTGCGTCAACCATGCGGTTGACTGCCGCGCCGCCAGCGCCACCAACACCAACTACTTTAATTCTGGCGAACGTTTCAATTGCGGGTTCAACCTGCGGCATAGCCTTACAAACACTCCACTTAAATTATGCACTAATTATAAGCAACAAGCCGAACTGAATGCAATTAATACTCGGCTCAAAATGACGCGTTCTTGGCGTGAGTACAATTTATGGTTTAGCGCTTCTTAGGTCGCCGCAAGCGGTTAATAAAACTGTTCAATGGCTGACTAACAGATTGGATTATGCCGCTCGTACCCTCCATGAAGGCCACTGGCTGTGCCGGGCCCAGGTACATATCAAGCAACATCAAGCCGGCGGCTGGCGCGAACTCCAGCTCGTCAAGTCCTTCGTCAACGACTCGGGCGATATGCTGCCAGGCTCCATGACGAGCCGGCAATTCCAATGTGTCGCGAGTGAATTCAACTATACCCGGCAACTTGGCTGTACCACCTGCCAGCACGACGCCGCCTGGCAATTTTTTGGAACGATGAATTTTTTTAAGCTCTTTGTCGACATATTCCAAAATCTCTTCGACTCGAGCTTCGATTATGATGCGCATCATGTCACGGTCAAAGCGGTGCGTCTGGCCGCCCTGCACCAAGCTGACTTGTCCGGTAGTATTTTTGGCCAGTGAAGCATGCTTGATTTTCACTTCCTCGGCAATCTCGAGCTCGGTCTTAAGGCCGATGGCCAAGTCGTTGGTTATATGGATGCCGCCCATCGGAATAACCGCGATATGCTCTACTTCCCCGTCTTCAATGACGATCATGTTAGTGGTAGCGGCACCGATATCGAGTACCACCACGCCCGACTCCTTGAGTTTTCGGTCAAGTACCGCTTCGGCCACCGCTAGACTACTGACCGTACGGTGGGAGGCCTGGAGTTCAGCCTGCCCTAGCGCCTGGTCTAAGCTTTTCAGCGCCGGAGTCGAAGCCGTTAAGATGTGGGTATCAACTTCCAGCCGAACACCTTGCATACCGACCGGGTCCTTTATGTTCTCCTGGCCATCCAGCCGATAATTTTTGGCGAAAACTTGAATGATTTCAAAATTGGGCGGCAGATTTACGATGGCGGCGGCCTCTTCGACGCGCATCCGGTCCTCGTTAGTTATAACCCTGTCCGTCGAGCTGATGGCGATAATGCCTTTGGAGTTAAGTCCGTGAACATGCGAACCGTTCACGTTAACGGTCGCTGACCTTATTTCACGGCCGCTCATCCGCTCAGCCTCAGAAACTGCGCCAGTGATAGCTTGAGCTACTTCCTCAACACGCGAGATATTGCCCTTTCGCATGCCGGTGTTCTCGGCTTTGGAGAAGCCGATGATACTAGGTAGCGAGGCGTCCCCCGACAGCTCGCCGACCACACACCGAACTGCTGTGGTACCGATGTCCAATCCGATAAAATAGCTGCGTTTTTCTTCTGACATTTTATGTTTTAACTATACACCTGCAGTATAGCGCTTATGATTTGGCTTTGGCAACGCTTAGGCCAAGGTCAGAATCTCGGCGCCGTCTTGGGTCACCAGAACCGTGTGCTCGAAGTGGGCACCAAGCGAACCATCGGCCATTAGAATCGTCCATTTGTCTGGCGCGACTTTGATATGCCAATCTCCTAAGGCGGCCATTGGTTCGATGGCTATCGTCGAACCAGCGTGCAACACCGGGCCAGTGCCAGCTATACCGTAATTCGGCACGTTGGGTGGCTCGTGAATGCCATGTCCGACGCCGTGGCCAACCAGGTCGCGAATGATACCCAGCTTGTATTGGTCCAAAACCCTCTGAGCGGCGGCCGAGATGTCGCCAACGCGGGCTCCATCACCGTGAATAGCCGCGATTGCGGCTTCCAGAGCCTTTTTGGTGCCTTCTAGGAGTCGTTTGACGTCGGCTGAGGGTTCTTTATCACCCGCCACCAAGGTTATGGCAGAATCGACAACTAAGCCCTTGTGGGACACCGTCAGGTCCAACTTGACGACGTCGCCTTCCTTGAAAGGAGTGGCGGTCGGCAGGCCGTGGACTATGGCGTCGTTGACAGACACGCAAATGACGTCACTGAAGCCTTCGTAGCCCAATAGTACGGGTGTAAGCTTAGCGGCTTTAATCTTTTGTGCCGCCAACTCAGCAATGTCTTTGGGAGTGTTGCCAGGCTTAACATCAATGGCTAGGTCGTTCAATATTTTAGCCAGCAGTTTGCCTCCGGTGCGCATGGCGTCTATTTCCTGGGTGGTTTTGGGGGTCATTTTTCCACTCCTAAGGCTTTTCTGATTCGCTCAGCCACTTCCTCAACCGTGCCGTCAGCGTCCACATCATAAACGCTTACTCCTTGTTGCTTAAGGTAGGCCAGAATGGGCAATGCGGACTCTTCGTATTCAGCAAACCGTTCAGTAACCGCCGCTTCGGTATCGTCTGGACGGCCGCGCTTGAGCAAGCGCTCTTTGGCGGCGGCTTGGTCCATCGTCAAGTGGACCACACCAGTCATCATAATTTGTCCCTGGCTGGCTTGATCTACCATCCACTCGGCTTGGGCTAAGGTTCTGGGCGTGCCATCAACCACGCATTCGTGTTTATTAGCGCCTTCGGCCTTGAGCTTGGCGCCTAGAAGCCCAAGGGTCGTGGTGTCATCTATAATTTTGCCGTGGAGCATCTCTTCACGGAGCGAGCCTGTCAGATTAGTTCTTAATATTTCGCCCGTCGATACCCACGGACAATGCAGATATTCGGCCAGTGACCGGCCCTGGGTACTTTTACCAGAGCCCGCTACTCCAAGCAGATTTATCATTGCAGTTTCGCTTTGGCCAAACGAGCGATTACCGCCCCGTCGGCGCTGGCGCCCAGTTTAGTCCTGACAGCGCCTATGACTTTGCCCATATCGGCCACAGAGCTGGCGTTAAGTTCACTGATTGCCGCCTCAACCGCTTTTGCGACTTCTTCTTCGGGCAACTGGGCCGGCAAATAAGCATCGATAAAGGACTTTTCACTTAGTTCTGCGGCGGCTCGTTCCTGCGCGCCAGCCTGCTTATAAAGATCAGCCGCCTCTTGGCGCTTTTTGGACTCTCGGCTCAGTACTTGCTGAATCTGCTCATCACTCAGCCCGGTCTCGCGGGCGTTTTTAGCTATGACTTCATTCAAGATCGCGCTCTTAAGACCGCGCAGGGTCTCGACTTTAGGCTTATCCCCTGCCAGCAACGCCGTTTTAAGATCCGCTTCGATCTTGTCTAACACTGTTAACGTCCCAGTTTAAGCTTTTTGATCTTGGCGGCTTTGCGTTCCTGCCTGGTAATAGCCCGCAAGCGGCGATCGCGCTTACTGATTTGCTTCTCGAAATATTGGCCCTGTTTGGCCGCCGACAAAACACCGCTTTGGGCGACTTTGCGGCTGAAGCGGCGTAACAAATTTTCTAGCGACTCTTTGGAGTCTTTACGTGCAACTTGAATCATCGAAGTAATTCTACCTTAGCAATTAGCTTTTGGCTAGAGGGGTTAGGCCTTATATCTGAGGGCGCTTCTGGGCGGCCGCGGCCCGTTGGCTTTTGAGCACGATGCTTTGTAGCTCTTTGAAGATCGGGAAATTCTTGTTGGTGTAGTAAATCTTGGTATTGCTCTGCTTCTCGCTGATTAGAAAACCAATTTTTTCGAGCCGCTTAAGCTCACGCTGAATGTTACCGGCATCTTCTTTGATAAGCTTAGCCAGGCCGCGAACGTGGGTCTTAAAATCAGGATACTTAGCATAGACCACGATTATTTTACGCCTGACTCTAGATGTAATAAATGTATCTAACACCGCACCACCTTCATTGTTATTGCGACAACGTAAAGTATAGCGCAGGTGCTGATATCTTTGCAACACCCGCGGTGGCTCTATAATAGGGCCATGGCCTACTACGAGGTGATGCCAGCCGACAGCCGTTACCGCTCAGATGCGGCTTTAATTTATAGCTATACAGGTAGGTTGGCCGAGCTGGCTGTGGTGACCATTCCGCTTAAAGATCGGCAGGTCACTGGTTTCGTAATTGGCGAGACGAAGAAACCAACCTTCAACACCAAAACTATCAGAACCTTAGTGTCAGACTCCCCCTTGCCTGCCTATTGCTTGGAGCTGGCCCGTTGGATGCAGGCCTATTATCACTGCAGTCTTGGTGAAGCTTTGCGCCAATTCGCGCCCTCCAGGCCATCACTGCGCGCGGTCGAGACGGAGCAAGCCGTCCAGCTAGCCAGTCAGACTGAGTGGCGAGCGCCACTGACTAGCGACCAGAATCATGCCATCGAAAAAATCATCACTAGTCCGAGCACCACAGTCCTGCTCCACGGCGAAACCGGTACCGGCAAGACCCGGGTTTATCTTGAGTTGGCCAAAAGAACCCTCGATAAAGGTTTGTCGGTTCTTCTACTCACGCCCGAAATATCCCTCACTTCTCAGCTCGCCAATGCAGCTTCTCAATTTTTGGGCGCCCCCGTATTTGTGTTACACTCTCAGCTCGGCCAAGCCGAGCGTAAGAAAACCTGGCGCTCAATTCTGGAATCAACAGAGCCAGTAGTTGTCATCGGGCCGCGCTCAGCACTCTTCAGCCCAATTCCGCAACTCGGTTTAATTGTTTTAGATGAAGCGCACGAGCCGGCGTATAAGCAGGAATCTTCGCCTCGCTATCAGGCAGTCCAGGTCGCCAGCCAGATCGGAGTGATAGCAGACGCCAAGGTGGTCCTCGGCACGGCCACTCCCTCCGTCGCCAACTACTACGTGGCTGATCAGAAAAACGCTGTGGTACGGATGAGCCAACTAGCGATTAAATCAGAATCAAGCCTGAGCCTGTCGTTAATTGACCTGAAAGATAGGACTTTGTTCAGTCAGAGTAGGTACCTTTCGGATTCTTTGATTGATGCAATAAAGTCAACGTTGTCAACCAAAAAACAGATTATAGTTTATTTAAATCGGCGTGGCTCGGCCCGCGTAATCTTGTGCAGAATTTGCGGCTGGAATCATCTTTGCCCTAATTGTGACGTGCCCTTGACCTACCACGCCGACGAGCATTTGGCCCGCTGCCACATCTGCGGCTACCATAAATCACCGCCTGTCGCTTGCCCTAACTGCGGTTCGCCTGATGTTATCTACCGGACAATCGGCACTAAGGCGCTGGAACAAGAGATCCGAAAGCTTTTCCCTCAGGCCAAGACGGCGCGCTTTGACAGCGACAGCCAAGCCGGTGAACGCCTGAATGAACTCTTCGGAGAAGTAGTAGCCGGCAAAAT
>Ga0265336_10001555_pt1 | contig 10292 bp, 11 predicted proteins | sample 42119metaG_FD_193583 | JGI IMG/M metagenome (GOLD analysis project Ga0265336, IMG submission 193583) | Rhizosphere microbial communities from Carex aquatilis grown in University of Washington, Seatle, WA, United States - 4-21-19 metaG | ecosystem: Host-associated > Plants > Roots > Rhizosphere...
TCTCCAGTTTTACAGGCACAAAAGCCTTTTGTTTTGCCTGGTACCGCTCGTCGAAGAAATTAAAGGTTTTGATCATTGTTCTTATGGATGATACTGAAGAAACTGTATTGTGTTCCGCAAAAAATAAACACCCTAATATAAAAAAAACAAAACCTATAAGTAAAATGCGCATTCGAATAATTTCCCGGCGTTTAACCAATAAAAACACAAAATAAATTACCATAAAAAGAACCGCCCCAAACACGCTTACAAAATGGGCCCGTGGACCTTCATAAAGATATTCTTTTCCTAATAATAAGATGCCCGCCAAAAAACCACACCCGAGCCAGCGCAATTTAACAGAACTCGTATTCAACACAGCAATGACAAATAATGTTGCGTATGTCCACCAGTACCAAACCACCATGATCTTCAAGAAGAGGATAGTAGCGGAGAGATAAGCCAGCGGCATTAAATCCTTGAAATGGATCCTGGCTTTTTGATAAAAACAATACGTAAAGACCGCGAAAATTGGATAATAAAAGAGTGCCGCATTACGAAAAGTCAAATTGCCATCGTTATGATAATCGATCAATATCTTGACCGAAAGCCAAGCAAAATAGAAACACAGTAAAAAGATCGTTCGTCGGGAAAAGAATCGGTCTTTTATAACTACGCTTATGAATATCAAGAGACATACAAATAAAATGATCTCGCTGACAAAGATAGGGACCGAAACAAATTTCAATGTAAGATGGAGTTGGGCAAAATAAGAATAGAAAACTGAGGCTATGACGCAATAGCAAATAATCAGCCCCAGGCCGAAACGGCTTAACCAAATATCCCAATTGTTACTACGCATTTTACCTCATTCTGCCGTTGAAGGAAATTGCTTGGCTACGATCTGGTTAGCACGGAACAATGACCTGAAAGTCCCGCAATCTGTCCATTGCCCTTTGAGGATGTCATAGTATAACTGGCCTTCCTTCAAATACATATTATTAACATCCGTGATCTCGAGCTCCCCCCGTTGGGATAATTTAAGCCCCCTGATAAACTCAAAAACCTTGGCATCATACATATAGATGCCGGTGACAATATGGTCTGACTTAGGACGCTTGGGTTTTTCTTCAATTGAAATGATCTTCCCGTTACTCAACTCGGCCACACCAAAACGTTGGGGATCAGGGACTTTTTTGATCAAAACCCTTCCCCCTGATGGTTGCCGCCTGAATTTTTCTACCATCGTCTTCAGGGATGCATCCGTCACATTGTCCCCTAACATGACAACAAATTTACCTCCATCAACAAAATTCTCCGCTAAACGCAAGGCATCCGCAATGCCCCGTTCTCCTTTTTGATAGGCATAGCGCAGGTCCTTTAGGCCGAACTCTTCACCATTGCCCAAAAGGCGCAGAAAATCTCCGGCACTGTTGCCTCCTGTGACGATAAGGACTTCTTTGATTCCCGCATCTACCAAAGACTGTAAAGGATAAAAGATCATCGGTTTATTATAAACAGGCAAAAGATGCTTGTTAGTGATACGCGTTAACGGCTCCAGCCTTTTGCCTAAACCGCCCGCTAAAATAACACCTTTCATAGTCGACCTTTCCTTTTAGTCCTTGTTCCAATCATACCCAACCTGAGGGTCAAATGCATCCACCCGATATTCATCCGGGTCCTTATGGTTATACGCCCTGGTAATCACATTAATGATCATGCATTCCGTCTTGCTGACACATTTAAAGCCATGATATACGCCTATAGGGATATGAATCAATTTGGGTTCTTCAAGGCTGATATAAAATTCATTAGTCTCTTTAAAAGTGGGTGAATCCGGCCGGGCATCGTATAAGGCGACCTTGGCCCTGCCGGCGACACAGACAAAATTGTCCGACTGCTTCATATGATGATGCCATGCTTTGATCACACCCGGATGCGCTGTTGTAAAATAAACCTGGCCAAAAACCTCGAACATGGGATCATCACAGCGAAGCATCTCCATCAATTTACCGCGGTCATCAGGGATGATCTTTAACGGTTTGACTTGAACGTCATGGATCATAATTATCCTTTCCTTAAGATTTTCTTTTCCAGTATTCTTTTAAGCCATTGAGGCATGATAACAGCAAGTAGCGATACAGCCAACGTTTTCATATTCCAAGGAAGCAATTTCAACGACATCCTGCATTCAGACCAGAACCCCGAAAGATCGTTCTTTATATACGCGCAGTAAGAAAAACGTAAATGATAATTTGAAAAAGCCCGCTGTTTTAAATACCCCTGTGACGGATGGCCATCAAAGAATTTCTCCAAAACATAGGCTTCTTCCGGTCGGGCCAAGTCTAACCGGTTAAAAGTATAGTTATCGGTCACGCGATATTTTGTTAATGGTTCACGTAAATATCCGGCTTGTGCTACCTCGGACAAGCGTAACCACATATCCCAATCAGCGGGTGTAAATATCTTTTCATCGAAAAAGCCTGCCTTTTGCAAAACAGATCTTTTCACGAGCACCGTTGAATTACAAATAAAATTCCCCAAGATCAGATGGGAAGCGATCCAGCCTTCACGGCTCTTTGGATGATCATAAAGGCCGACGGTCTTATCAGCCTCATCAATGAAATAGACTGCCGTATAAACGAAGCCGAACCCCGGGTTCCTTTCCAAATGATCGACGCAGCGTTGGACCTTGTCGGTGCAATAAAGGTCATCACAATCAAGAAATGCCACATATTCACCCCTGGCTCTTCGGATCCCTTCATTACGGGCAGAACAAGCACCTCCATTGGCCTTTAAGATATAATTGATGCGCCTGCCATATCCAGCCAGAAGAGCAGCTGTCCCATCCGTTGAACCGTCATCAACCACGATGATCTCAATATCAGGATATGTCTGTGCCAAAACACTTTCGATGGTCCGACGGGTATATTCCGCTTTATTGAAAGCCGGAACGATGACGCTGACTTTGCTCATCTGTCCTTGTTCAATCGTATATATTCCTCCAAAGACCTCTCCCAATGAGGCATTAGGTTTAATCCAATCAGGTCCAATTTATAATTGCGCATCATTTCAGAGCGTGCCCTGGGTGCTGGCAGAGGAAATTGAGCTGAATTAATGGCCGTCACAGTGACTTTATCTTTAAGGCCCATGAATTCCACGATCTTGACAGCTATATCATAACGGGACCCTGATCCCTTATTGGTCATATGGTAAATTCCAAAACGCCCGGTCTTGACCAATTCGACGAGGTTTTTGGCAAAATCTTTTGTAAAGGTAGGACTCCCGAATTTATCTGCGACCACTTTAAGCTCTGTCTTCCCCTCTTTTATTTGCTGCACGATCTTATAAACAAATTTCTTATCGATCTCCCATCCGCCCACCATCCAGCCGGCCCGCACAATAAAATACTCGCTTAGCAGGTTTCGGACAATGATCTCCCCTTGCAGTTTGCTGACACCGTAAACATTGGCCGGGTTTGGTATATCGAACTCAGTATACGGCTCTTGCTTGTCCCCGAAAAAAACACCGGCGGTACTGATATAAAGAAGTTTAACGCGCAGTTGCTGGCAAACCAGGGCGATATTCTCTGTGCCGATCGTGTTGACCTTAAAGGCATGGTCAGGGTCTTTTTCAGAACGATCAACATCCGTTTCCGCGGCCAGATGGAAAATATAATCCGGCTTTACACGTTGGACCATGTTGAACACTGCTTCTTTATCAGTAATATCGAGCTTTTCGATATCCGGCAGCCGCTGATTGATATCGAAACCCAATACCTCAAATCCATTTTTCTTTAATTGCGGCACCACATCCGCCGCCAGCATCCCGGCAGCCCCTGTTAAAAGTATTTTCATCAATCACCCCTGTTTTTCTTGGGCATCGACCTGCTGCCCGCTTACAAAATCATTATACCTGCTATGCTTGAAAAAATGGCCTATCCATATCTGATAATACCAGTTCTCGATGAATTTCTTCCCATAAAGATAATACGGAATGCCTAACTTGATATCTTGATGGGCTTGGTTGAACTCGTTGATCGCCAATCTTTGTCCAGTGCAATCGTTATAAAGTTCCAGTTCATTACCCATGGTATCGTCAAAATAACAAAAAACCCGGGGTAAATAATATTTATCCCCGGCTTCAAGCATTTTTAACGCTTCCACCGTCGATGAATAAAAATCAAAATCATAGAGGACAGCTCCTATGGGAGCAGGATCATATTTTTTAAAGAATTCTTTTGAAGTGTCCTTGACGTTCCCCAGGATAAGCTTGGATTTCTTTAACTGGCTTTTGAGTAAGGGCACATCCATTTTAAAAAAACCTTTTTCCCAATGATAAGGAAGGTCCCTATAATCCAGGGGATCCGGCAAGCCTTCTCCGGTGTCAAAACCATAAATATCAATTTCCACTCCCAGTAATTTCGTAATTTCATTGGCGTGATATTCAAGATTAAGCAGTCCCTTACCCTTAAATACGCCGAATTCGATGACACTTATTTTTTTAAGCTTTAACTTTTTTGCTAAAAAGGCCGCATTATAAACACAATAACCATAATAGGGACGATCGATGGTGCCCATCCTTAACCGCCATTCATAGCTGCCTATCTGGAATTTCTTAATAAGTTTCTTGCCTAAAACCCGCCGTAATGGCCAAGAATTTAGGACCAATTTATCCAGCAAAACTTCGATCATTGACATATAAAGCTCCTATTGGCGTTGGGCAACAAGTCTTGGATGGTCAGTTGGGAATAACGGCTCATTATTGTGGCCTTTATGCATAATTAAAAGATTGTGATAGAAATGCATGGATACGATATTTTTATCATAATAAGTAGGAACATAATCCGGCAATACATATTCTTGATAATTCAACCCATCGGTCAATTTCTTGAAGAAAGCCATTGAAGACATTGGGTCATCCAGATTTTCACTGTTGCCTCCCAGACTTGGCCAATAAAATTCCTGAGTATCTTCGATGGCGTATATCCCGCCATCGTTCATCAATGGGAACAGGGTCCTAAACGACTTAAGTATATGGCTGACAATGTGGCTGCCATCGTCAATAATAATATCAAAAGGACCAGCCTCATCAGCCACTTTCCTTAAGAAAACCTCGTCGTCCTGACTGCCTTGATAAATCTTTATCCGTTTTTCCTGCAAGGGGCTTTTATCATAGATATCAATGGAATAGATCAAGCTTTGGGGGAAATACCTCTTCCACATCCTGAGCGATGCCCCGCCATAATGCGGGTCTTTATAGCCGCCAACTCCGATCTCCAGGATCTTTAATTTTTTATTCCTTAATTTATGGAAATGTTCATGGTAATGAGAAGTATAATAATGGCCACCCCACTTGTCCGAGCCGTAGATCAAAGCAAGCTTGTTAAGGTCCCAGGGGAATATATTGGCGAGGATGATCCTTAAAGCGCGGCGTTGTTCAACCCCTAAATACTTTCTGACTAACTTCATTATTGGATCTGACAATTTCATTACCTATACTCCTTTTTAGGCCTTATTGAACCTTCGTTGAGCGCTTCTCTTAATGAAGGCAATGGTTAAATATAATACGCTCAATTTATCGTATTTTAAGGTCTCCCTCCAAACTGCCGGGAAACACTTCCACCAAATAGCGGGTGCCGGTTTCCTGTAACGTCCCCAAATAACGCCCAAATTGACTTTAAAGCGTAACTGTTCCCAAAAGTTCAATGGCGTTTGACGGGCCTGTGTGTACAACAGGGTCATGATCTCCTTTAATGTCAATTCTATGCCGTAAAGATTCCCAGTAGTTTTAGCATGCCTCCTGAAATAATTCAACGGTGTCGTCAGATAATAAAGGTCACAATGTTCTGTCATCCTAAACCAAAAATCCCAATCCGCGCAGGTCTTAAAACGATGCGACATCCCTTGGACCAAGTCATAATATTTACGCCTGAAGAGTACAGCGCTGAAATTAGGGATGATGCACGAGAACAAAAAGAAACGTTGGGCTTGGGCCCCTTGGATCAAGGTATCTTTTGAACAAAATTCCTTGAATGCCCTGTCCCTGTAATTAAAATCCTCATCAAATATTTTCCCTTGGCCGTCAACCATGTAACTGCGGCAAAAAGCGGCCCCGGTCTCTTCATGGCCTGCCATCGCCTGGTGCAATAGTTCGATCTCTTGAGGGGCGCTGTAATCATCTGCTTCGGCAAAAATAAAGAATTCGCCCCTGGACATTGTCACGCCCATATTCGAGGTATTGATATTCCCGATATTCTCCTGCATTTCCACGATCTTGATATTGGCCTTAGTCCTGTACTTGGCAAGGACTTCCCTGCTATTATCCGTAGAACAATTATCTATGACAATGATCTCAAGGTTAGGATACGTCTGCTCCAAAAGGCTTTGCATGCGCTGGTCCAAAAACGCCGCGTGATTGTAATTGGTGACAATGACACTGATCAGGTCTGGCGCATCAGGCATGTATATTTTCCGTTTGTGATCTCAAATCCTCGATGGTTTTTATAATGCCTTCTTCCAAAGTGAGCGCCGGCTGCCATTGGGTCAACCTGATCAAACGCGCAATATCAAAATAACTTTTAGGCTGTTCAGGCTCATTGGCAGGCAAAGGCCTGGCACCGAACTTCAACCTGTCCATACCGCCGCCCAGATTTTTCCAAAACATGCTGACATAATCTTTCATCAAAACGACCTTGCCGCTGCCCAAATTGATAATGCCAGATTCATCAACATAAGAGATCCGTTTTAAGCCTTCGACAACGTCGATCATATGGATGAAGTCTCTATAATGCTCACAAGGGGTCAAGCTGACGTCTGTCCCTTTAATATAGGACGCAAATAGATCATTGATCAGGGACCCTTGCCGCTGGCCTGCCCCAAAAGCCCAGGGGATCCGCACACAAATGAATGTTTCCCCATAAATTTTGGCGGCTTGTAAACCGAATCGCTCAACTTCACTCTTTGCTTTGGCATAATTCGTTAATCTAGGGCCAGGTTCCATACCCTCAGAAAGAATCCCGACGCGGCCGCCATACTGGCTGATCGATCCGGTCAATAAGAATTTTTTCACCCCCAGCTTAAATAAGGTCTCAATTAAGTTTTTCCCGCTCGCAACACCTTCCGTCAAATGGACATCAAGCTCCGGACGTGATACGTCGCCCCAGCCCAGGTGGATAAAAATATCCGGCAGCCCTAAATGCGCCGCTTTATCCTTAATATCCTCCGGGCTCAAAAAATCCAATTCCACCGGTGATGCTGGGGTTGAATGACCGCTGGCACCTTTGGGCTTAGGAGTAAAACAGATCAGGTCAACACCCGCCTCTCTCAATGCCTTGGCCAATGGCCTGCCGATGAAACCCCGTGACCCTGTTAACCAGATTTTTGAGGCTTGGACCATCCGTTTCCTTTATTTCTTACGAAGTTCTTCGGTTAATTCAATGTAATTCCCGTCGGGGTCAAGACAAAAAACGACCTTGGCTCCCCCGTCAGGTGCAATTTGGGGAGAAGAAATGAATTTGACCCCTTGGCCCAAGAGACGGTGATATTCCTGATCCAAGTTCTCGATGGTCAAGGCGAAATGGGTGATCGCCCTCTCATGAATGGCACAGGGGGCTCTTTGCGGGGATGTGGGTGAGTAATAATAGAGAAGCTCCACACCACCCCCTCCCGGAGGAGGCATTAATTTGGCCGTTTTTAAGCGGACATTTTTCAATCCCAAAATAGCGTCAATATAAGGGCCTTCTTCTTCCATTTCCTTTCTTATTTTAAAACCTAATAAATCCTTGTAAAAATGCAGGCTTTTTTCTAAATTGCTCACCACCACCCCCACATGCCTTAATTGTGTGATCATGCGGCGCCGCCCTTTCCGCTGACAAAATCCTTCTGTAGATCAAGGTCTGAAATGACACGATCGTAATCCATCTGCAGCTGGTCATGATGGGGACGGCACCAATACCCCTCAAAAGACCGCTGAACAACGATAGGACTCTTCATCTTTGTTTGGGAGTACAAGGCATTTAATAGACTTTGCCAGGGAGCATTGATACTTTTAAGATCGTCAATGATGATCACCTGTTTGGTCTTTTGGACATTGGCAACGATCTCATCCCATGGGATGGGCATGGCCGCGTTAATGGAAAAAACTGAGGCCTGCACGTCCTTTTGGACCATCCGCCGATGGATCTCCAGGCCGTGAGGCAGGGACAAATTAAAACAGACGATGGTAACGTCCCCTCCCTTGGTATATTGAAAGATCGAGCGCTCCTCATTCATATGGACACATGGCACATCAATGATCTCTGTTTTGAACAATCGCTGGCTGATCCCGATGATCCTAAAACCAGGCGCGATCAAATATTTGTTGATGATCTCCTGGGCGTCGATCTTATTGGTGACGGTGTAGCCGGGAATACGGGCAATGGAACAAAAATCAGCTAAATTATTCAACGCGGACTGGGGCCCTTCATAGCCGCTGTCCACGATCACCGGCATGATGGTAAATGAGGCCTTGGGGGTTGTTCGCCGGATTATATTATAAGTATTGACCAATTGGTCAATGCCCAGCAATAAAAAATCCTGCTGTTTCATAAAAAATATAGCGGGTACACCGTTCATCATGGAGCCAAAGCCGATACCGCATAAAGTATTCTCGCAGTTAGGCGTATTGATGATGCGTCCGCCAGGCTTGACCTTGAGCCCCCGCGTAAAACCGGAAATGCATGAGCCCGCTGAGATATTCTGCCCGAAAAGAAGGATATGCTCCGGCTCCAATATTTTTTTCTTGAGGATATCATTTATAAATTCAACGTATTTCATGCCAATTCCTTTTTAAGAAGGGCCAGGGTGTTCCCGGCCAGCTTCCTGATAGTCTCTTCACCGAAATATTTCTCCAGCACAAACAAGGGGTCTTCGCTAGAGCGCGCCAGGTAAGGGTCTTCCTGCTCATTGACTGAAGGTGAGGGGCCGGCATGGTAATTGATAAATTTGCCTTCAGGAAATTCATCTGTTTTCTGACGCCACCATCCCAAGGTTGTCAGCGGCACCTCAATGCACACCGGTGTTTTTTCATTCAAAGCTTGGGCCTTTAAGGCCGTTAGCTTTTCAATATACTCATAGGTATCATTGGAAGACAGTTGCTCAAAGGGTATCCCAAGGGCCCCGACCAATTTGCCGATATCAATGGGGCAACGACGTTCCTCAATCTTTGTCCCCAGCGACCATTGATTATTCTCAACAATGATGAGGATGGGAAGACCATTGCTTTTCTCAAAGACCATACTTTCGTAAAAAGTCCCTTCTTCCATAGCCCCGTCCCCTGTGACAACCATGACAATGCCCTCATCTTTTTTAATGCTCTTGGCCATGGCAAATCCGGCAGCTACCGACAGATTGTTCCCTAAAATGCTCGATGAATAAACAATACCTTGCCCTTCATTGATGAGATTCATTGAACCTAACTGGCCGCCTGCCAGGCCCTCTTCTTTCAATAAATATTCATCGATCTCGGACTTTAACGAATGCACCTTGGCCAAATTGTAATGGATGTTACGGTGGTTGAGGACGAGCTGGTCATGCGGCCCCATGACTGTACTTATGGCAATGGCGATCGCTTCATGACCCAAGGCCAAATGGATCGGGACCTTGAAAGCTCCTTTTTTATACATCTCATTGATGATGAGCTGGGCCATCCTTAGCCGCAGGAATTTATGCAAGACTTCTTTTTTGAATTCCATGGTCATAAACTTTTTAATCCCTCTTGAAGACCAAAAGCAGGCTTCCACCCAAGCATTTTCCTTGCTTTTGTATTAGTGATGTTACGCAAATTATAATTATCCGGTGAGGTTTCTACCACCTTCGGGTCCTTGCCTAAGATTTTCTTTGAAGTTTCAATAATATCACCGAGGGTTATAAGCTTTTCTCCTTGCAGGTCGATGATATTAAATCCCTGCAGACCTAAGGAAGCCACAATACCTGATACAATATCTTCGACGTGAATAAAGCATCTTCCTGTTTTTAATGACCCCACCTTGACCTCCTGCTGGGTCTTAACGGCATTAAAAACAGACTCAATGGCTGACCAGTTCTTTTCACGGGGCCCGTAGATGATCCCGAAGCGCAAAATAGTAGTTGGACAAAAACCATATTGATATTTTTGTTTCAAATTCACTTCACTGACCAACTTCGAAAAAGCATACTCTGAACTCAATGCATGCCCATCTAAAGGGGTGTCTTCATTCTTAATAAGTGACGTGTCCTTCCATTCACCGTAAACCCACTCGCTGGAAGCAAAAATAAATTGCTTAACCTTACGGG
>Ga0265336_10001556_pt1 | contig 10291 bp, 10 predicted proteins | sample 42119metaG_FD_193583 | JGI IMG/M metagenome (GOLD analysis project Ga0265336, IMG submission 193583) | Rhizosphere microbial communities from Carex aquatilis grown in University of Washington, Seatle, WA, United States - 4-21-19 metaG | ecosystem: Host-associated > Plants > Roots > Rhizosphere...
AGCGGGGTAAGACATGGATGCTCATTCAGCTTGCCAAAATGGCGATGATACACAGGCTCAAGGTGTGTCATATCACCCTTGAAATGTCTGAAGATAGATCTGCCCAACGCTACCTGCAAGCCTTGTTTGCGATGTCCAAGCGGCCTGAGAAGCAAATAGTAACCAAGTTTGAGCGCGACCAGCTAGGGCGCTTAACAGGCTTAGGTGAGGCCGAAATTAAACCAAGCTTGCACATGCAGGATCCAAAAATCAGAGAAAAGCTGGAGAAGAAAATTGACAAATTTGGAAGCCGCCTTCTGGATAACATTATCGTTAAGCAGTTTCCCACTGGTTCTCTTACTGTTAGGCAGCTTAGCGCATACCTCGATGCGCTCGAGAGTAATGAACGGTTTGTCCCTGATTTGCTTATTGTTGATTATCCTGATCTCATGGACGTTGACAAGAACAACTACAGGCTAAGCATTGACGAAATTTACAAGGAATTGCGGGGCATTGCAGTACAGCGGAACTTAGCCCTAGCTGTGGTCAGTCAAGGCAACCGCAGTTCTGAAAAAGCCAAGAACGTAGGTTCCGCCCATGTAGCGGAAGCATGGAGCAAAATTGCTCATGCCGACTGCATCATCACGTATAACCAAACCGAGGCCGAGCATAAAATGGGCTTGGCCCGGCTGTATGTGGCGGGTGGCAGAAATGATGAAGACAAAGTTACACTGGTAGTCTCACAAAACTACGCAATGGGCGTGTTTGTGGTTGATTCCATCTTGATGAATGGTGCCAATTATTGGTCCAACTTACCCCAAACCGGACGTGATGATGATGAAGAGGATCAGGCTTAAACAGCCAATTTTTGTGGCTCCCAAACGCAATAGGGACTATTTCAGGCTCAGGTGGTATTGGTTAGTTGAACTCTACAACATCAGGGCTAAACGGAAACTAGGTACTGCCTCAAAAAAGGATATCAAAGTAGCTCAGCGTGAGCTAGTTAGAATAAGGAAAGATGAACACAAATAACCCGTGTGTAGCGCAGCCCGGTTAGCGTACCTGATTTGGAGTCAGGGGGTCGTAGGTTCAAATCCTACCACACGGACCAACATTGAAAGAAGCAAATGACTGACGTACCTGAAGAAGATAAGAAAACACCCCGCACTCAGGATGAAATCATCCTGCAAATGACCAAGGAAGCACAGCGTGTGGAGCGCCGCATTGGCGCACAGGCCTGTGTGGTCATTTGCTTCTTTGAGGATGGCAACAAGCAAATCAGGGTGCAGGACGCTGGGCGCTTTCCCATGCCCCCAGACAAATTCTATGATCTGATGGTGCAGGCCCACGTTAACGGCCAACTTACTGGTGGCCCAAAGAAGCGCATCATAAAGCCACACTAATGTCACTCCAGTGCATCATGTGTGGTCACAAGACCACGGTTGTGCAGACTTCAGGCATCTATAGGCGTAGACGGTGCCTGAAGTGCAGATATAACTTCCAAACTCAAGAAACCACTTACTGGCCTAAACGGGGTGAAAGCCCATTCCACAACGCTAAGAAGAAAAATGATCAACAAGAAGGTTGTAGAGAAATTCCTAAAGCGAAAGCTGGCCAATCATGATTGGCTAAAAAGGCTTGAGCGTTGGGATCTTCTTGAAGAACTTTCTGATGAAGCATTTCGGGTTCCCGGCATTGATAAACTGTGGAACCATCAGCTTGCTTGCTTCCTGCTAGTCACCGTACTGAAGCGCTTCATGCTTCACATAGACATGGGTGGTGGCAAAACGTCCATTACCCTGTTTTCAATCCTTTACCGCAAGGTGTTTGGTCAGGCTCCCAAAGCCATCATCTTTGTGCCTTATGTCACAGCGGTAGATACATGGATTGAGGAGTGTAAAAAGATGACTCCTCAGTTGAAGCTGGTACCCCTCATTGGCACTACTATCCAAAACCGCCGCCTGCTTGAGGAAAAGGACGGAGACGTGTTTGTCATATGCTACGCCAGCGCTGTTGCCATGCTGGCTGAGGATAACCCTAAGAAAAAAGGATGGACCATTGACCCGAAAGTCACTCGGAAGGTCTTTGAAGGATTCGATACTTTTGTGGCAGATGAGATTCACAAATGTAGTGACATTAGTACTCTTACTTACCGCATGTGCCGCGCTATTAGTCTTGAATGCCCTTATGGCATTGGATTGTCTGGCACACCGTTTGGTAAGAATGTGGAGGACATTTGGGCGCAGTTCTACCTGATTGATTTTGGTGCCACCCTTGGGGAAACCAAGGGCTTATTTCAGGAAGCATTTTTCACTGAGAAGCAAAACTTCTTCAGTGGCTTTAAAGAGTATCAGTTTGACAAAAAGAAAATGCCCCTGCTGAATAGGGTGATCAAGAACAACTCAATTCACTATGCCGCCAGTGAGATGCATGATCTACCCAAGAAGCGGTATATCAAGGTCAAGTTGCCGCTTCCTACGGCCATGGAAGGCTATGTGAGCATTGCTGCGGCGCAGTTTATTGCAGCTATCAAAAGCAAGGATACTTCTAACCGCTTCAGGGTAGCGGAAGTTTCCTATATGCAGCTAAGGCAGCTAGCCTCAGGCTTTATGACCGTGGATGGTCAGAACAGTGAAAAGGTGAAGGTTGCCTTTGACAACAACCCGAAGCTTGACCTTCTGGAAGAGAAAATTGATGGAATGCCTACTGATTCTAAAATGGTAGTGTTCCACCACTTCATCTACACTAATAAGCTGATTTCTGATCGTCTGACCAAGTTGAAAATTGGCCATGCCCGTATATGGTCAGGCCAGAAAGACATCATTGGTGAATTAAAGAAGTTTAGGGAAGACCCAAAGTGTCGGGTGCTCGTCCTTAATGACCAATCCGGCTCAAATTCCTTGAACCTACAGCATGCCAACTATATGTTCTATTTTGAACAACCCGATTCTGCCATAAACAGGCAACAGGGTGAAAAGCGTATCTATAGGGCAGGGCAATCAAAGCCTGTCTTTTTCATTGATCCATTTATGGAGGGCACTGTTGACGAGCGCATATATTTTGCAAATCAACAGGGCAAGAAGCTACTGCAAGAACTGCTAACAGGATCGAGTAAACTATGAAAAATCCATTCAAAATGGAATTTGTATCCCAGCAAGAGACTGGGTTGCGGTATCAGATGTATCAGAAGTTTGCCGCTGAGCATGACATTGACGTGTTCTGTGAGGCAATTACCGTGGCCCTCCCTAAGGGGAAGTACACAGTGACGGATGTTCTTCAAAAGGTGAAATCGTACATGGTCAATGCCCGGGCAGTAATGCCCTTGGGGTTGAACGATAGCATGATCACTGGTGAATACGTCATAGGTAACTTTGGGGGCCTTCCAGCCCTTGTCTATGTCTACATCAACTATTACGATGATGTTCTGAAATTCACCTTTAACATCATGTCCACTGCTGAGGTATCTGCCGCCATCCACTCTAGGATCAAGTCTGATTTCTACAATGAGTCCCTTCCAAACGTATTGTGGTGGTTCACGGGAAGGCATGGGGCTGATACCAAAGAGTTCTACATGCCAACGGACGTACCAAGCATTAAGCCCGAGTATTACCCTGATATGGCTGACCCTGAGCGGTACATTGCCGATTACATTGCTTCTGACGAGTCAATTCTGCTGATTGCTGGACCACCCGGCACCGGCAAGACTACGCTGCTGCGGCATATGATCGTCAAATATAAGCTGACCACGCACATCATCTTTGATGAAAGGCTGATGCAAAGCGACGCACCGTTTCAGTCATTTCTGTTCAGTGAGAACCGACCGGCATCCAATGATGAAGGTGAAGAGGATGGTGGTGAGGCAATGATCATTGAGGACGCTGACACCGTACTGGCATCAAGGGAGCGTGATGGGAACACCCTTATGTCACGTTTTCTAAATGTGTCAGATGGTATTATCAAAATGCCAAACAAGAAGTTGATCTTCACCACCAACATTGTCAACATTGAGAATGTTGATCAGGCCATCTTGAGGCCGGGAAGGTGCTTTGGGGTACTTCACACCCGGGCATTGAACCTGACCGAGGCCCAAGCCGCTGCTAGGGCAGCAGGCATGCCTATCCCATTTGAGCGCAGGGAGTACGCCCTTGCTGAGATATTCAATCAGGGCAAAACCCAACTTGTCAGGGGCGTAGGATTTGGTGTGAGGCACTAAATGGACTGGCAACGGTTCTTAGAAGAGAACAACATCCATTTTGTGACCCGTGGCCCCAACACTAAACGGGGGGAAATGAGCATTCATTGCCCCCTATGTGGCCCTGATGATCCTTCTGAGCATTTGGGCATTAACCCTACCAGTGGCTTCTGGGGGTGCCTTCGTGACCAAAGCCACAGGGGCAAGTCGGCCCGCACACTGGTTAAGCTAATCCTTGGCTGTTCCAGCACTCAGGCTGGGCTTATTGTCAAACAGTACAGCCACAGTGATCCTGACACATTAGAAGCCGTGCTTGAGTCTCTAGGTGCTGGTGGTAAGGGGACTATTTTGCGTGAGTTAGAAGCTCAAGAGAAGTCCAAGTATCTAGATACTGAACGTCAATTCAATGCTTTTACTAAGATAAGGCCACGGGGCATCACCAAACGGTTTTTTCAGTATCTAGTAGCCCGTGGCTATAACAACCCTAAAGATATAATTGAGTATTATGATTTGCGATGCGCGCTGACTGGGCGCTATAAGGATAGGATAATAATTCCAGTCAGGCATGCAGGTGAGCTATTGGGATGGACCAGCCGGGCTATAGCGGCAACCGTCAATGCCCCGCGTTACCTTGCCAGTTCCGAGGACGTCAAAACTACCCTATTCAACTACGATGAATTGGTAAAAGGTGGAGAACGACTGTTCATTGTAGAAGGCCCGTTTGATGCTATCAGAATGGATAGCTTTGGCCTTGAGGCTGCCAAAGTGGGTGAATGGGATCCAAACCTTAAAATGGTTGATTACCGAGCCACCTGTACGTTTGGAACGTCCGTTGCCATCAGCCAGATAGTCCTGTTACGCACCTTGGTTAAGAAGTTTGATGAAACCTATATTCTGTTTGATAAGGGGGCAGAGGGGCCAGCCAACAATTTGGCAGATTGGACAGGTGCTAAGCTAGCATACCTGCCACACGGCGTAGATGATCCGGGTGATTTAGAAGATTTTGATCTATCCCATTTTTCAGATAGGATGTATAAAGGCTGGCACAGAATGCCTAGGATTGGCAGAAAAGCATCTAAGCAGATAGCTGAAATGATGGCAAAGAATAATGCCCTGCTGCAAACTATGTTATCTGGACCTGCACCTACCGGCGTTAGCAATAAATCAACCTTTTGGTCCAACAAAAAATAGGACCCCAACGCCTAGTGGCTGGCTTCCTGTAAACCGTTTTGGCAACCTACCGCCCCGACTCACCAAAACATCTAGGGGCTTATGATGCAAGCATCACGGAAGCGTGTCCGTCTTTCATGGCACCCCACATGGACGCCACAAATTGAAAAATGGACAGCGTGGCAGATACAAAAAAACTTGTGGCGTTTTGATCGGGCTGAGGATGTTGATGACATAATGCAGGATGCCCACCTGCTGTGGGTAAAGCTGGAACGTAAATACCCCATTGTCAACGAAGCCGCTCACTTCGTGGCACTCTACAAAACCTCACTAAGCCGGATGTTTCTTGACAAGGTTAAAAGAAAAAGCCGTTCAATTAGTAGTTTTCCCACTGAGGAACTTACTGAAGAACTTAGTCTAGAGGGAATGCCCAATCTAGGGCATTTAAACTTACTTCTTGAAGAAATTCCTGATGAATTGAAAAGCGTCCTTCGGGCCTTGACTACAGGACGTGTCCGGCTCAAGCTGGATAGACCACCACCCAAGAAGCCCCGCCCAAGAGAAAACTTCAATATGCGCTTAAAGCGGCAATTGTCCTTAGGCATGGATGATCCGGTTGGTGAATTACGCAGCTACTTTATCAACTCTTAGAGGGAACAATGCACGAAGTTGAAAAAGAACTAATCAAAGCAACCGGCTACAAGCCCTTGCGTAAATTTTCAGATAGACAGGACTACCTTAAGTCTATTCTGAACGCGGTATCCAAGCTTGAAGATGCTGACTTTGAACACTTATCTGACGAAGCCGCTACATGGGCTAATGCTGCCGTAGAAGCGCACAATGCCAAGGATGTTGACCTGCCTGATTTTGACGAGGTGGGTGATCCTGAAGAGGAAATTGAAGAAGTTGAGGTTGAAGCTGGGGCAGTCATTGAACATGATCCCGGCCCTGATGATGAAGCTGAGGGCCAGCCTGAGGATGAACTTCCACATGATGATGAACTTCATGAGGATGATGATGAAGATGAACCTGAGGTAAAGCCAACCAAGGCCAAGAAGGCTGCACCCAAGAAGCCAGAACAAAAGGAGCCAACTCTCCGGAAGGTTGCCCCGGTAACCAAAACCCACAAGGATGACCCTGAGGTAGAACTTGATAAGTGGGGTGCCATGGCGGGAAGTAAGAACTCCCGTGCCCTTGCCATGTTTGAGAAGGGTGCAACCACCAAAGAGGTCAAGGACACTATTGGTGGCACCTACTACAACGTTCTCAAGAAAATGGCCCAGAACGGTCATAAGGTTGAGAAGGAAGGAAGCCTTATTAAGCTGACCCATACGGATGATATGAAGTCAGGTAAGGCTGCAGTGAAGAAAAAGAAGTAAGGGTGACCTTGGTGGGCTGCAGGACTTCTAACCCCACGCAGCGGGGGTTCGAATCCCCCTCACACCGCCAAAGAAAGGATAAAAGTATGTTGTAGATTACCACGTGGACCTCCCTAAGGGGCCAAGCTTAGCGTACCCCTTTCCAATCCCCCTAGGAGAACTGTGATGAAATCACATCTGAAAGTTAAAGTGTATTCCTTGATGACTGAGATGACTTACATCAGGCGTCAGGAAGAGAAGTGGAAAACTCACGCTAGAATTGCCCGTCAAAGACAAAAGGAAAACTCAGTCAAGTACGCTGAGTCCAACTTTTGGTCGCGGCGATTAAAGAACTTTATTGGGAGGGGCACAGCCAACATACTGTGGCAAGCAAATTTGGAATATCCCAATCGACTGTTTCAACTATTGTTCGCAACATCAGGCGGGCATAATGCTTTTCAAGAAATTTGATCAAACGAGCGGAAAAACATTGGTCACATCTAGGCCGTTGTTGATAACCCCTAAACAAGCATATGTGCGACCCACGCAAGGGAAAGATTGGTTTTCAACTACAACTACAATATGGTCCGTTGACGAAATTATCAAAAGGCGGGTCCGTGATTGGCGCAGGCTGACCGGGGAAACCGGCCACACAGGCGCTAGGGACCAGTCATTCAGGGAAGATCATAACTCGGTTTACACCGGCACACATTCAGTGTTCCCGGCCCCACTCATGGAAATGATTATAGTCAGGTATGGAGGCGCAGTTGGCTCTCACATCTTGGATGCTTTTGCCGGTGGTCCTCCTCGCGGACTGGTTTCTGCTATTATGGGGCACCGCTACACAGGCTTTGAAATACGCCAAGAACAGATTGATGAAAATGAGGCGCTTCTGAAGCGCCTGAAACTCACGGGAGCTACGTATGTCAAATCTGATGGCAGATTTCTCGACATGGCTAGTAATGACACTCTTTTTGATTGTGCTATTACCTGCCCGCCGTATTTCGATCTCGAAGTCTACAGCGATCAACATGATGATATTAGTAATCTTGGCAGCTATTCTGAGTTTAATGCTTCTATGTGGCTATGCGCTCATGCCCATCGTGAGCGGATGAAACCGGGCTCTTTCGTATGTATCATTGTGGGCCTGTTCAGGGACAAAAAAGGGGAACTGATAGACTTCCCCGCTGACACAGTGGAGAACTTTCGTGACGCAGGCTTCATATACTGGCAGAATATCATCCTATCTAAGAACTTTGCCTCAGCAGCGGTTCGTGCAGGCAATGCGTGGAAGGGTCAAAAACTCGTTCCTAGGCACGAAAATCTCCTCATATTTAGGACGCCGTCCTAGTCAATTCCAAATTGACCAATGGAACACCATATTCAGCCTTTTGAACAAACCCAGAAATTGGGTATTCCATCACCCATATGCCTTAGAAAATAAAACCGAAAAGATGCGTGTGTGGATGACAAACAGGTATTACGGAACTGATTTTGAAGTTCAGGGCAGGAAATATGGTGGCGTAAACTTATTGGGGTTTTTAAGTCCGTGGCGACATAGAATACTGAAAGTTGCCAACAAAACTGCAAGTTCCCAATGGGTAAAGAAGTGGTCTTTCGAAGGTGATGGATACAAGGAGTGGTACTGATGCAACGCGCTGAGTTAGTGAAAACACTAGAACTAATCAAACCCGCCCTAGCCACCAACAACATGGTACCAATCTTCCAATGCTTCAACTTTAATGGGAATTCAGTATCAGCCTACGATGACACAATTGCCATTATGGGGCCTACTGAAGAGACTGTTGAGTTTGCCATACATGGCAATACTCTATTGGGCCTGCTGAACAACAGCCGGGCAGAGGAAGTAAACATAGGCTTTACTGATAGCTGCAACATTACCTTGGGTAAGACGGTCAGCAAGTTCCCGTTCATGGATAAGACTGACTTTATCTTCACCCCACCAGAAGGTAAATTCCCAAACAAGCTTAACTTTACAGAAGGTGTAGCCAATGCCCTTAAAACCTGTCTCGAAACGACATCTTCCGACACCACTCAAGCAGGCCTGTTGGGCATTAGCATTGTTGGTGATTTCCTATATTCTTGTAACGGTGATAGTCTTACGCGCTTTAAGCTGAAGCAGGGCATTAAGGGGCGCGTCCTCATGTCTACCCCCTTCTGTTCAGCAGTCCTGAAGCTTTGGTCAACCCTGAACATGACCAGTGGGATGCTATATTTCAACGATGAGTGGGTGCACGCCTATTTTGGTGATTGGTCAGTGTATGGCCGCATCCTTGAAGTGCAAGACCCTATCAACTTTGAAACCTTGATAAAGAATAACCTGAAGGGGCAAACGCCGGTTCAGCCCATACCTGATGATATGGATGAGGCCTTATCTCGTGCTCGGGTATTGTCAGACCCTGAAAGTCAGAAAACAGTGCTGACTGTGAGCAAGGGTAAACTTAAGATGCTCACTGAAACCCATATGGGTGAGATCAAGGATGAATTATCACTGAAAGATCACCCTGACGTGATAGCCAACGTCAACGCCAGCCACTTGCAGCGGGCCATTCGTCACTGTGACCACTTCTCAATTCTTGAGCGGTGCGTCCTGCTTGAAAAGACCCCTGACGTATTAATGCTTGTGAGCAACATGAATTAAATGAGTTTCTTTTTTCAGGAGCATAAGGCCAAGCCCGCCAAGCGCCAAGTACCAGCGCAGGCGGGCAAAGCATCTAAGGAGACCCTCAACCGCCTTGGTTGCAGGGGGTGTCCTCTTGATAAGTGCAATAACCTGCACCCTAAGATGGCACCTGACTTGTGCAATGAAACTGACATTTATTTTTTGGGAGAAGGTCCAGATGATGTCGAGGATGAAAAAGGTATGCCCTTTGTGGGCAAAGCTGGAAAACTACTTAAGTCTATTCTTGGCACTACTGATGGTTACTCTTTTGATAACGTCATTAGGGATTTTAGTGACCCTAGCGCTAGGAATCCATCTCCGGCTTGGATAGCAATGGAATGCTGCCGGGGGCTCGTGGCCAAATCCATTGAGCAAGCCAAGCCTAAGCTAATTGTCGGGCTTGGTATCCTACCCCTGCAATGGATGCTCAATTCAAGCGATATGGTGGGGCTGCGGGGCCGAGTATTTGCAGTAAAAGTGGGCAACCATCCTTGCTGGTTCATGCCTACCTACCATCCGCAGTTTATCATAGACAACGCCTATCAGGGCTCTGAGCCACTCCGTAGTAAACTGGGGCATTGCCTCAAGTTTGACGTGGCCCGGGCTGTTAAGCTTGCCCAAAGCCTCAAACCGCCCAAAATTGACACGCTGCAAGGCGCTAGGGCAGGCGTACAGGCGTTTAATGGGCAAAGCCGCACCCAACTGGCCCCGCTATTAAAGCTTATCAGTGAGGCCCGCAAAGCCCCGGTAAAGGCAATCGATATTGAAACTAGCCACCTGAGGCCCTATGCCAAGGATGCTAAAATCCTGACGGTGGCTATTAGCTTTGAAGATACCAATTTTGCCTTTGCTATGGATCATCCAAAGGCCCAGTGGGCTGAAATAGACAAAGGTGCAATCAAACTAGCC
>Ga0265336_10001558_pt1 | contig 10281 bp, 10 predicted proteins | sample 42119metaG_FD_193583 | JGI IMG/M metagenome (GOLD analysis project Ga0265336, IMG submission 193583) | Rhizosphere microbial communities from Carex aquatilis grown in University of Washington, Seatle, WA, United States - 4-21-19 metaG | ecosystem: Host-associated > Plants > Roots > Rhizosphere...
TCAGGTAGAAAGAGATAGGGAAATGGTTAAAGACCTACATGAGAAACTTGACAAAATAATGGCGCATACCTGGTCAGAACAAGTTATTGAAATAAAAGGAAAAAATGGCAAAAGTCATCGGTGAAATTTCAGGCCAGTCAGAAGATAAGCGTTTCAAGCTTCCGGGCATTAAGATTGAAGATGAATGTCCAGAATGCAAGAAAATCTTGCATTGGGACAGTGACAACGAAGGGCACTACCTAAGTTATCCAATACTGGGTGACAAGGCCTCTGTAGATTTCCATTTTTATTGCGGAGACTGCAATAAAGAGTGGAATGTTAAAGGAACCTTAGGTATTACGATTAAGCTATGATATACTATAGTTAAGACTTTGATTTTGGGTCGGTATTCCTAATTCGTGCCTAGAGCCGTAGAGGTAACTCCTTCCCGAAAACCTGGTGTCGGCGCGATAGATGTAGGCCGCTTATGTGGCCACTGACCCAACAGCAAGAAAATGACTCTTAAGCAATGGGTTCTCACCCGAATGTTGATTTAGCCTAGGGGCACCAGGAACTTTTTATTTGGGCTTCATGTGGGCAACCGCATGCGGTGGGCCTTTCATCTCACTCGACCAAAATATTACCTCCTTGGGTAGCCCATTAGTTTTATGGAATATTGGAAAGAAAAAATGACTTGTTTCTTTGTTGGACACTGGATTGGTAAGGTAGGACTGTTCATTCAAAATGAAGATGGCAGTACCACTGAAAAACCAGGATGTCTTAGATGTAGAAAAGTTTTTTGAATCAGATATGAAAGGGTTCCACGGCGGATTAATCTAGGCGATGTCTAGACCCTCTTTCAGACCTGCACGGTGATGCCACGTGGCGATGTGGCTAAGGACGTGCCTGAAACGGGCCTGAAATCGGTAACGCGCCGAAGGATGGTCCGTGTAGGTTTAAAGTTAGCAGGGGAGTGATTCCTACCAGCCCGTTTGATTCGGATGCCGGGTGAGATGCCGGGCTGCTAATTCGTTTTGGTAGGGGCGTCGAACTCACAATGCGGTGAGGGAAAGCACGGGTCACTCGTGGCCTGCGGGAATATGCTAACGAGGTCTGGCTGGGAACTTTGATTGCAATCATCGTAACCCGAGATACGCAGTGCCCCGCGTCGGAATTAAGCAGCCGATCTACCAATTAATTTCAGTCACGTAATTGAACGCCACTGTTCTGTGGCGCAGATGAAAAGATCGGGTAGAGCACGTGACGATAACCCGATCACTCTTACCTGTGTATGTTGACAGGTTTGGCGGCGGCGCGGGAAGCTGTATACGGGGCCATTAGCTATTAAGGCTATCCGTCTAGAGACGCGCAAGAGAGAAAACTCTGCTCACACCAACTCTAACGTGGAGAAGGGTCAGACAAGTGAGATGGCCGGATTCGCGCCCGGCCCGCCATTTTATTATTTAAAATAAGGAATATATGCTATCTAAAATATGGATTGCTATTAAGATGTTGGGAGTATTTTTAGTACTTTTCTTAGTGCTTGGTCTATTGTTTCAAGGCATGTTAACACTTAAATGCTTAAGTGAGCAACCTGGTACACAAGTAGTTATCGGTGGCAATTCTGTTAGATGCCCCTAATCAAATTATTTATTGTACCACTTAACAAAGATGGGAATCGAAAAACCTTGAAATATTATCAAACCCACCATTAAAAATGGCGAATGGTATCTGGTCGCTATAGAAAAATCTGCTAGCATTAATGCAGCCCACGTCAACATAACCGTATTTTTAGATATATAACGAGCAGAATTGGGCATAATTTATGCCGCCCTTTGAGCTAAATAGGCGTCAAAGCCTTCTTCTTTATATTTAATATTTCCAGCTTTATCGAAACCGAATCCACGGGACAAATAAACCAAAGTGCAGCGACAATGAGGGTGTAATCCAAATGCGGAGGGAGCGTCTTCGCCGCGTTTATGGTACGACTGCTTCAGCTCTGATAGTTTCCAAATGCGCGGGGTAACCTGGTCTGGCATTAGATGCAAACGAATGCATTCCTTGCATGTTACGTTGTCTTTAATTACTACAAAAAATACAGACGGATCTTCATCACCTATGGATGCGGATACTGCAGTAATGTCCATCATTGTGCCCAAATTGCGTAATTTGGTACTTTCATATTCAGCAATGGCTTCTAAATTGCTTTTAGCCTTTTTAAATTCTTCATTTACAATAGCGTCTATTTCTTCTTTTTCTATTTTACGCTTTTGAAGTTTTGATTCCCTAGCCAATCCATCTAATCTCTCTGTGATGTTGGACATAGTTTTATGTTTTAAAGATTCAATATGCCCATGGGAAGTAGTGAGCAAACTCTTTAGGACACCCCTTTCAATGGAATTAGGGGTTTTATTTTTCATTGCCTGGACAAATAAATTGGCCAGGCCGAGATTAGGAGAGGCAGAAATAACAAGTCTTTTCTTGTCTTGAAGTTTAGGAATATCGCCTATAAGCTGTAAGGCGATATTATCAAAGATATCCTCTACAATCTTATTGAGAGATTCTTTTCCTATAGAGGAGATCCCGTACATTGATTACTCCTTGTTTAAGAGTCCTTCAATGTTTAATAGATTTTCTATACTATTTTTAGCTTTATTCTCTTCATCATTCCAAGCTTTCATGATGTCAGTAACTATTTTATGTTGCATGGAGACCGATTTTTTAGCATTGTCATTCAAATTATGAGATGCCTGAACTCCAATCTTGAAAGCGGGTTTATGAAGTGATTTTACAATTCCATCAATGGCAGCTTGTGATTTTTTCATTTCTATAGCTTGCTTTTCTGCTTTACGAAGAGAAAGAATGGCATTTAAACTCTTCTGAACTTCTGGGTCTTTGTCGGCCCCCAACATACTTTCTAGTTTACCAATATGTTGGTCTAGTTCAGAACCATTTTGCTCTGAATGAATGTCCCCTGGTTCACCAGAATTCTCTTGGGCTTTAGTCTCGGAAGCAGCCTGTGAAGGATCGGTTGGATTACTTCCAGGAACAGAATTGGCATGTGTCATTTGAGCCTTTTCTTCATTCATTTGAGCTTCTCTATCTAGGGATTGTTGTTGCTGTGCTTGTTGTCCGCCAGCTTCAAAACCCAAACGAAAAGAGGCATCAAGATCACTAATGTATTTGGATCGTAATTCTAGGTATTTCTTTTTGTAATCTGGACCTTGCATATGTCACCTTATTAAATTATTCTTTCTCTTCATCTAGAGAATCTTGTACTAACATCTTTAGGATGTCCATTGAGTATGGCCTAGGCGCAAAAAAAGCTTGAGCAGCTAAAGGATTAGTTTGAGTTAACAATTGAAAGTTCTGGAGCCAGAACGGATCGCGTTTATATCTAAGAAGCGGATCTACTGCAGCGCCACAGTCTCCAAAGAATGTTCCTATTACTTCCCCTACATTTTTATACTTATCCAAAATCAATTGGTATCGTTCATTAAAAGGAACGGCGCCTCCCATGATTTTGCCAACTTGTTCTTTATCTACCTTATGCAATACTTCATCATAACTCATGAAGGTAGGCATGTCTTGTTGAAGCCTGGTAGATTCTTGTTCCTTAGACTGAGCATCTAGGCCACAGAACTTAATTTCACAAATTTTAGACAGTAAAGGATCTATTAATGGAAATAAAAACTGATTAAAGAAAGTCTGAAGTTTTAAAAGAAGCGGACGAAGACCTGTATCGCGTGCTGCAGTAAGCTTGAACTCATTATTACTTTCTGAAAGAGTTTGACTGTTTGTGCCACGGGATAAATGACTATACCCAGGAAGTTCGTCTGGAGAAATACTGAAAGCTGACATAATATTTCTCGCAATTTGATCATACATGAATTGAAACGCATCGTCGTGTAGTCCTTCCCCGCTGAATGGTAGCCAGTCAACACTATCATCTTTACCCATACCGAAGATAGGGGTTCTGAAGCTATTTGCTACGTTATTGACAGAAGCATTGAACTGTAGTTTAATACCGTTAAGAACTGCTTCGTCAACTTCATCAGATTTAATAACTAACATGCCGCGAGTGGCACGCCCGTTCTGGAAATAAAGTTTTTTGTATGCATCTATGGAAATGTGGGTGGTTACAGAACTAATAACAGTATCTAGGGGTGATACTGGATATCCGTTCATTTCTATATCAGTGCAAGGGAACATATTGTAAACTATCATTTCCCTATGCGTGAACGCCTGTCTAGGTGTGCCATCAATAACTTGGAGCCAAGCATACTGATCTTCTTTCAGCTTCTGCATGTCGATCTTTGGCTTTTCCCCAGTAATACTTTCTAGCATGCGCATAGCAGTTTCACGCAGGTTGTTGCCTACATACTCGCCCTTACGGACGCAACGATACATGGTAGCGACATCGATTGGACGAAAACGATGGAACGGGAAATTACCATCTTCATCTGGTTCAGTATCTCTTTCGTAAACTATTTCAGTTCCAAATCGACCGAAATTCATCCCGTTTTGCATTTGGACGTCAAGATATTGAGAAAGAGTGAGCTGATCTTGGGACTCAAGCCCTGCAGTGTGTCCACAATTCAAAAATAATTGTTCGGTTTTTTTAACACGTTCCATTACTTTTTGATATTGTTCAGGGGTAAGAATTTCATAAAATTCTTTTTTAATTGCTACTTCAAATCCAGTATCAAATCTGTCTTTTCTTTGATGTCCAAACAGACTGAACATACTGCCGCGAGCACGCAAAATGGCGGCGACCAAATGATCTTGCAATCGAATTTGCTTAAGAACTTCGTCTGGCAACAGTCTTCGTTTAGATTTATATAGGCCAAGATAATTATCTGTAGGTGCAGGATTTTCTGTGAATGCTAAACGAGGAGCCTTCTTGTTTGCGCTTCCAGTAGCTTGTTGTAATGCGTACATCAGTGGAGATTGTACGTTCACACTAGCACCATATGGAATGGGCGCGGATTTCTCCAAATCTTCTCCTGGAGCTGCGCCCATGGTGAATATAGGAGACTGGGGTGGTTTAGGAGTATCGTTCATATATCCTTAGTTATATCACTATTCCACTGACGCCAAATACAATTGCGCTGTATCTTGGCTAACATTGGTTACCGTCATAGAATAAATAGTGGACATTCGAAGAAAGATACCTGGTTGTCGTACACATTGACAATTAGCTAAAGGATCGATTTCATTGCCACCCTGACCATTGATAACCATGGTAACTTTTTGATTTGATTCAAGATATACTAAAGATTGTGCGTCATAATAAAATGCAATTGCTTCTGTTAAAATAGGCCCTTCAACTGGCAAGACAGCGGTAGAAGAAAATTGTACCCACATATCGGTAACCGCAGTAACAGTATAGGCGCCACGCGTTACGGGAGAGAAACCGCCAGTAATTAAAAGAGTATCGCCGGCCTGTACCCCTAGAGCACTAAAAATGTCTATTTGTGAAGCAAATCCAGCACCTAGCGTATATGGACCTTCCGCAACCCCAAACGCATTTACAACACTAAAGCTGGTAGCTGTAAATGAGATAATTTGAAATTGTCCCTGATTGGCGAGATTGAAAAGATTGCCTATTTGTACAAAATCCCCAACCTGAACGCCACCGCCCGTTAAATTGAACGGGGTACCACCGGTAGAGGTAAATGTGAGAACAGTACCGTTTAGGGTAGCTGTGACCTGCGTAGTGGCATCTGCACCGCTAGCCCGACTGGTTCTAAAGCCAGGGTTAGTTCCGCCGCTCCAGGTGAGCTGATAAGTCGTATTTTGGCCTGCAATAGGAGCCAAGGCAATCGAATATTCCGTGGTACCATCTTGTGTTAGCACTCTTGTGCCGTTGAAGAGAGTTCTAGTTTCTCCAGGGGCCAAAGAGAACTGAATGCTAGTTGGATTAGATATTGCTAAACTATTGGTTTCTCGAGTCCACCTAAAAGCAGATCTGGAAGGAGCATTGGAGGGATTTTGATCAGCATATGCGTTCAAATATATTAAGAAATTTAGTCGATCTGACATCTTTGGCCTCTTTGAGATATAACTTAGTATTAAGATTGCTTTAAAGACATATTTTTACATAAATTAATAATAAAATTAATAAGTTAGCTCGTGAAAAAAAATCCACCCTTCTTGTTAGTCGATATAGTAATAGGTCCAGACCCTACCAGTTCTGCTATTTTTGCTTTCATCTGAGATTCATGTTGCGAGGCTACTGCTGCCTTAGCACGTGCCTCCGGGTCGTTGTGATCTATCTTTTGGCCGTTAATATCGATCCACGTATGCTCTGGCTTCTGAGGGCCTTTCACAGGGAAAACATTCTGTCCTATATAACGCAAGGAGTCACAAATATCTGCTATACCACGGGCATCGTCGGGAGTTAAAGTTACATTACCTTGGCCATCCAATACGAATCTGTGTCTGGTTATCGCAGAAATTGCCTTTTTATTGCTTTCATTGGCGATTACTTTAAATTTTCTTATGCCATTGCCAGAAACTATCTTAGAACGTAATGCTTCGATGCCACCCAGAACATCTTTTGTAAATTTAGGACATACCATTCCATTTTTTCTAAAAGATTTAATATGCGAGGGCATGGCTTGATCCGCATACCATTTATGGATTCTATACTTATCTCGAAAAGATTTAGCAACTTCTAGTTGATCTGCGAATTCCATACCAGGAGCAGCGTAAGTCTCCATCAACCAGATCTCTCCATTTGGCAATAAAGCGGCTATACATATAACGAAATCATGTGTATAACCAAAATCTACACCAGCATAAAATAAAACTCCTGCTTTTTTCATTTCATTAAGCAATGTAAGTTCTGTTACCGCCTGATTAGTAGGCCCCATAAAACTTTCAAATGCTTCTTTTAATGTAATTACGTTACCTTTTGTAGGACTAAATCTTGGATATACCAATCCAGTAGATCCTGGTTTCCAGCACATAAGTTGTGCTTCCGCCGAATCTGGATCGTTTTCTAGAAATGATTGAATGACAGTGGTAATTGGTTTATAAAACCCACCGGTTGCCTCTGGCGGCTTACTGGCCAATCTCATTTTGCATACCGGGAGAATGGGACATTTAATGCATCCTTCGTGTGCGTCTTTTACTAAATCCCATTTGAGCTTTTCTATTTCCGGCAGCATAACGTGTTCTTCGGGAGACATTCTAAGAAGAGGTAAATTTTTACCGACGTAAATATCCTGTTTCGGACCGTTCGGTAAATGCCTAGTTTCTGGACATCGCTCAGTGACGTCAATAATATTCCAGTTCAAAATCTTGTAATTCATGGAGGGGGCTTGTTCAATAGCCTGTGCCATATTACCGAATGCATATTTACGAGTCGACAGGTAAACCTTTACTCCATAAATACCTTTACTATAACTGACGATGTATTTACCTTCTTTCAGAGCAGCACCGTCAGCCAAATCCAATTCATCAAGGAATAAAGCGTTAGCGTGCAAACTATTCATACCTTTTGGGGTACAAATGACAATTTTTATGAAAGGTCTCTTCTTTTGTGGGGTTTTGAATTTAAACAGGCGTTTATTTTGTGTGATGTTTTCCCAGCCAGCTTCTAACATAAGCGGTTCTACTGCATTTAGGAAACTATCAATGTAACCTAAGCCAACGGCAGCCTGATCTTCTGTGGCCGCAGCGTGACCAATGTCCAATTGAAAATGAAGCAATAAGAGAGTCTCTAAAATAGCAGTAGAGACAGTTTTCATGCCTTCACGGCAACTCATCATCACATATCCGGGATTTTTATCTCCAGAATTGTCTCTGAAAGTTTTATACACTTGCCATATGGCGTCTAGGGGACTAGAGGTGCTGTCTGGATCTATTACTTCGAGAGGAAGCTTAAGGTCGAGGAAAACAAACGCCCAATTTTTGACATCTTCGGCCGAATTTAATGGTCTAAATAGTTCTTTAGCGTATTCTATTTTTTCCGATTCGTTTAACTCGCTGAAATTCATCTAAGGTTATCCCAAAACTACACCGTTTACACTTTTTATGCGTATAACGAGTAGGTGTAAAACTAGCCCATCTATCTTTTGCCACAAAAATATAAATTTTATATTTATGAAAACCTAAATGACAGGCAAAAAATCCAATAAACCATCTTAATAATTGCATTAATTAAGATTGGCTCAGGCGCGATTGTTGGCCTCGTTAACAAACTGATTTGGATCTTCCGTAGCTCGCATGTATTCTGAATCTGCACGTGCTTCGGAGCGCTCAAAAACATCATCTCTGGGATAACAAACGAGTCCTCCGCATGTTCCTAGAACAGAAGCAATGCTTACCGCATTACTAAGCGATTCTGCCACCGCCTTAGTGGCATCAAAAACACCAACCTCTTCTGCTTTGCCATATTTTTGATTTTCTACATCATAAACTACATCGGGAGACTCTATAAGTCTACTAATTACATTTTCAATTTCATCGGAATTGTAACCCGCATTATCTAGTAATTTTTCAGGAAGAGCTAGTAGTGAAGGCGCCAATACATCCCTGATAGGATTTCCTTCCGAATATTCTTGCAGCAGCTTAACGGCCAAGTCAATAGCTAGCCTACATCCGCCCGGAACCGCCCCGTGAGCAATGGCCGATCTAACTGCACACACGGCGTCTTCGCATCGATCGTGAGCTTCCTTGAGTTCACCATTGGAACCACCGTATATGGTGAGCTTTGCAATGCCATTGGTAATTTTGCCCAGACGTTCATCGAGAAGAATTTTTTCTGCCTGACTTTCTGCATTCAATTTCATAGTTTTTAATTCTTCTGCTCTCACCTCAACATTCACTGGTTCTGGGTTTCCAATAACCGTAGAACGAAATCGATATGCTTCGAAGCTATCCATTCCATGACCCAAATCATCTAGGGTTGCAGTATTTATCTGGTCTTTTAGGCCAAAAACTTTAGCTCCAGTAAATGCACCAAGATCGTATAAAAAATGGGTTTCACTATTTAGAAATTGTGCCCTAAAAGTAATCATCGGAAGCACATTCATTGTATTTGGATTAGAAAAATTAAATGCTAATTGCGTGAGAACATTTTCACTAAATCCATGGGCTACAATAACAAGATTTTTGTAATCACTGTTCCCTTCTTCAATATATTTCTTGCCCAATGCCTCCATAAGTGGCATAAATGCAATTAAGTCGTTTACATTGCCATCATAGAGGAGAAATAGCGGCTTTTCTAGATAACATCTTTGATTAGCCTGATCATTAATAAATGCAGTATGTAATTTGCCAATCGATTCCTCAAATCCAACTGGAATTGGGAAACCATCAATTCTTTCTACTTCGTAATGTTTTTTTCCACTTAGTTCACGAATAGTTACATGTGACGCGTCTCCGTACCCTATCTCTTCGAATGCCTTTATAACCGCATCCGCCATGTCAGAATCGCCGTTGGCGCTGATCTGTGCCACCATCTTCAGAATGTCTTTGTTGTCCTCATCTACCGGAATGCTTCTAGAATGGATATAGGGAAGTAATATTTGCTCAGTTACTTTAGTAATTTCTCGTGCAGCTTTTTGAGGACTATATTTTGGATTTTTTTCACAAAATTCAAATAGATTCTTTATAATATTATACGCTAGAAGTGTAGCGGTAGTAGTTCCATCACCGGCTTCGGTTGCCGTACGCTGTGCGGTATCACGTGCCGATTCGATAATGAGATGTTCATAGGGATCTCGTGCGCCTAAAGATTTGAAAATGGTCACTCCGTCTTTAGTAAGTTTGTTTGGAAGACCTGGGTAGTCAGATTCGATCAATGTCACCTTACCTCCGGGGCCAAGGGACGATCCCACAATGTCAGATACTCTTTGCATAGTGCTAAGTACCTTATTTTTAAGAAATTCTTTGTTGCATTCAAACATTTTGGATGAATCTTTAGCTTTTCGATGGGCCACAATTATCTCCTAGATTGCATTTATCTTTCCCTTGATATATCATATGTTAGTGGACTATAGTATATTCAAAGTTGGAGATAAAGTGATATGTACCCGTGTACACGGTTTCATCGGTAGCGGTTGTCCGTCTGAAGAATCAATTCCGGGATGTGAGAATTTAATACCCATAATAGGTAAAATTTATACGGTATCACAAATCCACATATGTTTTATAGCGTTAGAGGAAATTCCAGGTTGGACCTGGTGTAATGTGGAATTTCAGCATATATTAGAAGAAATGCCAGAGTATACAAACTTTTGGGACAGCGTGGCAGAATGAAAAATTCAATATATGATGACATCAGAGACG
>Ga0265336_10001561_pt1 | contig 10277 bp, 9 predicted proteins | sample 42119metaG_FD_193583 | JGI IMG/M metagenome (GOLD analysis project Ga0265336, IMG submission 193583) | Rhizosphere microbial communities from Carex aquatilis grown in University of Washington, Seatle, WA, United States - 4-21-19 metaG | ecosystem: Host-associated > Plants > Roots > Rhizosphere >...
TGTCCGGGTCGGTGGGCTGCAGGAAGAAGCCCGGATCGACCAGATAGCGAATGGAGTTATAGACGATTCCTTCCATCACTTCGCCATTGAGAAATTGCAGTCTCATCCAAATTCCATGGACGATGGGCGCGCGAGTGTGAAAGTTCAGATGCTCGTGTTCGGAGTCACCTTCAAAACTGTTGACATAAAAGACAGCATTTATATCTTCCGCTGAAATCTCCTCGACGATATCTGAATCGAGAGCGCGCACACGAAAGCTCTCCGGCGAACTTTGAGGAGCGCGGCTCAACAGCTCATCCATCGTGCTCAAAGCCGGAGAGTCGAGGTATCCCTTGATCGTTCTCGATCCGAACTGGATAACAACTCTTTCCGAGCAGGGCGAATCCGTCCCGCTCGTGTGCGGCATCAAGCCTGGTGCTTCGTGATCGGATCGACCTGTCTCAAAGGCGGCGTGAGATTGTACTGCTTGATCTTGTACAACAGCGCCTTGTAGCTTACTTGCAGGTCGTTTGCGGCTGCCTTTCGATTCCACCCGGTTTCCTCCAATGATTTTGCGATGGCTGCGGATTCCGCACCGCCTTTCAAATTCCGCACCAGATGCTTCAAGCTGCCATTACCGTTGTTCCCGTCCAGCGTAGACGCTTCCATGCTTTTTGGGGGAATCAACTCTGCAAGAATAGCCCGCTCATCGTCCAGGATGAGGTAGCGCTTGATCATGTTCTCCAATTCGCGCAAATTACCCGGCCATGAGTAGCTGCACAGAGACTGCATAAGCGTAGTCGAAATAGGCAATGGATCGCGTTCGTACTTGGCGGCCACCTTGCGCATGAAGTGGTGGGCAAGCACCGGAATCTCTTCCGTGCGTTCGCGCAGCGGCGGAATCATCAGCGTAAAGCCATTCAGACGATAGTAGAGATCCTCGCGAAAAGTCTTCTGTGCGATCGCAGCCTTAATATCGATGTTGGTGGCGGAAATCACGCGCACATCGACTTTGACGCTGGTGCGGCTTCCCAAACGCGAAAAACTTCCGTCCTGCAAAACCTGCAACATCTTGGCTTGCAACACGGCCGGCATTTCGCCAATTTCATCCAGAAAAATCGTACCGTTGTTGCAGATTTCAAATTTGCCGGGCTTGGACTTGATCGCTCCGGTGAAGGCTCCAGGCTCATAACCGAAGAGTTCACTCTCCAGCAGGTCGGCAGGCATCGCTGCGCAATTGACCTTCATAAATGGGCGCTGGCTGCGAGACGACATCTTATGGATGAACAAGGTCGCCACTTCTTTGCCGGTGCCACTCTCTCCAAGAACAAGAACGGGAATGTCGGCCCGCGCCACCAGCCGGCACTGGGATTCAATATCCCGCATGCGTGCGCAGGCCCGGACAAAAGAGGTGTTCTCGTCCACCAGTATCTCGTTACTCTCATCGTCGACATCCGCCGCACGTTTGCCGGTTGACGTGAGGCACTCGTGCACCGCCATATCAATGTCGGCTTTCCGGAACGGCTTGAGGATCACATCCGTAGCACCCATGCGAGTGGCTGCCACAACCTCTCCCAACTCGGCTGAACAAGCTAGCAATATGATGGGCAGCGACGGATGGGAAGTATGAAGTTTTGTCAGCAAGCCGAGTGAGTTGCCCTCGGCGCCGTCATCCGAGGTGTGCCAGTCCATCAGGAGCATGTGAGGTGCGGGAGATTCTTTCAGACTCTGAATCAACTCCGCGGCCTCGGTAAACGCGCTCACACTGTAGCGGTCCGAGAGAATACGGTGAAGGTATTTCAGGATAGCTGGATCAGGATCAAGAGCCGCAATATGAGGAAGAAGCTTGCCATTCGTCTTCAATTTCGTTCTCGATGAATTGCTCACCATCTCGGCTCCTTTCCTGGTCTTCCAATCCCAGCCTTCAAACCATATATCGGCGATGGCCTTCCAAAACTGATGGGGAGTGAAAAGACTTTGAACGGTCCTCGCTGTGATAAGCAAAGGAGCCCGGAACACACTCCACCGACCTGGGTTCAAGTGACACAATGCGGGAATAGGGGTTCCCGTAATGTTAGGGTTTGATGCTTGTTCCCCATATTATCACTAAAAGTGGTAATTCATTCGCCATTTTATGCAAATAAATTCACATATTGGCCGACAGCTCGGGGGCGAAAATTACCACGTAAGCTTCTGTTACCGATAGAAAACAAATATGGTTACGCGGGTACAGTTGAAGAACGGTTATCAAGGAGATTGAGTTTGGCTGGATAGTTGCACTAAGAAATGTCTAATCTAACTTTGAATCTGGGTAGCCCATGCTCCTGGCGTCAGCTGCTGAATCGGTCGTAATTCGCGATCTGCCGCCGATCGAGGTCATCTTCGGCCAATCGTCGGCAATGGCCGTTGCTCGCGAAATGCTGGAGCGGGTGGCCGAAACAACCGTCCCGGTGTTGTTGCAGGGCGAAAGCGGGACGGGCAAGGACATCTTCGCTCAATTGCTGCATCAATTTTCGAATCGCTCGAAAGGCTCCTGGATCAAGGTGGCCTGCCCCGCGATTCCCCATTCGCTGATTGAGTCGGAACTCTTTGGGTATGAAAAGGGAGCATTCACAGGGGCATATGCAACCAAACGAGGCCGTGTGGAACTGGCGCACATGGGAACCTTGTTTCTGGATGAAATCGGCGACCTGGATTTGTCTGTGCAGGCCAAACTGCTGCAGTTGCTTCAGGATGGCAGTTTCATGCGGGTTGGTGGACAGGAGTTGCGTAAGGTTGATACCCGGCTGGTGAGCGCCGCCAGCGCAAATTTGCGGAAACAGACCGAGGATGGCAGCTTCAGACTGGACTTTTTCTATCGCATTAACGCAGTCACAATCGAGTTGCCGCCGCTGCGCCACCGGATTGTAGATCTGCCGATGCTGATCGACTACTTCTTCAACATGCACGCGAAGGCCTTTCGCCGCAATCCAAAGCCGCTATCGCGCGAGCTGACGCACTTGATGCAGCACTATGACTGGCCTGGCAACATACGGCAGCTCGAAAACATGATCCGCGGCTACATCCTGGTTGGCGACGAAGAGGCTATGGCGTCGGAACTGGTTCCATCTTCTTCTGGCTCCACCATGCTGAATTCCGAGATTGATCTTTCCAGTCCTATTTCGCTGAAAGAGATCACCCGGGCTGCTACGCAGGACCTGGAGAGGCAGATCATTCTGAAGGTTTTAGAGGCCAACGGCTGGAGCAGGCGAAAGACTGCTAAATGGCTCAATATGAGTTACAGATCACTGCTATACAAGCTGCAAGACGCTCAAGTCAGCGGGTCAAACGCCACGCCGGTCAAGGCGGGCAAACTCTAAAGTCTCCCCGCTTCTGAAGCGCCCCAGCCACGTAAAACAGGCGAAGGGGGCGATTCAGCAATCGTGTACACTACTCTCAAGACTCAATCACCACAAGGCTGCAATTGAATTCTATTCAGCAACAGAATGCGTTGGCCCTCGTAAGCGGGGACGAGGCGGTTGCCATGGCCGCCATCGACGCCGGAGTGAAGCTCGGTACGGGCTATCCGGGCACTCCTTCCACTGAAATTCTGGAAACCTTCGAGACGCTGGGTGGACGGGCGCAATGGTCGCCCAATGAGAAGGTGGCGCTTGAGGTTGGCATCGGCGTAGCATTTTCCGGTGCGCGTGCTCTGGTCACGATGAAGCACGTCGGGTTGAATGTCGCCGCCGACCCGCTGTTTACCGTAGCCTATACCCGGCTCGACGGCGCGTTGATTGTGGTTTCGGCTGATGACCCCGGCATGGCCTCCAGTCAAAATGAGCAGGACAATCGGCGTTATGCTCTGGCCGCCGGCGTTCCCATGCTTGAGCCTTCGGACTCGCAGGAAGCATACGAATTTATGCTTCGTGCTATTGAAATTTCCGAACGCTGGCAGGTGCCGGTTCTCTTGCGCATGACCACGCGTGTCTGCCACTCCAAGACCATTGTCAAACGCGGAACGGTGAACATTCCTCCGCCGCATACACCGCACTTCGAACACGATTTTCCGTCGCGCGTAATGATCCCGGCTTACGCGCGTCCCGCGCATCTGCGTCTGCGCAAAACACTGGCTCAAATTGCCGCTTGGAACGACGCCGAGGGTTTAAACCAACTCGTTGCGGGCTCGTCTTCTGTGGGAATCATCACTTCGGGCATCGCCTTTCAATATGCTCGCGAAGCCGCGCCGGAAGCCAGCATTCTCAAGCTTGGCGTGACCTATCCGCTGCCCATCGAGCGGATGCGCGCCTTTGCTGAGAGTGTCGATCTTTGTTACGTCATCGAAGAAGGCGATCCGTATCTGGTTGAAGCCGCCCGCACCGCGGGCATCGCGGTCGAAGCCAAGCCGGAAATCTATCGCTTTGGCGAATTAAATACCGCCCGCGTTCGCCGCATTCTGAACGACGATTCATCGCCCGAGGCCAAGCCCATTCCCGGTAAGCCACCGGCCCTCTGTCCCGGCTGTCCGCACCGCAGCGTCTACAACGCGCTGAAAAATCTCAACTGCCTCGTCCCCGGCGACATCGGCTGCTATTCGCTCGGCGTTCTGCCGCCCTTTGAGGCAATGGATACGCTGGTCTGCATGGGCGCCGGCATCGGCGTCGGCCTGGGGATGCGCCACTCGCTGCCGCCCGAGGAAGCGCGGCGCGTGGTCAGTGTCATCGGTGACAGCACCTTCGTGCACAGTGGAATCACCGGCCTCGTCGAGATGGTCTACAATCCGCCGGAGAGCGGTCACGTCGTGCTGATCCTCGACAACGGAACCACGGCGATGACCGGCATGCAAGAGCATCCCGGAACCGGGCGCACGCTGGCCCATGCCCACACCGGCAAAGTGGTCTTCGAAGATCTGGCGCGCTCACTGGGCATCAAAAATGTTCATGTGATCGACCCCACGCAAGACGCCGCCAAGTTTGAAGCGCTGATTCAAAGCTGCCTGAATAAGCCCGAGCTTTCCGTCGTGATTGCCCGTCGCGACTGTCTGCTGGCAACCCGCTCGATTCACGAGTACGAGAGGTGTAATGAGCAACCAACCGACTAACGTGGTGATCGCGGGATTGGGTGGACAGGGCGTCATCAAAGCCTCCGACATTCTGGCCGACGTAGCCTTCAACTCCGGCGTCGAAGTGAAAAAGAGCGAGTTGCACGGAATGAGCCAGCGCGGTGGTTCGGTCTCCAGCGACGTTCGTTTTGGCGAGCGTGTCTTCAGTCCCATGGTGTCAGCGGGCAAGGCGGATTTCCTTGTCGTCATCTCGCAAGATCAGGTCCCGGTCAATATTGCCGCGCTCAGCAAAGGCGGCGTTCTGATAGAGCCTTCACTGATCGACGAATCCAAGCTGCCAAATAAAAAAAGCATCAATGTGGCGTTGCTGGGTGTCTTGAGCCACCACTTGCCGTTTCCCGTCGAGGCATGGACCGCCGCTCTCCAGCGCAATCTGCCGGAAAAGTTGCATGAAGCGAATCTCATAGCGTTTTCAATTGGACGAAATCAATGACAATGAATTCGGTTCTTGAAACCAGTTTTGCCGACTGTCATCCCGCCAGCGTGCCGGATTACACTCCGCTAGCCGAGCTGCGCGCCTTGCAGTTGCGGCGCTTGCAGTCGGTTGTCACGCGCGGATTTCAAAATGTCGAGCACTTCCGCAACCGGCTTGTTGAGCGCAGGTTGAAGCCCGATGATATTCGTTCGCTGGGTGACATCGCCCTTCTGCCCTTTACGCTGAAGAGTGACCTGCGCGACACCTATCCTTTCGGACTTTTTGCCAGCCCCATGAAGGACGTCGTTCGTCTACACGCCTCCAGCGGCACCACCGGCAAGCCCATCGTCGTCTCGTACACAAAAGAAGATATTGCAGTGTGGACCTCTGTGCTTGTCCGTTCATTCGCTGGCTGCGGATTGCATCAAGGCGACATTCTTCAGAACGCATACGGCTACGGTCTCTTCACCGGCGGCCTGGGCGCGCATTACGGCGCGGAAGCGCTAGGCGCGGCAGTCGTGCCCACCTCCGGCGGAAATGCCGACCGCCAGATCATGCTGATGAAGGACTTTGGCGTCACCGCGATTTGCTGCACGCCCACGTATTTTCTGCACCTCATCGACCGCGCCGCGGAACTCGGCGTGAACATGAAAGAACTGCCGCTGCGCGCGGGGGTCTTCGGTGCAGAGCCATGGACCGAATCCATGCGCAGGCACATTGAAAACAATAGCAATATCGAAGCCTTCGACATCTACGGCCTTTCAGAGATCATCGGTCCCGGCGTAGGCTGCGAATGCCGCCGCCATCAGGGCTTGCACATCTTTGAAGATCATTTTTATCCAGAAATTGTCGATCCTGAGACCGGCGACCCGCTGCCCGACGGCAGTGAAGGCGAACTGGTTCTCACCACGCTCAGTAAGCAGGCGATGCCCATGATCCGCTATCGCACGCGCGATATTACGATGATCATGACGGGCCAGTGTGAGTGCGGGCGCACCATGCGGAGGATTGGCCGCATCGGACGGCGCAGCGACGATATGCTGATTATTCGCGGTGTCAATGTGTTTCCGTCGCAGGTCGAGTCGGTGCTGCTCCAGATTGAAGGCACCCTGCCGAATTATCAGATTCTGCTCACCCGCGAACAGGGACTGGACCAGATGGAAGTGCAGGTCGAAGTCACGCCGAACATGTTCAACGATAAGATTGGAGCGCTGCAAGGACTGCAAAGCAGAATTCAGTCTGCGCTCGATCATGTGCTCGGCATCCGGGTTCGCGTTGCGCTGGTCGAAGCACACTCCCTGGCGCGCAGCGAAGGCAAAGCAAAACGGGTCATTGACAGGCGGACATCATGAAGATTCAACAAATATCGCTGTTTATCGAAAACAAGCCGGGGCATATCACCGCTCCCGCGCAGCTGCTTGCGGATGAAGGCATCGATCTCCGCTCGCTCTACCTGGCGGATACCGAGAAATTCGGCATCGTGCGGATGATTGTCTCCGAGTGGCAGAAGGCTGCCGCGCTTCTTGAAGCGCATGGCTTCGTCGTCAAAATCACCGAAGTTCTCGCCGTCGAGGTGCCAGACCGGCCCGGAGGCCTCGCTCACCTGCTCAGCGCTCTGGACGAAAGCGGCATCAACATAGAATATATGTACGCATTTCCCTATCTTTGCGGCGGTCAGGCCATCATGATTTTCCGCTTCAATGATCTGGATGCCGGCATGGAGCGCTTGCAGTCGGCAGGCATCAATCTGCTGGCCAGCGACGAACTGCTGAAATAGATCAGGGTTCGTACAAGTTCATGGGTACAAATGTTTGGGTGCCCCATCCTTGCGACGTTCCTGCTTTTGTCGCAAGGGTGGGGTAGCACGAAGCTAAAATTACAGTCGAAACAAACATTCTAGGAAGGCCTGCCACCATGCCCGTATCGAAGACCATTGCCAAGCAACTCGAAAACGCCTCCTGGATTCGCCGCATGTTCGAGGAAGGCATTCGGCTGAAGCGCGAGCGCGGAGCTGACGCAATCTGCGATTTTTCGTTAGGCAATCCTGATGTGGAGCCGCCTCCCGCTGTGCTCAATGCTTTGCGCCGCATCGCCGACGGCAGCCGTCCTGGATCGCATGGCTACATGCCGAACCCTGGCTATACGCAAGTTCGCGAAGCCGTCGCCCGCAAGCTGCGCAATGAAACCGGCCTGGAGTTTACGGCTGAAGACGTTTTTATGACCGTCGGCTCGGCGGGAGCCTGCAACGTAATTCTGAAGTCGATCCTCGACCCCGGCGACGAAGTCATCGTCTTGACGCCCTGCTTCTCCGAGTACCAGTTTTACATCGCCAACCACGGCGGCTGCATGGTCCCGGTCGAAACCGATGCCACATTCTTGCCTGACGTGGATCGAATCGCCGCGGCTATCACTCCGCGAACCAAGGCCATCATTCTCAACACGCCCAACAACCCCACCGGTCGCGTTTACCCGGAGAGCGTGCTGCGTGAGATTGATGGTGTTCTGAAGCGCTCCGGCCAGCCGATTACCGTCATCAGCGACGAACCGTACAAGGCATTCGTCTATGACGGCAAGCATCAGCCTGAAGTGGCGTCGTTCATCAGCAATACGGCGATCTGTAACTCGTGGTCGAAGTCGCTGGGCTTGCCCGGAGAACGCATTGGCTATCTCGCGCTCTCGCCGCGGCTCGACGACACCGAAAATCTGCGCCGCGCCTGCGCCTTCAGCAATCGCATTCTGGGCTTTATCAACGCGCCCGCCATTTGGCAATGGGTCATGCTGGAGTCGTTGGATGAAAAGGTAGACGCCGCGCCCTACGAGCAAAAACGGAATGTGCTGTGCGACGCGCTGCAGAAGATCGGTTACGAGGTCAGCCGGCCAGAGGGTTCTTTCTACATCTTCCTCAAAACACCCATCCCCGACGACATTGCTTTTACCAAACTGCTTGCCGACGAAGGCGTCCTCGCCGTTCCCGGTACAGGTTTTCGCCGCCCCGGTTACATTCGCCTCTCGCTGACAATTCCGATGGAGCGAGTGCAAAAGTCCATCGCCGGTTTCGAGCGCGCCTTCCACGCAGCTAAGGGACTCTACCCGTCGAAATAGCTGGTAATGGTGCAGTTTCCGGTTAGCGGGTAATCTGACCGGAGCTATGAAATCATCCCTTCGTGCAGGTGGCGCGTCGCAAATGTGAATGCAGATGACACTAGGCCGTGAAGTTGTGCTGAAGACTCCAAATTCTGGAGAATTGCGAATAGGTCTTGTTCCGGTCTGTGTACACCGGTTCTCCTGTAATAATGTTCACTTTGCTCAAACAACCGATGGAGCATTTCTACTACCGCGTCGCTCTGCTGTAGCCGAAGTTCCTGGCTCTTTCCTTCATCTGAGGCGAGACCACGTGCGTGGAGGCATATTCCATGAGACAACAGATGGAAGAACCGTAACCTTTCTTCCGGTGAAAGTTGTGAGACCTTGTCGGCGTAATCCAAGCGATGCTCCCGAAATGTTGATTGTTTTGTCTTTCGAGCGTAAACCCCGCGATCGGCAGTTGCGTTCTGACGTTCGAGCGCCGGAAATAATTAGGTTTGCGGCGAGTGGTCGGTCATTCAATCGGAAAGTTCTGCCTCCGCGATCACAAACTCGGATTCACCATTGGTAGTCTCGACGCCACACGTTGTGATGCGTGCAAGGTTCGGTCCAGTTGAATCAAAAATTTGTTGAAGCACCACGCATCCTACCAAGCCCGGCTGAGGATATTCAGAATCGGACCAGAGATCTGCATCTGTGAAGATGGGCACTTTGTCAATGACTGTGTGGACTGCGCCGCGAGCATCACGAAATCTGGACTCGACAATCCCGGGCTGAGGCTCTTCGTCCACGAAACGTACGATTTGGACGCGAAGGTTAGGCATGCGCAAATGATAGCGCATTGCTTTACGCCGGTTTAGAGGATTCCGAGTGTGTGGTTGCCTATCCAAAAACTGCACCACCACTAAATAGCCCCGCCGGTTGGCGATTGGCGGGTGAATGATCTAGCCTCTAGGAATGATGTTGACCAGCCCAGCGGAGATGGCTCTGAACGCATTGAGCGAAGCACCCTTGGTGCGTTTTTCGCTGCTGGCGCTGAGTTCGATCTTCTTTCTCGTCGATCCACTGGCGGCAATTCCATCCTTCCTGGCCATTACCGGGAATGCCACTCCAGCGCGCAGCAAGAAGATGGCGCGCAAAGGAACGCTGACCTGTTTCATTGTGCTGACCAGCTTTGCCGTGGCAGGGCAGTTGATCTTCAGGCTCTTCGGCATTACGCTTCCGGCCTTTGAGATCGCCGGAGGAATGATCCTGCTACTGATCGGCCTGGATATGCTGCAAGCCAAGCGGTCGGCCACACAGGAGGCATCGGGCGATACGGAGGAAGGCGCGGCCAAGGACGACGCGGGGATTGTGCCGTTGGGGATTCCGATGCTGGCCGGGCCGGGAGCCATTTCTTCCGTAATGGTGCTGGTGGGGCAGACGCGCTCGATATTGTGCTGGGAGATGGGCGCGATTCTTGCCTCGATTACGTTGACCAGCCTGGTGAGCTATTTTGTTCTGGCCGGAGCAGGCCGGGTGCTCAAAGTGCTGGGCGAAACGGGAATTCGTGTGCTGGTGCGCGTGATGGGATTGCTGCTGGTGGCGTTGGCCATGCAGTACTTCGTGAATGGATTGACAGACTTGGGATTAATTACCAAGCACTGACGCCGAGATTCCCACAGAAGCGGCATTTTCCCACAGGGGGTCAGCTTGCAA
>Ga0265336_10001562_pt1 | contig 10275 bp, 14 predicted proteins | sample 42119metaG_FD_193583 | JGI IMG/M metagenome (GOLD analysis project Ga0265336, IMG submission 193583) | Rhizosphere microbial communities from Carex aquatilis grown in University of Washington, Seatle, WA, United States - 4-21-19 metaG | ecosystem: Host-associated > Plants > Roots > Rhizosphere...
GTTCGCCATCCTCTACGCTGAGCGGTTCACGAGGCCAACGCCGTAAGATGACCATCGGCCTGCCGGAGTTGCTCGCGTTGCCGGCCGGCCTCAACGCGCCTCACACACAGAAATCCTGACGCGCCCGTCCTCGGCGCCGGCGACCTAGTCACATAATAGGTCGTCGATCAGCGTACTACCGTGTGTGCAGCATAGCCGACGGCGGCGTCCAGACGAGGTGCCCCGCAGGCCGACCTTCCTTAGAGGAGACCTCACATGACTCGCTCGTTCAGCAGTGCCCTGGCCTGGACGGCCCTGGCCGTCACCCTCATTGCAGCCTCTACGCAAGCCACGGAGAACAAGCCCATGGATCTCGGCAATTTCTCGGTCAGCCTGGCCGTCAAGGACATCAAGGCCTCCAAGGCCTTCTACGAGAAGCTCGGCTTCACGGAAGTGAGCGGCAAGCTAGAACAAAACTGGATTGTGTTGCAAAGCGGCTACGCACGAATCGGCCTGTTCCAGGGCATGTTCGACAAGAACCTGATGACCTTCAACCCGGGCTGGACGAAGGACAAGGAAACGCTTTCCGACTTCACGGACGTACGTGACCTGCAACGCACCTTCAAAGAACGCGGTATTCCGCCAGCGCCGGCGGCCGACGAGAGCACAACCGGGCCGGCCTATTTCATGATCAAGGACCCCGATGGCAACACACTGCTGTTCGACCAGCATGTGGCAAGCCCCAAGCGCTGATCGCACCGGTGTCCGGCGCCACGGCAACTGCCTCCGAAGCTGCCAACGCCGAGGACAAACGCCGTCGCATCACGCGCGATCGACTCGACACTGGAAGCAATTGAACTTCGATCGGATCTGGACGTACGCGACAGTCGAATCGCGCAGTACCTTCTCGCAAGCGGTTGCGAGTTCCGGCCCTGGAACGACTTGTCCAGTGTCGTAGCGAATCCAATCTTCTTGATCGTAGCGTTTGCGCCTGTGCACCTGATCCTGCGTTGGCGGCGTGCGCCCGGAGTCTAGGCGGAGTCCCGGTTACTGGCGTGGCGCCGGCGCCCGCCCAGGGCACTCGCTAGTCCGGTCACCATGGCCGAGACATGTTACTGATGACCATCGTCTGTGCGGCTTACGGCTGGAAAGCTGCCGTTGGCCAGCAACCGCTTTTTGCCGGTTTCCGCCGACTGCAGCAGACTGACGATAACGCATCCAAGCAAGATCTTGTCATCGCGCTGCCAAGCGCGTGCGAGCGGCGGCTACTGCCGACACGGTCGTCGCGACGGCCAAACTTAACCAGAGACCGAACAGCCAAAGCTCATGCCAAAACTGGTACGTCGTGGAGTGCATGAGCGTCATGGCATGCAAGGTCGCCGAGATTGTCGTGGCCGTCAAGGCCAGAACCCCTCGTCCCCAGGACGCCCGGTATGTGGACGGCCGCAAAATAGAGAAAACAATCGCGCACTCCACAGTCGTGATGATGATGTACTGCGCAACGCCGCTATATGGGTACGGCTGAGGTGCTTTCAGGCCCAGGACGTACTGGGCGTAGCCGTCCAAAACCGCGCCCCCCGCGATCACGGTCATGAGGCCTACCAACCAGACCAACAAGAGCAAACGCGACGCCGATTTCATCCGCGCATTATCAACACTTCGGCGTCATCGTCGCGCCCGTTAGAAGACGGTCGCAACCGTCGGCTCTTGGCCGACATGCGTCCTCAGCGTCCGAGGCTATGCCGAGGATGAATCCTCGGCGGATGCATCTCGTTATGCAGCCGGCATAGCGGCGGACTCAACTGGTGCCGCTGCAGCGCGCTTCGACGCAGCCGATTTCTTGGCCGCGGCCTTATTGGGCGCAGGCTTCTTCTTCGCAGCCACTGGAGCGGCTTCCGACTTGGACGCCTTCTTGGCAGGCGCAACAGCCTTCTTCGCCGCCGACTTCGCAGTCTTCTTGGCGACCTTGACTGCCTTCGCCGCCTGGGCTGGAGCCTTCTTTGCGGCGGCCGGAGCCTTCACGGCGGACTCTGCAGCCGCAATCTTGCCGACAAGGAAGGCTTCGCGATTTTTCGCTCCTGCAATCCAGCCAGGCGCGCGACCGAACCCGGACCAGGTCTTCCCGGTCTTCGGGTCGGCATACTTCGCCACTGAGGCCGTCTTCGCCGTCACCTTCGCCTTCGCTTTCTTCGCTGCGCGCTTGCCGGCAACGGCCTGAGTCAGGTGCTCGATGGTGAGGTTGAACTCAGCCATGATGCTCTTGACCTTGGCGATTGCAGAAGACATCTCTTCCTTCGCAATGCGCTCGGCTTGAGCCTCGAGGACGGCGATTTGCTTCTTGAGTGCGGTGAGTTTGGACATAGGCTTTGCGGGAAGGGAGGACCTGAAGTTTAATCGCCCCCGTCATATTCGGCTTGAATCGTTCAGAGCCAAGTTGACATCGGGGAGTTTCTAGACCATTTGCGTGATGACTAAAGCGCTGCCCGCAGCGCGCCGGGCAGCGATTGCGAACTACACGTCAGTCTGCTCGGAGATCTCAAGTGCGTCGTCGACCTCGATGCCAAGATAGCGAACCGTACTTTCGAGCTTGGTGTGCCCCAGCAGCAACTGCACGGCACGCAGGTTCTTCGTCTTCCGGTAGATCAGCGTGGCTTTCGTGCGCCGCATGGTGTGTGTGCCATACGCCGCCGGGTCGAGACCGATTTCCTCGACCCAGCCCTCCAAAATCCGGGCGTACTGTCGAGTGCCGAGGTGTGCCGAGCGGTGGATCCGGCTCGGAAACAGATAGTCCTCTTGGGAAAGGTTGGCCGAACGGATCCAGTCCTCCACGGCGCCGCGCGTCGCCGGTGTCAGTTCAAACTGAACCGGGCGCTGGGTCTTTTGCTGCATGACGACGGCTCGAGAGGCAACGCGGTCGCCATGGCAAACATCCTGCACCTTGAGCTTGACCAGGTCGCATCCTCGAAGCTTGCTGTCAATGCCCAGGTCAAACAGTGCCAGTTCTCGAGCGCGATGATCAAGCTGCAGACGAACTCGGATCGCCCAGATCTCTTTCAGCTTCAGCGGCGCCTTCTGTCCAACGAGCTTTCCTTTGTTCCAAGGCACCTTTGGCGCGGCTTGGTTGGCGATTGTTTCCATGGGGGTCTCCCACGAGTTGAGGGAACCCAACAATGAACTTCGAGAAGACCTCGCTGAGGCCAGGGACTACCTGGATTGGATGCCGATGACATCGTGATCGAGTCGCCCGTGTGGTTGGACTCGAGACTGTTCGGTGACCCCGAGCAAAACTGCCCACGTAGCTCCGGCAGACACGAGTCATCGGCCCAGAACCACTCGGCTGCGGCTGGCTCGGTGGACGTCCGGAAACCGGTCGGTCGCGAACGGCAGCACCGCCGATTGCCGCCAGGTCGCCGTTGGCAGAAGGGTTGCATTCGAGCCTCAAGCGTACCTTCGCAATCGCGTCGAACGTGTGGCACAGGCTACACGCTATCGCATCAGCTAGAAGTCGCGCAATCAAATACGTTGACGCGGCAGTCAGGGGGCAATTCGCGGCCATTGACTGTCATACGATTCCGGGTACGCCTCGTCGCTGATCAACTTGCGGACTCCAAACGGCCAGACTGACAGCAGGACCAGTCTGCGGTGCTGCCGGGCATCAAGACATTCGAGCTGCACAAGAGTAAACGGCGTTTTTCCTCCAGGCTCCATCTCAGGCTGCCATCTTGTGCGACAAGACTCCAAGCCCCTACGCCGGCAAAACCGTCGAGCGAGCATCACGCAGAGCCGCCCCAAGAGGAGATGCGTTGCCCAAAGCAAAGGAATTGAAATGACCCCGGCCATGAGTGGCAAAAAATAAGACTGCACGGTAATCCTGGGGAGCTGCGCACGAGGGGATGGCTAGCAATAGAAACAGAGGAACGAACTGCGTCTTCGGCGACGGCGACTGGGCTGACTCGCCGGCGCGTTCACCGGCCCACCCCAAAGCCGTCCGTCACAGGGGACCGCTCCTGGCCGACAAGCGCCCTCGGAGGCGGGTGGGCGGGCCGCACGATAGCGATGTCATCCAATATGGGGCCGCTGTGCGAAGCCGAACGACTCATTGCCCGGCTGCCCTGATCATCCGCGCGGTAAAATCCTCACGCAGCCGCTCAAGCTCCCCGCTGGCGGCCATGTCCTGTATGACCTTACCGACGCGGGGAATCAGGTCTCGACGGCGCTCGTTCAGGAAGTGGTACAGCGGGATGTGCTCCAGCACCGGGGCAAGCGGCCGGATCATCCCCTCGAGATGGATCCGCCGGATGGCCAGCAGCCCGCTGAATTGGTCGCTGACCGCGACCTCGACCCGATCGTTCGCCAAGAATTCCATCAGCTGGTCCAGCGAGGTGACGGCTTCCACCCTGGCCATCCCTTGCGTCCCGCGCTCCGACGAGCCAACGCCCCGCACGATTCCGATCGAGTGCGGCGCAATGGAACCCCAGCCCGTGACGCGAAAGTCGAGGCGCTTAGCGAAAACCGCGGGCTCGATGTAGTTGATGGACGGTTGCACCGCGAGCAGGGACGGGTACTCCCTCCCGACGTCCAGTACGCGCTGCACCTCGCCGTCCACGTGGCCCTGGCTGGATTCGACAAGGGCCCTCTTGGCCGGCATGTCGACGAATTCGACGGCGATGTCCAGACGCCGATAGACGACCTCGAGGATCGCGGATCCGACCAGTTGGTCCGGGATATTCTCGACGCGGGCGAGCCGCAACGAAACTCGAGGCTGGGCGCCGGCGGCACCCACCATTAGAAGCATCGCGCCGATGGCGCAGGATCCGAGCCAGCGCCTCCTTGCAAGCGCGCTCGCCACCTTCAACGCAAGCCAACACATGAGACGACACACAGAGGTTCGCACAAGGATCCAAGCGCTGGCCTGCAGCGCCTACATCAACGGAGCCTACAGTGAGTTCACACGGGATGCAAATGCTTCCCGCGGTGTCGGTGCCGATCTGGAAATGAGCCAGCGTGCCGACGTCAGATCGAGCCACTTCGCCTGCCCGGAAGGCCAGCGGTCATGCGGGATCTGACCAAGATCAGCTAGCTCATCTGGCGGTCGGCATGGCCTGTGAAATTGGCTCACTTCGACGTCGGCGACAGCAGGCGTCCTTTGCTGGGCCGGCGGCCGGCCCGGTGGACTTCCCGTTAGCTGACACCGGTGAATGTCAGGTCGTGGCCGACTTGAGCCGGTAGCATGGCAAGTCTCCGTCAACACGTGCCAGCAAGCCATGCAAGTCAGGAAGATTCTGCCCGAAGAGTACGAACAGGCGCGCCTGCTACTGGCGGCAAACGACTGGGGACCACGTGTTCAGGATCCCGAGCTCTTCGCCGAGCTGGTTGGACGGTCCGATGTAGCGCTGGTGGCAGTTGCGGACAACGCGCTCGTCGGCTTCCTTCGCGCGATTTCGGATGGCATCTTCAATGGCTACATCTCGATGGTCGTCGTGGCACGCGAGTGCCGCGGGCGGGGCATCGGTACCGCCCTGGTCCAACAGGCCATGGGCGACAACGACCGCATGACCTGGGTGCTCCGGGCTGGCCGAACTGGCGTGCCGGCCTTCTACGAGAAGCTTGGCTTCTCGCAATCCGGAGTGGCCATGGAACGTCCCGGCAAGCGTCGGTAGAAATCTAGGCAGCCCTCAAGCGGACGGTCGCGAGCGTCCGTTCCTGGCCGCTGCCGGCAATCGTCAGCGCCTTACGGGGAGTGGATCGTGGAGCGATCCAACCTGTTGCAGTTCCGCCGGGCTGGGCATATGTGAGGCGGAGAATCGCGTGCACATGGGCGACTTCGAGCATGCGAGTACCCCTGGCACTTGTAGCTGAGCATAGCGCGCCAGGAGCACATTTGCCTCCTCAAACTTCGATTCGCGCAGTCGCACGGTCACCGAGTTCAGCATGAACAAGGTCTCGACGCTGGTCTGATTCGATATTTCAGTACCGAGGGTTGAGAACTTCTGCTCCGCGTCGTAGGTTCCAACGTACTTCCCGGCTACGAAGGCAGCGGCGATTGAAAGCACGACCAAGACTGGAATCAGCGCTGAGGACACCCGTATGCGTAAGGCCGAAAGTGACGTGGAGCGAATGTTCATAGATCCTCATTGCGGACGTTCGCGAACGGCCGGTTCTGGCCGACATGCGACTCCGAGGCCGGCGGCCTGGCCAGGCGACGCGCCGCAGACCTTCGGCCGACCGCTATGCGCAGCATACCTGCCCGTCGCTGTCGGCGGCCGAGCGGCAGGGCCCGACCCATCTGCGAGATTCGCACCCCAACATTCGGCGCTTCAAAGCGGACACACGAGTGACTTCGCTGTGCCGCGCTTAGATATCTTCGACCGTCCTTGATGTGAGCACGACCTCCTTGGCGCTTGACCATGCCCAGTTCGTCAGCTGTGCGAAGTCCGAGTCGGATTGAGCGAGCACGATCTGGCCGAGTGCTTCACAGAACTCTGGCGTACCGGGCTTGGCCAACTCACTGCGGAGCCAAGCCGTCACTCTGTGCAGAACTTCGTTCACCTTCCGCAGCAGTTGAGGCTTGTCCAGCTCATTCGTGCCAGGTCGATAGCTGTCGCGTCCCGCAACCGTCAATTGGTGAGCAAGGTTCGCGAGGAACAGTTTCCTGTCGTCGCTCCGTAGCGAAGCGAGCCATTGACCTTCAGCATTGGGCAAGAGCATCCGTGTCCTCATCAATCGAAATTTGAAAAAGCAACGCCCGCAAGCAGACAACTGTAACCGTCCGCTCCTGGCCGCGTGCGGCTCATGGCGGCAGTTCAGGATTGGCGACCGTGCCTTACACATGCATCGGCGTCCCCACCTGCAGTTCGATTCGTTGTCTCTCGGCGTCGATGCACCGGCCACGCCAGAGCTTTTCAAGCACTTGACCGATGACGCAATCCAGCACGGCGCCGCCCGGTGTCGTCGCGATGAACCAGAACGTGCCAGGCCTGTCCAGATCCTGCGCGAGCGTGCCTGTGTAGTGTTCGCCACGAATGTTCGCCGCGAACAAACGGCGCTCGAAATCAATCGTGCCAGAGTCTGGACCGCCGCCCCACGGGGGTGCATTCACGCCTCCACCGCTCATGTAAACGTCGCGAGGGCCAGACGCCGTTGCGCATGCCGCCAGCCCGAACAGGCTACACAACAGCAGACGTCGTACGGGCATGAAAGGAGTTTGACGCAGAGATCGAGGCATCCTGTTTCGGGTTCAACAATGACGAAATATCCAAGGCGGTCCCGATCTGCTGCTCTGAAGCAGACATCGTTGAACGACGGCTCATGGCCGGCTACCGACCATCGCCATGCTGCCGGGCAGACCCACTCAGAGGTGCATATTTTCGAACCCAATCTGCCTGCGCCTGTGTATCCGGCACCGGCATGCCACGAGCCGTGCTCAACAAGCCAAAGATGTCCTTTGCCGGCACGTCGAGCATGCTCAGCAGACAGCCGGCAAGCAACGCCGTCCGACCTATGCCGGCGCGGCAATGAATCGCAACCGCGTTCCCTTCCAGCATTTCGGCATGGAGCTCTCGTACCAGACCAATGAATTCGCCTCTGTCAGCGGGAATGCCGCGATCGGGGACGGGAAACGACCGAAATTCGATACCCTGGTTCGCACAGAGGGTGCGCTCAGCAGCCAGATCAAGCTCCCTCACTTCATGGGACTCAAGCAGCGAGACGACCGTGTCAACGCCAGCATCGCTCCAACGCACGACTTCGTCTGAAAGCCACTCGCCACCTCGCGGACGCGCCATGAGTGCGAGTCGAAAGGGCTCAACGCCATTTACCCAGTGGATTGATCGTTCAGGCATTTCCGTCAAATCTAGTGGATGGCTCGGGCAGCTGCTCGAAACCGGTCATTCGCCACCGGCAGCTGTTGGCCGACATGCGACCTCGGCGATGGCGGCCAGGTCGAACGATGGGTGAGGGTCCTTCCGTTCCGGCCCTTGCCGCGACACAATCGAGCGGGCGCACGATGCCTACATCAATTGACGGCGACCGACGATCGCCATGTCCGCGCAACTCTGTACAAAGCCGATAGCATGCCCACCTCGGATCCGAACAACTTAGCCGGCAAGATTGTCGCTCCGATGATGCTCGGCCTGGTGGGCCTCATGATCTGGATGGTCGCGTCGTCTTCGATCCAAGACATCCGATACGCCCGACTGGGTAGTCCACCAATGGAGCAATTGCAGCGGGTCGAGGGTACGGTGGTGCGGTGGGTTAACTGCTCGAAAATCAGCAAATTCTCTTGGCGCGAGCGCGTAAGCCTGCGCAGCGACGCGGGGACAACCAGCGTATCGATGCCGTGCATTCTCCCCGTCGACGTCCTGTCGGACGGTAGGCCACATCGTGTGCAGATCCTCATTCGGCCCGACAAGGATATCGTCTACGACATCGCGTTAGATGGCAAGACACTGCTCTCCTACGCGACCGTGAAACAAGCCGTGGACGATGCCGCGCCAAAGATCAAGTTTGCGGCATTCATGCTGACAATTCTGCTGATTGTGTTCGGTGGCTTGCTCTGGGCTGTTGTGGTGATCTGGCAGCCATCGAGGCGGCGCGCACTCGAATCATGAATGTACATACGCCCTCTGGGTTCTGAAGTCCTGCGGTTGTAGCCTACCTCAAAGCTGACCTCTGTAACTGACCGCAGTTGGCCGACTGCGGAAACTTCAGTTTGCCCAGCCTACTTGGCTGCCGACGCTGTTCCACACGTCCCGGAGGACGTGCGGATCTTCCGAAGTGATCTCGATCAGCGACAGCAAAAGGTCGGAGCTGAATGTCGTTCGTACTCCATCCACCAAGTATGCGATCTTCACGAAATCTTCTCCGCGCTCGAACGCTGGTGAGGGAATCGCGACGACATCATGCCCTCGGGCAGCAACCTCTTTCAAGAAGCGCTCGACGCATGGGCGCCACTCCGTGTTGTCGAATGAATCGTCCCACTCGTAGTGAAGCCAGAGATCGTCAGGATCGTTGAGCGATCCAAGGCGATACAGTTTGTACATCTCGTTGGTTCCTCCGTGCAGCTGAGTCCCCGTCCATCCTAAATCTCAACGTCGATTGTCATAGCATTCAGCCTACCCCGAAGCTGCCGTTCGCGACCGTCTGGATCTGGCCGAACTCCGACGCGCGGCTCAGTCTTCGTCTCGCCGCCTCTTCGCGGAGAAGATGCCGACTACGGCCTGCACGGCGTCACCAAGAGTCTTACACACAGTCGACTGCGCGACCTGCCACTCCTGATCCTCTACCACCCAACCACCGTCCCGTGGGCAGAGTCGCAGCGCGTAACGCCAAACCTTGATGTCGTGCTCCGAGCGAACATCACTCAGGCCAGCTCGTGCGAGGATCGAGTCCTCGTAGAAGTGGGCCGCGTCTACGCCTTGGCTCCGAAGCCACTGGATGGCCTCGTCGGCCGAATCGATTTGCATTTCTGTAACTCTCGGATTCGAGCACCCGGTTTTCAACTCCAAAGCAGACCTTCGTTGCCGTCCGCTCCTGTGGCCGAACTGCGACTCTCACGTCTTGCGCTGCTTCGTTTCGGAAGCGAACTGACGCGGCAAGCCCTCGCAACCCGTCTGCTCACAGTCGTACCACGAACATTCTGAGAACGTGCAGCCGCTGTTGAGGTTGTCGTTCATGAATCTACAACTCTCAAATCGACACTTCGCGAAGATACACCCGGCGAAGCTCGAACCACGAAAGACGCAATTTCGGAATTTCACCTCGACGAACTTGGTCGTGTTGAACAGTCCCCAGTACCAGGACGAATCGCTGATAGTGCAATCGCTGAGGATGCCCTCGAACGCCTGGCCTTCCACGTCGATATTGGAAAGGGTGCAGTACCGGAAGACGTCGTTCTCCCAGCCCTTCGGGAGTTCGGACTTGCCGGCGAAATCCGTGCTTTCGTGGAGTGTGGCCATGGGCACAATGGTAGCGCTGACGCGTTGCCAGAAAGCAGCCTGTCGCGAAGGACTGCTCATGGCCGACTTGCGGCATCGGCGCCGGCGGTCAGCTTGTACGGGAGCCGCGGACGGGCCTCCGACTACTACTCCGGCGTGGGCTCCTGCCCCGCAGGCAGGCCGGCCCGCTTGATCTGTGCGTCGATGTCGGACTCGATCTTGCGCGCCGCTGCTAGGTCGGCCTGGCCTGGCGCCGTCTGCCCCAGGCCCAACTGCACGAGGCCGCGCCCGTACAGGGACCAGGCGCCGTCGGGCCGGATCGCGAGGCTGCGGTCGAAATCCGCCTTGGCCTTGGGCAGCT
>Ga0265336_10001563_pt1 | contig 10275 bp, 19 predicted proteins | sample 42119metaG_FD_193583 | JGI IMG/M metagenome (GOLD analysis project Ga0265336, IMG submission 193583) | Rhizosphere microbial communities from Carex aquatilis grown in University of Washington, Seatle, WA, United States - 4-21-19 metaG | ecosystem: Host-associated > Plants > Roots > Rhizosphere...
GATACCAACTTGCGACAGCGTTGGTCTGCGCTCCGGCAGTCTAGGCGAGCAGCAGGAATAGGAGGAGTTTCATCTTCGTATTGCTGGTTGATTGGGGTTGGTCAAACTCCGCAGATTGCATTCTGGCATCCGAAATCAGCATCGCGGTCGTATTTTTTAGGATTGTCCGTTCGCTCTTTTTTCATAGCTTCAATCGCCTGCAACAAAGGAATGCGCTTGTCGGTAAAGAAAAACTCGCCGTTGAAAAGGGCTTCCAGTTCAGCCAAGTCTTTTAGCACGGCTGGGTCTGTTCTCTCCCAGCGCGGAAGGTCTTTGTGTGGGCATCCGTCACATTCGGAAGAAATAAGGTATGGGATTTTCTCTCCGGCAATATGGAGTCTGCAAATTTCCCTGTTCTCGTTCATGTCAACCAGCGGATAGGCGTGGGTTAGCCACTTAACTGCTTTTTCGGTTTTTACACGATTCCCTTCCGCGTCCTTTTTTGTTACCTTCACAGTGTCCTGATAAACAGAAATCCAAGGGGCGTCTTTGTGTTGGTGCAAATACCATCCACTCACGCGCCTTGAAGATTCCCCACTGTGAATCCCTTGATAGGTGCAGGCGGTCTTTGCGCCCATTCTTCGAAGCTCTTGATTGATGGCTCGTATTTTCCATTTTTGAGTGCAACTTTGTAACAGCCTTCCCCCCTTGCTGCCGAACATGGGGATTTTCAGGTTGTTGAACTTTCCGCTTGTAGCGCACCAGCGGGTGTGTTCAATGAGGGCTGGAAGCGGTTTCTTGTTTTCGTCAACGGCCTGAACAAACCTTGCATCGAATCCGTATTGCAAAGCCAGCGGTGTTATGACTTCATCGAAATAGACCTTGCTCGAAGCCCTTCGGCCATTACTCCAAAGCCTGTCGAATTCCCAACCAGTATCGGCGGTGATTGAAACGGTGGCCGGAATCTCGCGCCTGCAAGCCATTAAAAACAGGCGAACTGATTGTCCTCCAAGCCCGTTTGACAGGCTTTCAATGTGTAAATTTTGTTTCATATTTGGATTGATAGCATCTTCGGTTCGACTCGGTTGCAGACAGCAAACCCTTTCGGGTTCACTGTCGCTTGGACTGTCGCATCTTTCGGACAGACTTCGGCGTTTTTGAAATCTCTAGGCACACTGGCTACCAGCCACAAGCCTCTAGCCCTTTGACGCGGGCATGATTTACAGCCGCCGTGATAGTTACGCAAAATGAGCGTCACGGCATTTTTAATCCAGCCGGTTTTTAATCCACTGGACGTGTTTGACAGGCGTTTGCCGAATATCCGCCTACGCGGGGAGCGACCAAGCTCCGGCCTGCCACGGTTCGAGGCAAAATAAAATCCCACCGCAGCCGTTAGGCCACGATGGGAGCGATTGCCGACATCTGCAAGGCTAACTGCACACGAGCGCAGAACCGGCTTTCGCCAGTTTTTAATGATGTCGGAATCAAATGTGTCATGTGCTTTGTTAGCCTTGCGAGCTGAACAAACCAAATGTAAATCACAGCACATAAAATGTCAAATCAAACCTCATCCTCCCTCTGAACGTCTAAATCGTGGTCTCCTTTTTCTTCTTCAATCTCGCGCCTTCGGTCGTCGTCTCGCGGCTCAAGGTCGCGGTTTGTCAACCCTTGGGGCAGGTATTCGTCGGGTATGCGAAATGGGTTCATAAATTGATTGGGGTTAATCCGAGTGCGCGTTTGATGCTCTCGGCGGTTGAATTCATACAGAGTTCAGATGGCTGGAAATGAAGAATGTGCCATCCCATTTCAGCCGCGCAATTTGTTTTCTCATATTCTTTCAGCATGGCTGCGCCCCGGTTATGTCGCCCACTTGAGAACAGCCCACCTTGGACTTCGACAGCCAAAAGCCTGGCTTCCTTTACAGATAAAACACCGTCCTCAAGAATGTTCGGCCAAGCCAAATCAAACGCCCATTTCCTGTCAGGATTGAACCGATACTCAAATTCCGGCTTAGGTATGCCCATTTCCTTGAAATAGGCCAAAACCACGGCTTTGTTGTAGCCGTTTTGGGATGGCTTGGACGACCGATTGGGCGTTTTTGGCGTCAAAGCACCGGAAATCAAGCCCATCGAAGGAATTTGAGCCTTTCCGTCAGCCCTTACACTGGCCAAAACCCGCCCAACTCGAACTTTGGTGTTCTGGCGCTCCACGTCAGCTTGTGTGAATTTGGAGGTCATTTTAACACAACCCGCCTGTCTTTTTTGTCTGGAATGATCGCCGGTAGTGTTTCAGTCCTGAGTTCGGCCAGGGCGTTCTTCAGCTTTTCGAGGATGCCTTCGCAGCGTTTGGCCCTGCGCTTGGCTATGCCCGATTTTTTGAGCCTCCATTTTCCCTCCTCAACGTCCTGTTCGTTTCCGGTTCTGATTAAAGCATGGCCCTCATCGTCCAGCTTTTCAGATTCCGCTTGTGCGGTATTTTGCTTTAACCGCACGGCGTCAATCTCGGAAAGGATTGCCTGTTCTGTGTTGAATGTTTTCTGTTTTCGTTTCATACAAGTTCTGCGTTGTGTTTCCAGTGGACAAACGGACGGCCTTTTTTCTCGAACCACTCAAGGCCGCTGTTTTTTAACAACTGTCTGATTATGCGACGAGATAGAAATTTTATGGGTGGTTTTATTTTCGCGTCAATATCAGTCCCGTAGTGCCTTATAAGTTCCAACCGTAGCTGATGCGGGTCTTTAAGGTGTAGAAAATGGGATGCGTCCATTACTGCCGCGTGGGTCATCTGCCCAAATTCAGGTCTTTGCGGCTCGTCTTTGTGACGGTCGTAAAATCTGACGCCATTCGCCGCGACACACGGCAAGACACCAGACTTTTCAGCAATGGCCTTTGTTGTTGTGTCTTTTCCTTCCGCGCTTGTCTGAAATTCAAACCACGGCTTGTATTTAGCCATCTTCGCTATGAAGTCGGAATGTCTCATAATCGTCAGGGGTTGGTTGTTTGGGCCATGTCGTCTTGGGGTTGCCAGAGTGAATAGCGATACACCTTACGGCCATTCTGTGACGTTCCATTAAAATCCACCTGAACCTCGACTCCATTTTGTCGCAGTTCGCTAATGTCGGATGACGCTCGCGTGGTTTGGCATCGCTCGTTTATTTCGATGGTGGTCAATCCTTTTCCGCCAGCGGATTTAAGCGCGGCAATAAGTTTTATCATCCGGTTTGATGTAAGTGGTGATTTCATAACTGCAAATGTCCGTTCAAGTGTCCGTGCTGTGTCCCCCGCTCTATTTCCTTGCGCCGCTGGTTTAATTCCTCGTGGTTCTGTCGAATCAGTTCCGTCGCCTGTTTCGCCATCAATTCAGCCCCGCGCTCCATTGCCTTTTGCACCAGCGATGCGGAATGAAGCCCATGCTCGCGAGCGAATTCGACGGATTCGGATTTGAAATCAATGGTCATGTTGTTCGGTGTTTATTCACACGGTCGGTTAGTTGTTTTGACCTAATGTTCGCAATCATCTGGTCGCAGTCGCACAGCATGGTTGACAGACTTATTACGCGCCCCATATAGCGTGGATGAGCCGCTTGAAGCGGCCTTAATTCATCCAATTCGCGTTTCATTTCGGCCCGCTTCGCGCACAACTGCTCAAGCTCGGTTTGGGCTTTGGGCGGAACTTTGATCCGTATTTTAGGTGGCCATTTCATGTCCTCTGTTTCGCAAGCCTCGTGGTTAATTTGGTGCTGGCACTTTCAAAATCTCGCTGATGTGCCTCGTGTGGCCGTTGCCGTTCGGTTCGGACATCGCTGGTCTTAATTCCCGCAATGCACGCTCTTTGGCCGAAAGCGGCTTGTGATTTCGATTTGACGCCTTTGCTTCGGCAAGGTAGCTGTCGAAAAACCTCAAATCACCAATCAGTTTTAAAAGGGAAGTGCTTTTCTGATAGCGCGGTTCGGAAGCCTTCTTATTTTCACGCATTATCCAAATCAAAACCTGCTCCATGTCCTGCGGCGTAAAGCCAGCTTGGACGAAATCAAACAAGTCTCGCTCCCACAGGCGAAGGTTGGTTGAAGTGCCGGTAAGCGAACTGTATATCCGGTGAACTTCGGCGATGATGGGCTGTGGGTCGGTTGTCATACAGGTTTAATTCCGCTGTAAAGTGCCGTCATACGCTTTCCAGTATCAACTTTCTCCACCGTGCATGTCTCGCCATCAGAATTGTCCGATATGAACCAACACAAGCACATGGACTTTAAGAACCAGACACGCTGATTGGGTTTATACTTAATAGATTTAGATTTCATGTTTTTCTTTTCTTTCACCCTGCGGGCAATAGGAAACGGACACCAACGCCGCCGGTTTTAGTTCGAAGGCTTGTAGAACGAGCTTCCACAATCTCACAGCGGCGCTGGTAAATTTCATCAAAAATTGATTTCGCTCTTAACATTGCCAATTCAAGCCCGACCTGTTTCGAGGCTTTAATTATTCGTCGGACAGATCGAGCCGCATTAAACCAACCTTGGCTTGCGTCATATTCTCCCATGCGCTTTCTATGGGAAACAACTAAATGACAAAGGACGTGACAACGCCTACACAAGACGCGCATATCTGAACGAACGAATTGAAGGCGTTTTCTGTATTTCATGTGATGAGCGTCATTTGACCAATCAACAGCGTTGCAAATTTCACATCTGGCCTTTCTTTCAGACAAAACAATCTTTCGATTACCTTGCCATTCCTCGCTCTTGAGGAACTTGAATCTATAAGAATGTTTAGCTTCAATACTCATGTAATTAAACTCTGTTCCTTTGGTGAAAGCAGCAGCTTTCCCTGCACGGGTCTGTCCTGTTCCTTCGGAGCCAAGCATATAGCTTTTACTCCCTACGCGCATCACCCTTCGTGGCTCTCCGGTAGCTTGGAGCCTGTTTTCGGGGCGCGTTCTGCTACTCCATCGGAGTTCTTTGAATGATGCGGGCAGGATTGCTTTCATCCCAATTGGGCTAACCTGCGTCGGGGGCGTATAATGCCCCCGCTTTAGAACTGGGATTTCGATGAGTTGGGTTATTTGCAAATTACCCCAATCCATCCAGCCCCTACAAGCTACCGCATCATTCAAAGAACGTCCGGTTGTCCGAGTCGTCGCTGCTGCGGGACGTTGCTCGCGGATGACAGAGCCGATTCGAGAGGGCAAAAGAAAAAGGCCGTTCAGTCGTGAAAATCCGCTGCTGGCGGCGCGAGCCTCGCGGCTTCGCATGACTGAACGGCCAAAGTGAGGTCTTACGTTCAAAACTTTCCAGCAGTCAGTTTTCACACTGACATCTCGAACACCGCCAATTTCGCACAACTCCCATTCCGATGCAAGAGAAAGTTTCATTTTGTTTAGGTTCTAATCCACCGAGATTTGTATAATGCGTTGTTAGACATCATTTGTTGGTCATCACGATTACCGAGTCCAAGAAGTCGCCACCAGAAGACGACCGGAAACACGAGTAGATTCCCTTGGTGTGATATTGGATTTCCACTTCGGTTTGCTTGTCCATGTAGCCTTGGAATTGCTTGGCTTGATCGTCAGTTTGAAGCGTGAAGTAGAACGGTTGCACCCCGAAGCTGCCGCTACCTCCGCTCATTCCACCCTTGATTATTTCAGCCTCCCACGTTTTGCAGAAGATGCCCTCTTTTCGGAGCATGATGATTTGTCCCGTGCGCGTTCCGGTTCCGGGGTTTGTGTTCACGCCGCAGCCGGTCAGGATGCAGCCGAGTAGTGCTATCATTGTCAGTTTTATTTTCATTTGAATGTTGATGTCTAACAATGCGCTGCTGCCAATCGGCACTGTCCCTTCGGATTAGCGGCCTCGCATTTATTTGTTTGGTTTTGTTGCATTTGGTGTTCTCTGCCCAGTGCCGAAGGCAGAGCTAATCGTTGTGCCACTTGAAGTTCATCTTCGAGTAGTTGCCGCTTTTCCGGCGGCACTGGTTTATGGCTTGGAGTTTTGCACCGCGTTGAGTTGCAGCCCAGCCAAGTGAGACTCCAGACCCATCGCTCCAAGATGTTTGCCAGTCGAAAAATCCACTGGCCTTCTTTGTGATTTTCGCCGTCATGCCCGGAAAGTTGGATAGTGTTTCGGATTGCTCGCCCGTGGCACAACAAGTCCTTGGAGGCAAAGACGCCACGCTCTGCGCTCCATCATTGTTGGAAAATAGGTCGTTCATTTTACGTTCGAGGCGGCGCTTCCGGCGTCTTGCCTCAAGTCTGCGTTGGGCGAAATCATTCGGAGTCTATTTCCTTCCAGTCTTTTTTGCCTTGTCGCACACCGGACATGAATGCGGCACTGAACCAGCCAGCGACACACCCAGCCAGTAACACGGGCAAGGCAGCGATTAAGAAAAGAATCGTTCCAAGCGCTTTCGCCCAACAAGTTGCTGGAGGCGACGTGATTACGCCTTCAGGTTTATCAGAGTCATTTGCCATATTTACCTTTCTCGGTTTGTGGTTGCGCCGGTGGACGCGCCTCAGCGCCCACGTTAGCCAACCAGAGCCTTGAGTTTTTTGCCGGTGATGTTCGGATGGAACACGGCCATGAATGCGGCCATCTCCAAGCCTTCGGGCGTCTCTCCGTTTCGGTTGCGGCTTGATTCCACCATCGCGCCATGTGCTCTTGCGAGATGTCGGATGTCGGGTTGGCTAACAACGCGCTGCACCGCAACGCCCGTTGGACGCTGCCTTTTATTCGCTTTGGGTTTTCTAGTCATAAAGTCTTTTGGTCGGGCGTGGGTGAGCTTGTGCCGTTCGGCGGCTCTTCCGTGCAGAGGTCTTGCAGGCATAGCAGCGTGGCATCCGCCTCGTGAGTCTCTTGGAGCGCGGTGTTGTAGTCTCCCCTCGATGCGGCCATGTGAGCTTCGTGCAGTTTTCTTGTTCGTCTGTCTGTCCAGAGCTTCACGAGCCGCCGAACAAGCTCACTGGAGACAACCGGCGTTGGCGTTTCATTTTTGTTCGTTTTAGTTTTCATAAGTTCGTTTGCCACACATTGCCGGTGGCTCAGCTTTTTTCGTTAGCGTAACAAGACGCGCCCATTGTCTGTTCGATGGCCTTCATCTTTTCCGATGTTTTGCGCGAGGTCAATTAAGGCAGCCAGAGGCGTTGCGCCAGAACCGCCGCAGCCTTCGATTATGTTCACGCCGATTTCTGCTATCCATGGCGCGTCTGGCGGACATGGCTTCCCATTATATCCGCCGTCTCGCCAGAATTTGACCGTCAAGCAGTCTTTCGGCGTGTTGTCTATTTCGACATTCATTTCTTTGTTGTCTTGGTTCATACGCTAACAAATCGTTGCAGGAAACGCCTCTTGGTCGTTGGGCATCTCTGCGCTTTTGGCGTAGGCGAGCCATTGGTTTGCGAAGCTGGTGAGTTCTTCGCCAGTCATGTTTGTCCATCGGCCTTGGTCATCTTCCATCGTGTAGATCCGGTTCCCGATTTTCGGCTGCGTTTGAGGTTCTTCCGTCTCATAGAGCTTTTGAGCGCCGTGAGGTTCGGTTGTCAGTAGTAGTTTCATGCTGTGTTTCCTCCTCGTAAGTCCACGAAGCAGCCGGACAGTCGCCCATGCTGCACCGCGTCCCATAGTGCGTTTGCGTTTTCATCATCCCATGTCACCAGCATTGACGGTGCGCCCGCCGTGCCGCCTTTCTTGCCGGTGACGTGATAGAAAGAGAGTCGGCCTTTCAGGAAGCAGACCGCCGCCGCTTTGCCCCAGATGTGGTCGAAGAATTGGCGCGTCTCGGTGCGAGCGAATATCAGCGCCGTCACGTTCTTGTGCTCGCAGCAGCGCGCCATCCACTCGGCGGTTTTTGGCCCGTAGGGAGGATTACACCACACGCGCCCTGTCCACGGCTTGATGAGGCCGTTGTCGGCGGCTGTGAAGTGAGTCCTTGCCATTTCCCACGGTCGTTTTATCGGAGCGCACGGGTCGAGGTCAAACGGCCACGGCACTTGAACACCGTCGCGCCAAGTTTGCGACAAGGCTTTGATTATTTCTGGCGGCGTCAGCCACTCCTCTTTGCCATTGTCGAGGTCGCGGTCATGCGCGAAGCCGATGCGCTTTTCTTCATTCGACGAGATGCCCAACAAATCGCTGGACACAACAGCCGGATCGCTTCCAGTTTTGGCGGGTATTGAAAATAGGTCATTCATAGTTATTCGCGGCTGTGTGTCAGCTTGTCGTTAGGCTGCTTGAGCTTTTTATGATCTCGACAATGTTCAACGCAGCAGTAGCCGCCGTTGTGCGCCGTCAGGTTTTCGCACCCTGGCAGCAGACATTTGCGTTTCATCACTGGCTCTGGCATCGGTGGCAGTCCTCCAAATACACCGGCCATCATCAGGATTGTTAAGAGCCTTCGATTCATTTTTATTTATGTCTTTGATTCCAAGACCGCAGCCTAACAAGACGCTGGAGCGAACTGCCGTTGGCGCTTTACTTTTATTCGAGAAGGTTTCATAGAGTTCGTTTGTCGTCGGTCGCGGGTGCGTCAGCTCCCGCGTTCGGAGGCTCGCCTTTTATTACTTCCAGCGCGGACTCGTCACCTGTTTGGATCGTTAGCTTTTTCCCATCTGGACGCACAGCCACAGCGTATGCCCACCGGCAGACCACTTTTCCAGTTTCTCCGGCGCGCATTATTCGATTTTTTTCCGTGATGTCTTTCGTGGCTCGCACTCGCGTCCACACCTCCATATTCCCGAACGCGGGATACTTTGATGACGCCTCCGAACCAGTCGCTGATGCCAACGTGCTTGGTTCTGGCGTTTTGGACATCACAGGTTCGCGGTCGCCTGCCCGTTCATTCCACTTTCGGATGGCTTCTTCTCGGATGTAGTCAGAGTGAGATACGCCGCACCCGCTAGATTCTGGGCCGAGGTGTATTTCGCAGCCGACCCACCAGTAGTTTGTCCTTCCAGCCTGTTTGATGGTTGGTGGTTTGCCACAAAACGGGCAGGCTTTGATTTCGGCTTCGTTCATACTTTTGGATTGTTGACCGCACGCGGCATAGCTCCGTCGTTAGCCCTCCGAGCCACACGCTTCGGTTTGCGCGGGCGACCGCCAAGCTTGCCGTTTTCGCGGGCAGCTTTCGACTTAGCCGCGCTTTTCATCTTACCGAGCGCCACGGCGGCGGGATTCTTTTTCATTTTGAAAATTGTTCCGCAGGCTTCGGCATTGCCAGCTTGCTGGACTGCCGCACGGATTTCTGCATTGTTGACATTTGATTCAGTCATAATTTCCGTCGCCTGCGGACACTTTTTAGAACTTCATAAATCTTTCGTTGAATTTCTTCAGTGCGTCCTGACAATAACCTAGCGTTAGGATTCACACAAGCTTTTTCTTTCGTTATTTTGAGCCGCAAACCGGACGGCCTAACATCGCGCTGGAACCAACGCCCATTATCGCTGTCAGTCCGCTACGCGGGTCATGCCTCAAGCTGGCCGTGGTTCAACTCGGCACGTCATTATCATTGGCGGTGAAGGGTTTGGGCGGTTGGTATTCAATGCGCTTGGCATTTTCAGTTCCTCCAACCTTTCGATAATTCCAAAGCTCGTCCGGGCCGATAAGCTGAGTCGGGCCGAATTGCAATCCAGCTACCGCGTAGGACGGCCAGACTTTCGTCGCCAAGCATTGCGCGTAGCGCGTCAAAGCCGCCTGATACTTCTCCCGGCCCCATTGAAGAAACTCGACGGTGAGTGCGGGCATTGGAGACACGACATGAAAAGGAGCGGTGTTCTCCTGTAAGGCAAAAACCCAATCCGACCTGTCCTCCCCGGTTGCGGCAGCGTAGATATCGGAATACAGCGCGGCCTGCACGTCATACGCCTGATCGTCCACCACGCGCGCCCATGCCGCAGGATCGCCGTTGCGCGCAGTCTTGAAATCAGACAACCATTTTCCGAACCGCTGATGTTCAGTCGAAGGCACGAGGTCAATCAGGACGCGAACCGGAATATCTAGCTTTGTCGCCGCGTCTTCCCAAAACCCCAAGGCAAATACCTGCTTTCGTGAAACTCGAATCAGTTCCGAAACGTCCTTATTTTCCTGAATCGCTTTCACGGCAGCATCGGCATCGGCCTTGATGTTCGCCTTGATGATCGTCTTGTTGCCCTGCTCGGATTTCCACTCTTTGCACCACTTACTTGCCAGCGTGAACGGCTTTGCTTCGCCCGTCTTGCTGTCCGGGTAAGTCTCCGGCGCGACGGCGAACAGCGCGTCAAACTTGTCCGGCGATGTCAGCAGGCAGTCAACAATGCTGCCCCAGTCGGTTGC
>Ga0265336_10001564_pt1 | contig 10269 bp, 6 predicted proteins | sample 42119metaG_FD_193583 | JGI IMG/M metagenome (GOLD analysis project Ga0265336, IMG submission 193583) | Rhizosphere microbial communities from Carex aquatilis grown in University of Washington, Seatle, WA, United States - 4-21-19 metaG | ecosystem: Host-associated > Plants > Roots > Rhizosphere >...
TGACATCGGCGCCGGCCACGGTGGGGATGTGCAGGATTTTCCCCGGGGCCTTGGCGAGATTCTCATCACTCATCGGGCCGTCGGAAGCGCCGAAGTCCACGGTCTGGGCGGTGATTTGTTTCTGGCCGCCACCGGAGCCGATGGATTGATAGTTGAAGCGGACCGACGGATCCACCTTGGCGTATTCGTCGAACCATTTCGAGTAAATCGGGTAGGGGAAGGTGGCGCCGGCGCCGTTGATGAGCATTTGCGCGTGGGCACCGGTGAGGGTGGCGAGCAGGCAGCCGCTGCCGAGGAGAAAAAGAATCAGTTTTTTCATAATCAGGATTTAATCAGTTTGGAGTTCATCAATCACGTTACGTTCAGGTTAAAATTTCCACATGAGGTCGGCCATGACATGCATGGCGTTGCTCTTTGGTTCACCCGTTGCGCCGATGTTCTGGTTGGGGTGGATCAATTCGTTGAGATAGGCGGTGAACGAGAAGGTCAAGGCGTCAGTCAACGAGTAATCGAACTTGATCAGATGGCCCTTGATGTTGGTGCCGCCGACCCAGCCGCTTTTCGGCTGGGTGGGGAAGCCGGTGCCACCATTGGCATAATAGGCCACATTGTCATCGTCCACCAGTTCGTCATACCAGGCATCCGCCTCGAGGGATTGATAGCGATAGGAAACATCCCACGCGCCTTTCTTGCCGGCTTTGCCGAGCATGAGGCCGACCCAATAACCTTCGTTGTTGCTGGGCGCGGCGGGGTTGTACATGAATTCGCCGGCGGGCTTGATGGGGAACTTGCCGTTGTAAAGCGGGAAGCTGTCCAGGGTGTAGGTGAAGCTGGCGCTGGCCACGATAGGATTATACCAATAAAGCAGATTACCGGTGGTGGCATTGCGGGTGTTGCCCTGATTGTTATTTGCCACCCCGCCTTGATTATAGTTGGCGGGGTTGTTGGCGATGCCGGTGCTGCCGCCCGTGGGCAGACCCAAGCCGTTTTTATTGACAATATTGTACGTTGCAAATCCCATGGAACTGGCGAGGTGTGACGTCCAGGTTGAGTTCCAGAGTATTTGACCGCCATACAACCACGGATCCTTGGTGGACCCGGCCCCGTTGGCGCCACTGACCGTTGATGACGCGTTGTCCAGCACGAACGCCGCGGTATTGAACCCGATCGATTGGTTGTCGGTGATTTTATACGTCGATTGTAGCGCCGCGCCTTCCGGCGTGTAATCCGGGTCAAATTCCATGGGCGTGACCTGGAACGGTTGAATCATCTTCCCGATGGTTGCCGCCAGCATCCACGCGTCGTTGTTGATCGGCGTCCACTTGCCAAAGGCCGTGTCGATCCAGACGGGTTTCTTGGTGCCGTTGTTTTCCAGGGTCGTGTTGTTGGACAGGGCATTGCCGGACGAATTGTCTGAACCCAGGCTGAAACCCACCTGCAGGTTGTCCTTCATGTTGACCAACAAACCCACGCGCAAACGGTAGCGCAAACGGATTTGATCTTCAGCGTTAAGCCCCGTCGCCGGGTTGCCGGGGTTGGAGGTGGCTTGTTCGTCAAATCGCCCGCGGAAATCACCGTATATTTTGTAACCGGTCACCCAGTCGGGCATCTGGAACCTGGAATTCATGGCCTTGTTCATGTCGGCGGCGGAATCCTGCTGGTTTTCGGCCTTCAACTCCTTCGCTTCGTCCACCGTGAGGATGCCTTTCTGCTCCAGCTTGTTGAGCAGCGCGTCCACGGACGTTTGCGCCTGCGTCTGGGGGGTGAGGGCCATCAACGCCGTGGCCCCGGCAAACAACGCCACTTTATTGCGGGTATTCTGTTTTTTGAGTTTTTTCATGTTGTTGGTTGAAATTACCGCGGCAGACTGAGACAGCGGAGTTACGAACGTGAGGCGGATTTGTTACAATCATGTGACAAAGGTGTGGGTCCGTAACATTTCAAAGTTGTGGCCCTGAATGGCTGGTTGGACGCGCTCGATTTGCCACCAACTCCGGGTCCCATCCTCCGAGTGGAGGGTTCAGGGGGTTGCCCCGGCCTCCGTTGCCAAACCGACCTTGGTGATATCGAGTTGCTGGAGGACATCGAGCACGGCGATCATGTTTTGATAATCCACCTCGTCCGCTCCCTTGACCACCACGCTCAGGTTGGGGTCTGCCGCCTTCAATTGCTGCAAGTCCGTTTTGAGTTCCGGCACCGTCACCGCCACCTCGTTCAAATACGTCTGCCCCTGCGCATCCACCACGATGTGGTTGATCTTCGGCTTTTCCTTTTGCGGCGGGGGCGGTTTGCCGGAGGGCAGCGTCATCTCCAGGTTGTTCATCATCTGCGGGGTCGTGATGATGAAAATCACCAGCAGCACGAACACCAGGTCCAGCAAGGGCGTGATGTTCAGCTCGCTCAACGAACTGTGATGGCTCTGCGACGTCTTTTTCATTGCAATTATGCCTTGGATAAACAATTGCGGAATGATGGAACTCTTCGTGGTAGGGCCGCCGCGCTGCGGCGTCCCCGCCTGCGTTCAGCAGGCGGAATACAAGGCCTTCGTAAATCATTTTGCCAACCCGTTGCGCCGCTGCACGCGGCGCGGACAGCGCAGCGCGCTGTCCCTACCTCTTTGTTTTTCAAGGGCATTATCCAAGTTTTCATTGCAACACCGGCTCCGTCTCCTCCTGTACATCAAACCGCACCGTCACCCGCGACGGAAAGTTCGTCGGTGGCGGCCGGTCCATGGTCTTGACCTCTTTAAACACTGCCTTCACCGAATCGTCCCACTTCGGGTCGCCCGAACCCTTCTCCCAGACCGGATTGCTGATCGCCCCTTGCTGGTCCACCGTTACCGCCACTTCCGCCACGTATTTGTCATCCTCGAGATTGTCCGGCCGCTGCCACTTCGAACGCAGCGCATATTCCAGAGAGCCCTTGTACAAGTGGACCGGGTCCGAGCTGGTTTCCACCGCTTTGCCGCCTTCAAACTCAAACGACGGCAGTTCGGCGGCCGGGGGCGCCACCGTCGGCTGAGCCGTCGTGGGTGGCGGAGCGGTTTTGGCTTCCGCCATCGCCTTGGGTGGTGCGGGCTTGGGGGTTTCCGCCTTGGGCGGTTCTTCCTTCGGTTTCTCCGGTTCCTTGGGTTTCTCCGGCGGCTTGGCCTTGACCATCTCGATGCTGATTTTCTTCATCTGTTTGCCCAACAACCCCTGCCGCGCCGCAAAATACAGCGCCACCACCACGATCAACGCGTGGAAGGTGAACGAGATCATCAGGTTCACCCTCGACGAGTTGCGTTTCTTGCGTGGCTGGCTTTGCGGTAGCATTTTAGATCATTTCTCCATGACCATCCGAATCAATCCTGGTAGGGCGGGAAGTCCTCTGCCCGCCGCTCGTTCGCCCAGGCTGGCGGCGCGCACGGAGTGACGCGCCCTACCTCTGAATACTGATATCATTTCAAGTTGGCCGGTTCGGTGGCCAGGTCCACCTTGGGCACATTGGCCTGCTGGCAGACATCCAGCACGGCCCGGATTTGTTTGTATTTGGTGTGGCTGTCGCCGCGCACGATGATGTTCAAGTCCGGATCATCCATGCGCAGATTGATGAGGGTTTGGACCATGACGTCAGCCGAGGCGACTTCCTGCTTGTTCAGATACAGTTTGCCGTCGGCCTGCACGGTGATGTAATTGGCTTTGCGCGGCGGGTCCTTGAGCCGCTTGGCGGCGCTGGGCAGCTTGAGGTCAAGATCGTTGACCGGCGGGATCGTCGTGATGATGAAGATCACCAGCAACACGAACGCCAGATCCAGCAGCGGCGTGATGTTCAACTCCGTCAGCGAATGATGCGCCGATTTTGAACACTTTTTCATCGTCAGATGGCCGGTGTGTTTTCGCCCATTTCGGAACGCGTCAGCGCCATGGCGATTTTGTCCTCCAGGTCGCGGTTATCCACGTAGCTGTGCACGATTTGTGTCGCATAACGCGTGGCGTAACCATCCAGCTCCTGGGTGATGGCGCGGATGGTGGTGACCATGAAGTTGTAGGCGAACATCGCGGGGATGGCGACGAGCAGCCCGGTGACGGTGGCCACCAATGCCGCGGCCACACCGGGCGCCATCGCCGTCAGCGTGGCGGCTTTGCTTTCGGCGATGCCGGCAAAGGTGGACATCACGCCCCAGACCGTGCCCAACAAGCCGATGAACGGTCCTCCGGCGACGGCCGTGGACAGCACAATCATTCCTTTCTCCAATCCCATTGCCTCGGAGCCGGCCGCTTCTTCCAGCGCCACCTTCACGGCTTCAAAAGAGGCGGTGCTGATACGTCGCTCGCCTTTCACGGTGACCGGATTTTTTTCCAATTGATAGGCCAGTTCGTCCGCACCGCGGACGTAGAGCTGATAGGCGGGCGCGCCGTCAAACTCCTCGCCCTTGCGCTGGATGTCCAGCGGGTCGCGTGTGGAGTTGTAGGCGGCAAAGAATTTTTTGGTCGCCTGTCGGGCAATCAACAACTGGCGGAACTTGGTGATGATGATCGTCCAGCTGAACAGTGATAAGACGAGCAGCGCGAGGACAGTAATCTTGCCTTCGATGGTGGCGTTCTGGATGGCGTACACCGCCGCGTTGGCGGCGAATATCGGTTGGATGAGTGTGGTCATAAAGAATGGGGTCTCGGATATTGGGTCTAGGTTCCGGGGTTTGGAACCTGTGATTTGGCGGTGTTCTTCGGCGGTAAAATTACAGTCACCCGGCCGGTTTTCTGGACCAGGGCAATACCTTTGCCTTTCTTGTTGTTTTCGTCGTCGCCCAAACCGTTGTCCTGATTTTCAGTCTTGGTGGCGACGGTGTCAGCAGTGTCAGCCGTGGGCGCCTCGGTTTTGGCGACCTCAGTTGGTGGTGGGGCAGTTGAACCAGTGGGCGAAATGATTTCAGGGTCGGGCCCAGGATTTGGATCCGTCGTATTAATGATGGGTGGGCTGCCAAAGAAGACCGGTCCGATCCCATCCGGCCCCGGCAAAAAGTTGTTTAACTTTATAATGGGTGGGCTTGGGCCCAAGGTAACAAACAATCCGCCCAGACCCCCGGTGGCTTCTACAATGATTTTCTGCGCGATGACTCCGGAACCGCTGGTGTCAATGTTTCGGCCTAGAACCAGAGTTGAGTTTCCGCTGGCTTTAAGCGGTTCAGCCACATTCACGGGGTCGCCGACGGTATCAAGGAACGGTTGGAGGCGATTGTTGACGAACTCAAAAATCTGCTGCGAGGCATCCAAAGTTTTCACATAAAGCGGATGCCCGCTGGCATCCAGAAGCGGATTGCCATGGGCATCCAGGACTTGCGTAAGCGAAACCGGTACGCTGCTGCCGGACGGCAATACCTGGACCGTTGAACCCAACGTGACAACGTTTTGATCGTTTAATACGAGCACCGGAGTTCCGCTGGCAAGATTTTGGGCCAGCACACGATTTCCTTGTCCATCCTGCAATTCGTATCCGGCCAACAGTTCGACCGTGGCTTGCGAAGCGTCCGAGGCATTGAAGGAAATCTGGATGATGCCGCCCTGACTGGCGGAAATGTTTCCATCCGGCGTCTCGACCAGAATATTGCCGAGCGACGCGTGCGAGCCGGAAACGGTCGTGGCCAGAATTCCGCTGCCGGGAATCGTCGCCGGCAGGCTGACCAGCTGCCCGGTGAGCGGGTCGAGTTCCAGGACGTTCATGTTTACGTAGCCGGCGCCGCCGTTGCCGGCGTTGATGTTGCCGGTGAGCGATTCAACCGTGATGTTGCCCCCGTTGTAAGCGGCAATGCGCGAGCCATCCACGTTCACATCGCCATTGGCGATCACCGTAACATTTCCGCTGCTCGTGGTGAAAATGCCCTTGGGTGATCCAGGGTCGCCAAACGTGGTCAATGCGCCGCCGACGTCCAGCGTGCCACCGACATTCAGGTTGATGCCGCCGAGATAACTCTCGTTGGCAATCTTGGTGGAAGTCATTTCCAGGTTGCCGGCGGTGGTAATGTTGAGGTTCGCGCCGTATGGGGAAAGGACCGCCAACGCCGCATCGGGCGCCAGGACGGAAATGCCTCCGGATATTCCGAGATCAATGGTGTTGGCGCTGATGTTGAAGTTGCCCGGTCCGGAGAGCGCAAGCCCATTGTCCCCGAGCGACGCGCTTTGGCTGGCGGCATACAATTGCGCGATGGTGGTCTGCCAGACCGTCAATTGTGTGCCGGTGAGTATGGCGTTGCCGTTGGCATCCGTTGGATTAAGCAGGGATTGTTCGGTTGCCGAACCCATTACGCCGACGAACGAGATGGTGCCGGTGGCCGCATCGTAGCGCAACGCTCCGGCCAGCGCCGGGTTGCCGCCAATGATCGCGTCAAACGCGCCGGAGGAGATCGCGCTGGACAAGGTCTCGCTCGTCAGGTCGCCGCGATAGGTGATGCTGCCGCCGACATTGATGGAAGTGGTTTGTGCCGGCGACAGATTTCGCCCGACAAAACCAAAATTATAGGTGTTGCCGGTAACATTAATTTGGGCAAAGGTCGGAACGGTCAAGTCGAAGCTTTCGATATTGCCGGAAATGTCCAGCAGCACCGGATCGAGATTGGGATCATTCAAATGCAGCGGCGTGGCGGCGTGGCCGGTGGCAAATGTCGTCCAGTTCGCCGAACCGCTGTCCGACATCGTAATGCCGGCCAGCAGGGTCGAAGCCGCCGTCGTCGCCCCGCTCAAATTGCCGCCGTTGCGCGTGACAATTTGCAACGAGCCTTCGCTCGAGGGATACAGGATAATGGAATTATCAATCGTGATGCCGCCCGCCCCGGCGTTGAGCGAAAGGACCGGCGCATAGATCGGCGGCATGGTTTGATTCTGCCGGTTCACGCGCGTTAAATTGGCGCCGACCAGTTCGACGGCATTGCCCGCCCACAAATTCACCGCGGCATCCGGCGCATAGTTGAACAGAAACGACTGGCTGGAATTGAAAGTGCCGTTCGGATTGTTCACCTCTTTGAGATAGATGTTGTTGGCCGCCCAGGCATTCCAGGAACCTTGAATCAAACTCAACGTCACCGGACCACTTGCACCGGACGCAGCTCCGATATTGCCGCCGGCGTTTTGTGCTAGAGTGACTTCCGTTTCCAAGGCGGTCAGGGTGTTGGCATATGCTGACGGATTGGCGTTAGGATTTTGCAAGATGCCGGCCTGGGCGCTTTGCACCTGCACGCCTGCGAGCAGGATTCCTACGCCGTTGGCCAGATTGTAGTTTCCCGTGATTTGGTTGCCCGCGATGATGGTCACATTACCTGCTCCATAGGCGCCGGAGGCACCCGGCCACTGGCTGGTCGGAACGGTCGGAACGCTGGCGATATTGTTGCCCGCAATCAAGGTGACATCGCCGCCTGCAGCCGTGGAAAAGCCGCTGAGCACCGGATTGAGGGCGGCACCGGTGCTGAGAAAACGATAATCACCCGTGGGCGTGGCCGTGAAGCTGGTGCCACCGTTGAAGGAGCCGGCATTGATATTGCCGGCGATGGCGTTCGCAAAGATGCTGCCGCCGCCGGTGGTGGTCACGGAGCCGGAGCCGATCAGAATGTCTTGTCCGGCGATCAGGTTGATGCTGCCCGCCGCCGTTTGAATCCAACCGCCGCCCGTGGTGCCGCCGCTGTTGTTGTTCAAATAAATGCTGCCGCCGCCGGGTTGGACCACGTTGTTGACAAAATCATATCCCGCCTGGAGCGACACCGACCAGTTGTTGGCATCCGTTATTTTGGAGCCATTTCCAAAAATGATGTTGCGACCGGCCTCCAGCGTCAGTTGACCGCCAATCACGCCTCCAAAATTTTTACCGATGGTCTGGCTCAGGTTCCACGACGTGTTTCCTGCGAGCGTGATGTCGTAGGCGGCCTGGAGGATGATCTGGGAAACCGCGAGGTTGGCAAACACGGTGTTCACGTTCAAATTCAGCGTGCTGCCGGGATTGCTCCCCGCCGACACCGTGCCGCTGCCGGCGCTGCCGGTGCCGGACGTGTTCAGAACGATGTAATCCGGGTCCAACAACAAGGCGCCCGCCGTCCCGGCCGCCTGCGCGCGCGCGTCAATGCCTGAATTCAGCGAGAGGACACTTGGCGCACTAATCTCGACATCGCCACCATTGCCGCCCTGTGCGCCGCCGGTCGTAACAATTTGGCTGCCGGCGCTGTCGCTGAACGTGTTGCCGGATTTCAGCGTCACGCTGCCGCCGGCGCTGCCAGAGGGCGTATTGTCACCACTGGCGATGATTTGTGAATTCGCGCCGAGGGTCAGTTGATCGGAAGCAACGAGTTCGATGACGCCATTTTGATTTTGGACGGAATTGGCCTGGATGATTCCGTCCTGGTTCACCACCTGGGCCTGCAGCGCAATCGTGCCGGCATCGGCGGTGATCTGTCCCAGATTGTTCACCGAACCGGCGGGCACCTGCACGCTGGCGCTCAGGCCGCGGCCGTCGGGCCGTTCGCTCACCAGCACAGTCTGGCCGGCCGCAAGGCTAACATTGCCGCCGGGCGCATTCAGGCTGCCGCTGTTCTGGATGTTTTCGGCGATGAGAAACAGCGATCGGCCGTTGCCCGCCTGGACGGATCCATAATTGATGATGCTCGCCAACGGCGGCATGCCGGTGAACGTCCAGCTGGAGCCCGAGCCAAAATCCGGCGTGATGGGTGCGGTGGTGGCAATGAAATCGCCGCCGACCTTGATCATGGAATTCGGGCCGAAGTAAAAGCCGTTGGCGTTGGCGAGGATGACCGTGCCATTGGCGTTGAGATTGCCGAAAATCTGCGACGGATTGGCGCCGCCGATTTCATTGAGCACGACGGAATTTGCCGAAGGCTGGAGGAAGGTGGTGGTTTCGCCCGCCTGGATGTTGAAACTGCACCAGTTGAGAAAGGCCGCCTGACTGGTGGTGATATTGAGTTGCGCCCCGCTGGCATGGGCCGAAGCTGTGCCGGCTATGACGGTCATGCCTGTCGGGTTGGCTGGCAGATTCAGTTCCTGCCCGGCAATCAAGAGCCCGATGGCCAGCCCCAGCCGGTGAAATGTTCGCGATGGATGTTTGATTTTCATAACCTTGATCAGAATTGGATTCCGACGCTAAAATAAGCCCGGGCCTCCCCGGCGTAGGTTGCCGGCGTGTCTTGCAACGCCCAGGCCAGCGTGAGCCGGGCGTCAAAGTGTTCGCCCGCCGTCAGGTAAAAGCCCAGGCCGGTTCCCCATTCACTGTAGGAAAGGCTGAGCGGGGTCGGGCGGTCGATCAGGTAGGTCGCGCCATAATCCATGAACCAGGAACAACGCAGATAAGCCGGAGTTCCGTCGCTCCCGTCAGAATTGGGGAAATAACCGACGTTGATCGGCGGGGCGTTCACGTCGAACATCACCCGCCAGCCGTCGTCGCCGTAAACCTCGCCCTCCTGATAACCGCGGACACCGCTGGTGCCGCCGAGCGCGAATTGTTCATTGTTGATGAGCGCTTCGCTGGCCCACTGGCCGTTGGCCCGCAGTAACAGTGACCAGTCATCGGGCAGATTCTGGCGCCGGGTCACGCCGGCGTTCACCGTGGTGTAATTGCCGCCGGCGTCGGGCGAGGCGGCGACCACCTGAAAATTGGTCCGCGCCGAGGCCAGACCGGCCAGGAATATATTCTGGTTCAAGCTGAAACTGGTGACGCCCCGTTTGTCCGGCCGGAAGGCGGACCAGCCCCACGAGAGCGGCACGTATTGCAGCGAGGTGCGGCTGTTGGAAGGAAGCCGGATGGTTTGATTGGTCACCAAAACCGGATTGCCAAACTGGTCAAGGGCGTAGAGCGAAAAATAAGTCAGGTTGGTGCCAAAACTGGGAGCGTCATAGGATTTGTAATCAACCCCGAACAGGAGCGACGAATGAATGCCGAGAAAGTCCGGGACCGGCACGGTGAGCTTGGTGCCGTAGTTGTTGTTGTAAGTGAGGCTGCGTTCCGAGGACTGTGAATTGATCTTCGCCAGCGTGTTGGTGAAGATGACGGACAGCGGACCGTAACGCACGGGGGTGTCGGAAACGGAACTCGAAGCGTAGAAAATCAATTCAGGATTTCCGGTGGCCGGCGCCTGGCGGAACGTATGGGTGATTTCATCATAACCGAAATCCACCGGCTGGTGCTCGTAGGTTTCACGCAAACCGTCATTGAAGCCCAGCGGCAAACGGTAAAACCCGCTGTAACTGGCCACCATCGGCTGATTGTAAAACCGCGGTATGTAATCGTCATTCTTCA
>Ga0265336_10001565_pt1 | contig 10267 bp, 8 predicted proteins | sample 42119metaG_FD_193583 | JGI IMG/M metagenome (GOLD analysis project Ga0265336, IMG submission 193583) | Rhizosphere microbial communities from Carex aquatilis grown in University of Washington, Seatle, WA, United States - 4-21-19 metaG | ecosystem: Host-associated > Plants > Roots > Rhizosphere >...
GTCGATCGGAGAGCGATTGATCTAACATGGGATACCTCCGGCTTTAGGTTCATGAAATTACTCCTTTTTTGCCTAGGTATCACCTGATACTAACTAAAAGTGACCACTCAATCGTGAGTTTGACAATAGACCCTGACCCCGCCGCTTTGTGGCGGGGGAAGAATCCATGGCTATGCAACACCGTTCGACGCTTTAGCTTTAGTGTCATAGACCCCTCGCTCCGCTCGGGGTGACATGTGGTGGTTGGGGCCTCGCCGTTTTTTGATCTCACCTCAACTTGATTCTTTTCCCTGATTCTGCTATACTGTTTTCCACCTATGACACCGCGCCGAATTCTTCTTGCTGCTATCTTTATGTGGTGTGCCGCGATCGTGGCAACGCCGTTGCTGCGCTCGCTTGGCGGAGCCGGAGCAGCATCAATGTTGTATGAATTCTTTTCCCGCGCATGCCATCAGATGGATTCCCGGTCATTTCATATCGACGGGAACAAGTTCGCAGTCTGTATTCGCTGCTCGTCGATCTACGCCGCTTTTTTCCTCAGCGTTCTGCTCTCTCCCGTACTCTCGCGCAGGGTTCTTACGTCCGCTTCGGCCAGAGTACTGCTTTTCGTCTCCGCGCTCCCGATGGCCGTCGACGTGGCGCTGGCTGCGATCGGAGTCCACGACAGCACGGACGCAACGCGGCTCGTCACCGGCGCCGTTTTCGGGTTTGCGCTCGGAATTATCCTTGCACCGCTGCTGGAAGAACTTGCGGCGGAAATTCTTTCACGATGGTTTAACTTCTTACGGACGACGTATGCAACCAAAACCAGATAGATTGATGCCGGCGTTGTACGGCGGTTTGATCATCGCGGGAATATCCGCGATTCCCGGGTTGAACCTCATTAACGTCTGCTGCTGCGCCGGTATTTTGCTGGGAGGGTTTCTTGCGGTCTTCTTTTACAAACAGGAGATCACGCCGGAGATGGACCCGCTCACGTCGAACGACTGTGTCCGTCTCGGTGCGTTCACCGGCGTCATCGCCGCTGTTGCCGGAACCGTCATCAGCGTGATTGTGATGCTCGTCTTCGGGAACATCGCCCTGGAGATGATGATGAAAATAATCCACCGGATGAATGTAGAGCTGCCGCCCAACGTCGAGGAGATGATCAATCAGGGGATGGAGGAGAAGATCTCTTTCTTTGGGATGTTCTTTTCGCTTTTCTTTAACCTTGTCATCGACGTTCTTTTTTCGACTCTCGGCGGTTTGATCGGCTGGTCGGTGTTCAAACCGAAGCCTCAGTACCCACAGCAAAGCCTCTGATCAGGCGCGGAGTCTTATCCTGAACGTCGTTCCGACGCCGAGTTTGCTCTCTTTCACCGTCAGCTTGCCCCGATGGTAGGTTTCGATAATTCTTTTGGACAGGCTGAGTCCCAGTCCCCAACCCCGTTTCTTCGTGCTGAAGCCGGGACGGAAGATGTCCTTACGATAGGCGGCGTCGATCCCTTTTCCCGTATCGGTCACGTCGATCACCGGTGCGCCGTTCTGCCGCGAGATCTGGAATGAGATTCTTCCTTTTCCGTCTTCCATCGCGTCGAGTCCGTTCTTCACCAGGTTTTCCAGCACCCATTCGAATAACTCCCTGTTGATCTTCGCGCGCACTTCCTCTCCGGGTTCGGCTACGAGCTCGACCCGTTTACCCATTTGGGGGATCCTCTTTTGAAAATACACGAGCACTCCTTTTATGACATCGCTCAGATCTTCCTCGCGCAGGTCCGGCTTGGAACCGATCTTCGAAAAACGGTCTGCGATCTTGTTGAGACGGAGAAGGTCGTTCTCCATTTCAGCGATCGTATCCGTCAATTTGGATTCGGGCTGCGGGCGCAGTTTCAGGATCTCGACCCATCCCATCATGCTCGATAACGGCGTGCCGAGCTGATGGGCGGTTTCCCTGGCCATCCCCACCCAGATATTGCTCTGTTCGCTCCGCTTGATGTAGCTGAAACCGACGTAGCCGACAAAGATGAAGAGCGCGGCGATGACGATCTCGATGTACGGAAGCCACCGCAGCCTTGTGATGAGGATCGACTCTCCGTAATGCACCCGGCTGAGGATGATCGTGTCCTGGTACGAGACGACGATCGGGTGGTTCATTTTGTCCATATCGGCGATGAGCGAACGGACGTACGCGTCGCGGTCGCTCTTCGGCAATGTCGTATCGATGTCGATGTTGCGCGACGCTTTTATTTCGATGTCGTTCGCGCCCGACTCGATGATCGGAAAATCGATGGCGCGGATGAGCTCGTCGAAAATAAAATTGTATTCGCTCCCGGAGTATGGACTGTTCGCCAGGTACTCGACCGATTTTGCGTAGAGCGCGGCGACCTCGCGTTCCTTCTTCTGGAGACGGTCGACAAGGTTGTGAGTGTAAATAAGGATCGGGATGATGATGACGAACGCCGCCACCAATAATGCGGTTTTGATGTTGCCGGATTTCGGGCTGCTTCTGCTGAGATTCATGAAAGGCTTTCTGAAGTGTGGCCTTGCAATGGAATAATCGAAAGCCGTTATCGCAGGATCGTCTGGTCCCGACGTGCGCCGACCGATACGATCGATACGCGGACACCCGAGAGTTTCTCGATCGCCTCGATGTATTGCTGGGCGCGTTTGGGTACTTGCCGGTACTTGGTGACGGTTGAGATCTTCTGGTTCCAGCCTTTGTATGAATGGTACACCGGCTCGACGTGTTCGAGTGTTTGGAGGTCGGAAGGAAACGACTTCAGCATCCGTGCACCGCTTTTGTAACCGGTGCAGATCTTGATCTCGTCGAATTCGTCAAGCACGTCCAGTTTCGTCAGCGCGATCTCTTTCACGCCGTTGATCTCCAGCGAATACTTCAGGCTCACCATGTCAAGCCAGCCGCAGCGCCTCGGGCGTCCGGTCGTCGCGCCGAACTCATGGCCGACAGTGCGCAGCCGTTCGCCGATCCCGTTGGTATATTCGGTAGGGAAGGGGCCGTTGCCGACGCGCGTGGAGTATGCCTTCACGATGCCGATAATATTTTTAACGGCGGTCGGCGGTATTCCAAGCCCTGTGCATGCACCGCCGCTTGTCGGGTTGGACGAGGTGACGAACGGATACGTTCCGTGGTCGACGTCGAGAAGCGCACCCTGCGCGCCTTCGGCAAGGATATTCTTTTTCTTTTTCAGCGCGTTGTTCAGATAGACGGAAGTGTCCGTGACGAACGGGTCGATCTTTTTGTCGAATTCTTCGTACTCGCTGATGATCTTATCGACGTCGAGCACGGCGGATCCGTAGACCTTGCTGAGGAGCTGGTTCTTTTCTTCGATATTTGCTTTCAGCTTCTCGCACAGGACTTTTCGGTCCAGCAGGTCCACCACGCGGATGCCGGTGCGCATGTACTTGTCGATATAGGCCGGCCCGATGCCGCGCCCCGTCGTGCCGATCTTGTTGGCCCCCTGCTCGCGGATGCTGTCGAGGAGTTTGTGGTACGGCATGATCAAATGCGCGTTGTGGCTGATGAAAAGACGCCCCTCGATCTTGATGTTGAACGCTTTGATCATAGCGATCTCTTCCATCAGTGCCATCGGATCGATGACGACGCCGTTCCCGATCACGCAGGTAACATGTTTGTGGAAAATTCCGGAAGGGATGAGGTGGAGGACGTACTCCTTCTCGCCGATGACGACGGTATGTCCCGCGTTGGCGCCCCCCTGGTAGCGGGCAACGATGTCGATCTCGTCGCTGAGCAGGTCAACGATCTTTCCTTTTCCTTCGTCGCCCCATTGCGCTCCAACGATGATTGTTACTGGCATAGCGATAGTCTTTGATGTAATGAGAATGGGCTGAAAATTCTGACGATTCATAGTACAAAAAAAATGGGGGAATCTCAAGGCGGCAGGATGCTGGGGGTGAAGTTTTTAGGTATATGTTGTAAGTATTAAGTTCTAAGTTATAAGTTCTAAATTCTTTCTTACAGGATTTTTGTTGAAAATGTAGCCCATGACCCAAGCCTTATGACTTAAAACTCATAACTTATAACTTAGAACTTAGAACTTTTCATCCCGCCATCCTTACTTCCCTCGTCCAATCCTTGCACTTCCTGAATTTTTTGACTACTTTTATTCCAGCAACAATATCACTTCAAACCTATCTTCAATGACGAGAGCAAAAGCAGCATCATCCTCACGTAAAGCTCCGAAACCTCTTCCGCCGAAAGGCGATGCTCTCAGCCAGCGTAAACTCGATTCCCGGGCAGAAGACTCCCGCCTCATCGCCGCAGCGATTGCCGGCAACCAGTCGGCGTACCGCGCGCTCATGAAGAAATATCATGACCCGATCTGCAACCTGCTGTACCGTATGATCCACGACAAGGACGAGGTGGAGGACCTGACGCAAGAGGCATTCATCAAGGCGTTCCAATCGCTCTCGAGCTTCAACGAAGAATTCGCATTTTCAACATGGCTCTTTAAGATCGCGACCAACAATTGCATCGACTATATCCGTAAGAAGAAGCTGCAAACGTTCTCGATCGACAAGCCCATCGAATCTTCCGACGGCGATTTTTCCTTCGAAATCCCCGACTCGACCTACGAGCCCGACCGCGACCTCATCGCGCGTCAGCGGACAAAGCTCCTTGACCAGGCGATCAAATCATTGCCGGCAAAATATCGGACCGTCATCCTCATGCGTCATACGGAGGAGAAGGATTATGCCGAAATTGCCAAGGATTTGAGACTTCCCATCGGTACAGTAAAAGCCCACATCTTCCGAGCACGCGAAATGCTCTACAAAAACCTCCGAAAAAAGATCCAACTTTATTGAAAGATTGTGTAACTCCGCCTTTCTTTTCCCGTAGTACGAAGAGAAAGAATCCGCACTATGCTTGTGGATGACCGGCGAGGGCTCCTGTTTTGGCGGTGCCCGGATCGGATTCATCCTTCCAGGGAAATAAAGGATGTGCGGAGAAATTAGGCAGACGGTTTAGCCATATGCAAAACACAAGAATACACACATTGTTAAACGCGGCGCCTCTTGTCTTATGCGCTGCGTTTGTGATGCAGGCTTCCGCTGGGGGCTTGCACAAGGAGATCAAGCGGACAAAGGAAAAAGAAGTCCGTATAAAACTCGAATCCTCGTTCGGAACGGTTGTTTGTTCCAGGGGTCCCTCCGATAAGGTGATGATCTTTGACCTGAAGATGGAGGACGATCACAAGCCGAACGTCGACATCGATTACCGCATCAAGAACGACGTCGGCTATCTGGACATCTCGCGCGAATCGGACGGCGGAAATTCCGTCTCCCTTCATCTGAACGACGACGATGAAGACAGGAACGAGGGCTCTTTTGAGAACGGAAAATGGTACATGCGATTTACCGATGCCGTCCCGCTTTCTATCGACGCGGAACTCGGCGCAGGCCGCGGCGATTTTGACATGACCGGCCTCGACATCAAGGATTTCACGATGTCGGCGGGAGCAAGCTCGACGACGCTGACCTTCGGTGAGCCGAACAAAAGCGAGATCGACGATATGGAAATCCGGTCCGGCGTCAGCAAATTCGTAGGAGAGAAACTGTGCAACGCAAATTTCAACAGGTTGACGTTCGAAGGAGGAGTCGGTTCGTACTATCTGAATTTCGAGGGCGAGCTTCACCGCGAGGTCAACGTGAAGATCAAGATAGGCTTGGGAGCGGTGACGATCGTGATCCCGCGCGAGACCGGGGCAAAGGTTCATTACCAGGAAAACTGGTTCTCCAATTTTACCATCGACAAGGATTTTGACGAAGAGAGAAAAGGCGTTTACGTGACGGACAATTACTCCACGGCTGAAGGCAAGATGAATATCTATGTCGAGTCCGGCCTTGGAAGCGTGAAGGTGAAGCTGGAAAAATAACAGAACAATTGAAAGTTGTTAGAACAGAATCCCCGATGTCTTGTGAACACCGGGGATTTTTATTTGCTCACTGATGTCTCACGGTGAACAAAGGCTCGCCACCAGGCCATTAAGGCACAAAGAGTTTTTTGAGTTTGACCATTCCGTTGAGTCAATCAACAACAAGATGCTCTTTTCTTGGTGACCTTGTGACTTCGTGGCGCTCATCTTCGGTCTTCCATACTACGAGTTAATCACTTTCCAAACTTGAAGAACTGCGACCACTCGTACGGTGCATTGAAATTCGGAGATTTGGCCATTGCTACGACGGCCGAGCGGTACGCATCGTTCACGTTGCTCCCTTTGGCGATTGCAGAATAAAATTTTTCACTGAAGAACTTATCGGCCTTCGGATCGGAGGGCCGCATGGTAAGAATGATGTTGGATGAACCGTTCATCATCAACAACGCAGCATGCATCGGCGTCAGACCTGTTGCGCCGGATTGCTGGTCCGAGAGATACACGACCGGATACGGATGAAGGCGAAGAAAATCCGCAACAGGGATGTCCGCGTCCGGGTTGGTGATGCTCCCGCTCGAAAGAACGAACGACGACCGGCCGGGAAACAGGGTATCGGTCGAGAACTCGGTCGAGAGCTGCAGTATGTCTCCGAACGAATCGAACAATTGTTTTTCATTTGCATTCTGCGAAACGAATACCGTCGTTTCCCGGAAGAAGCTTCGGATGTCACGAAGCTCAAAGTCGAGCGGCCAGTCGTTCCCCCGGGGATTTCCGACCGCTATAACTGAATTGGTAAAGCGGAGAGGAGACTGAAGGCTCTTCGCGGCGGCAAGATACGGGAGATAGGAAACGTCGGTGATTTCCGCAGCCGTCTTGATCCCTTCGTTCGTGGAACGCGTAAATGAATGGAATGGAACTCCTTCCATTTCCCGGGGAGGAATGATGACCACGCGTTGGACAAAAAGCCGCTCCACCGGACGCAGAAAATAATTGTACAGCTCCTGCGACAAACGTTCGACATCCGTCGTTTGATAATATCCCGTACCAATGCTCTGAATATGTTCGTTCAGCATCAGGTCATACTGCCGTATCTTTTCAAGAACGATATCTTTGTACGCCGGCACTTCCACAACGTTCACCGGCATTTGCCGTCCCATTCCGTCGAATGAGATCACAAAGATCACGATACGGTCGTCGGCGATCAGGTAATCGAGGATGACCGTGCCGTAGGACAGTGCCGAGCGCAGCTGCTCCTCCTGGAAAACCGGGGTTCGGAACAACATCTCGAGCCGGGGGAATTTTTGCGAAAGTGACGCGGCGTTGCCGACGAGGCCGTTTCTAGTCGACGTCACTTCGGCTGAGAGCGAAGCGATGCGTTGGGGATCTTTTTGATTTGCGGCCAGGCCTTTCTGAAACGAGAGTTCGGCTTCTTTTACGGCCAAGGACTGCATTTGGCGCCGCATCGATTCTACTGCTAGACCTGTATTCTTTTCCCTGAAGGAGAATGGGAATGAACGGAGCCGTGCGGAGAGGAACTTCGCTTTTCCCTGCTCGTAGATATCGAGCGCTTCCTCTCCGCGCCCTTCGCGCGCGAGCGCAATGACGAGAGGTTCGTACCAGTACGTTTCGCCGTTCACGGAAATGCCGTAGGCGACAGATTTCTCATGAATCCCCAAAAATTCTTCATTCTCGCTCCAATCGTTGTATTCACCCGACAGATTGCTGTACAATTCGAACGCCCGGCGGTAAAATGCAAGAGCACCGTCAGTATTGCCTTCTTCCTCCTTCATTGCGCCGAGCTTGTAGTTGGCATACGCTTCCCCCCGCACATTGCCGGTTCGTGCGAAAAGCGTGAGGGCTTGTTCATAATATGTGCCTGCCGCTATCGATGCCTGCTGGTCGGGGCTGACGGCGGAGATCTTCCGCTCGCAATCAGCGATCGCGATCAGGAGGTAACCGATCGCTGATTTCTTGCCGGCGTCTTTTGCGAGCGAGTATCCTTCTATGAAACTTTGTTTTGCGAGCTGATAGGCGAAGTTGTGCGAATACACCTTCCCGAGCGCAGTGCACAAAGCGATCAGGAGGTCGTTCGTCTGCTCATTTTTTTCGCTGCTGGAGAGGTTCCCGAGGATGTCGACGCCGCTGTGATAAGATTGCGCCGCGGCGCTCCACTTTCCGAGCGCCTCTAACGCTCTTCCGCGGTCATAATAAAAATTCCCTCTCACGATAACATTGGGAACTGTACTGAGGATATTTTCCACGGTGGCGAACGCGCCAAGCGCTTCTTCTCTTCTTCCAAGCCTGGCGTAGGCATAGCCGACGCGCAACAGCGCCCTCATGATGGCGGAGGAATTTCTTCGTTTGTTGAAAACGGCCAGGGCAGAGGCGAACTGGTCGAGCGCGTTCGCCGGCTGGCCCAGCCAGAGGTACGCATTGCCCAGGTTGATGCTCGTTTCCGGGTCGGCCTCGTTGTTCGTGGAGAGCTTACTGACGTCGATTGCATCGTGAAGTATGTTTATTCCTTTTTCGAAATCTCCCAGCCCAATGGACAAGTTTGCGACCGCGTTCATCGATCGGACTTCGGCGGCGTGGTCGCCGGCCTGGCGGTAGTACTTCCACGCTTCAGTATTATTCTCGATCGCGCTGGAAAATAGTCCAAGAGAGGATTCCACTTTTGCATCGTTGGACCGGTCTTCGGCAAGCCTGTCCCACTGCTGAAGCTGCTGGTCGAGCGGCAGAATCTCGGAGTAAAGCTCTTCTGCGTGAAGGAAGTCGCGTGCGTTGATGAATTCTCCCGCTTTCGACCGGAGTTCCTGCGCCTTTTGTGCAGGGTCTTCATTGTCCTGCCCAATATCGCAGCCGCCGAGGAGCAGGCAAACGGCAGAGAGAACAAATGCAGCGATCTTTCGAAGCGGATTATTTTTCAACGATGCAAATGTATAATCGTCTGGGGAATGTCGTTTGCTATCAAGAGAGAATAAAAGTTAACGTACCTCAAATATAGGAAGTTGGTATGAAAAAAGAAAAGGCTGAACCTACTCGGGTCAGCCTTTTGTGTTGAGAGCTATAGAATGATCAACGAATTGAGAAGCCGACCCCCGCCGCAAGAACCGGTGTTTTTGCTATATCGTATTCCGCGTGAATATTTAAGATCGCCAGATGGAGCCGGAGTCCGACAATCAGGCTGGAGCTATTGTCTCCGTCCACAGTAAACTGTGGGACATTGACGGTGGTCGCCGTGTTTCCAGTGTTAAGCTGTGCATTGTATGGCCCGACCGTAAAAGAGCTTTTTTCAAGTTGAAATCCCGCGTAAAAAGTGATGACTGCCAGGGTCTTGCTGACTTGAATTCCATATGCTTTTGCGTTCGCCTGCAAGAGGTTGCTTCCGCTGGAATCCTTGAAATTGAATTTTTGTGTTGCAAAGTTGACAGCAATATCAATCGGAAGCGGGACCGGAATAAATTTTCCAATGTCGGCACGCAGTCCGAACCCGAGGAAATTCACTTTCCCCACATCTCCAACTTTCACCGTCGGGATGAAACGTACCATCGCTTCAAATCCGAACGGCAGTCCAAGTGACGCTTGGGGCATGACAAGAGGAACCATAGGAAGATTAAATCCACCCGGGTGCGAAAATATAAGAATTGATTGTTGAAGAGTGTTCGCGGTTTTGAAAGTATGAACTCCAACCGTGTCTTTCGACCCTACCGCTGTCGGAGCTTTAACCGTTGACGGGTAATCTACGCCTGCGACAAAAGTGTGTTGGAGTCCAAACGGGTCGGTGTATTGGAATGTTGCCGGCATTTTGAAGTCGTACGTCTTATCTCCGGAAGAAATCTGAGCGGCGCTCAGTTTGGCTTGAATATCGAATCCCAATATGTCATGAGTGTCGGCTGTGTGATACAGGTCCGAATTCAGGTCCGCGCCCCAGCCGTTCAGAAGAGGTCCCACGTAGTTCTTAGCATTGTCGCCGGCCAGTTTTGAAAGTGTCGATCCAAGATCATCTCCGGCAACAGCGGCGTTCATTCCGATGACAAGGACTAATGGAACGAGGGAAGTCAAAAATTTCTTTATCGACATATTGCCTCCTTGGTAGATATAAATGAAGAAATTAACTGCGTCAATAAACAATGAAGAGATGGTAAATAACCGACTTATTTGAGGTTGGCGTTAAAAGATGTAAGCGAAATATAATGGATAATCGGTGAAAGACAAGCATTTTTTTGAGTTTCCGGTTTTGGAGCAGCGCTCATCAAGCGTCTCGACCAATCTCTTCAATCGTTGTGTTCATGTTCGGATATTATTCCAATATACATTTGAGCGAAGGAGGTATTCAATCACACAAAAGTAGCAATTTTGGCTGAAAAGTCCGC
>Ga0265336_10001566_pt1 | contig 10267 bp, 12 predicted proteins | sample 42119metaG_FD_193583 | JGI IMG/M metagenome (GOLD analysis project Ga0265336, IMG submission 193583) | Rhizosphere microbial communities from Carex aquatilis grown in University of Washington, Seatle, WA, United States - 4-21-19 metaG | ecosystem: Host-associated > Plants > Roots > Rhizosphere...
GGGCCTTCGGTTTCATCGCCCGCAATGTTTCGGCGTGGGCCAGGCATTGCGATTCCTCGCCGTGGATGCAGACGATTTTTTTGAGGTCGCCGGAGATTTTCCCGACGTATTGCTTCAATTCACTCCGGTCCGCGTGGCCGGAATAGGTGTCCAGCGAGACAATTTTCGCCTTAACCTCCTGCGGTTCGCCGAAAATGTTCACCAGGCTTTTGCCGGCCACGATCTGCGCGCCCAACGTGTTTTCCGCGCAATAGCCGATGAACAGGACCAGATTCTTCGGATCGCCGATGTGGTTCTTCAGATGATGCCGGATGCGACCGGCTTCGCACATGCCCGACGCGCTGATGATGATGGCGGGTTCCTTCAAATCGTTGAGCGTCTTTGATTGATCGGCTTCGCGGATGTAGGTCAGGTTGGACATGCCGAAGGGATTCGCCTTTTCATGCAGGAATTGATTGATCGTATCATTGAAACATTCCGGGTGCAGACGGTAGATTTCCGTGGCATTCACACTTAAAGGGCTGTCCACAAAAATCGGCACGCGCGGCAATTTGCCCGCCAGGGTAAGCTGGTTCAGCACGTAAACAATCTGCTGCGTGCGGCCGACGGAAAACGCCGGGATGATGACCTTGCCTTTTTGATTCAACGTCTCCAGCACAAACCGATCGACGGTCTGGTCGGCGTCGGTGCGCACCTCGTGTTCGCGCCCGCCATAGGTGGATTCAATCTGCAGATAATCCACGTTTTCGGTGGGCTGCGGGTCGCGGAGGATTTCGTCGTTGCCCCGGCCCACATCGCCGCTGAACAGGTAACGGAATTTCCGGCTGCCTTCGCGCACATCCAGAATAACCTGGGCCGAACCGAGGATATGCCCGGCATCACGAAACGTGACGGTGACGCCGTCCACAACCAGAAGCGGGCGCTCGTAGCTTACGGCGACGAACTGGTGCAGGGTTTTCTCCGCATCAGCTATGCTGTAAAGCGGTTCAACGGGCGGAAGTTTTTTCTTCGCGCGCTGCTTGGAGACAAATGCGGCATCGTCCATCTGGATATGGGCTGAATCCACAAGCATGATGGCGCACAGGTCGCGGGTGGCGAAGGTGCAATGGATGTTGCCGGTGAAGCCCTGTTTGACCAGGTTCGGCAGATTGCCCGCGTGATCCATGTGCGCGTGGCTCAATACGACGGCATCGATCTGCTTCGGGTCGAAGGGGAAACAGCAGTTGCGCTGGATGGATTCCTCGCGGTGACCCTGGAAGAGGCCGCATTCGAGCAACAGCCGTTTACCGTTGACCTCGAGCAGATACATGGAGCCGGTGGTGGTGCGGGCCGCTCCGAGGAAATGGATTTGCATGGGGGAATCGTGATGCGTGGTGCGTGATGCGTCAAGCAAGCACCACCTACTGCCGATGCCTCGCGTTTCACGTTCAACTATGCCGGTAGGTGATGCGCGCCTTGTTCAGATCATAAGGGGACATTTGGACATTGACCTTGTCGCCGACGCTGATGCGGATGAAATTTTTGCGCATTTTACCGGATATATGCGCGAGCACTTCATGGCTGTTGGGTAACGCCAACCGGAACATCGTGCCCGGCAGCACTTGCGTGACATTTCCCGTTAATTCAATTGGCTCTTCTTTGGCCACCGTAAATCGTTGAATTATTTGCAGTAATGCCAGCCAATCCGCGCAAAACCAACCCATTTTCGCTGCTTTTACGGCCGAAAAATCATTGGACATCCGCCGCCAATTCGTTAAATTCGCCGAACTCATATGAAAAATGACAATGTTACAACCGCCTTGAACCTTGTTTTGGCGGTATTCGCGATTTTAGGCGTCGTTTTTGCGCTGCAAACCATTTTCCGGACCCGCACCTTGCGCACCATGCAAATCCAGGCCACCCAGGCCAATACCTATCGCATGGCCGTCGAAGCCCTCGCCCAGGATGCGGTTGCCTACAGCCAGAAAAATCCGAACTCGGACATTCTGCGAATTCTGCAACCCGCCCAGACCCCGACCAAACCTGCCACCCGCTAATTTACCATGAACGAAACCGAACCCAGTTCCTCGGCGCAGAACGAAATTCTGGACCAGATGGTTGCCATGCGGCATCAGGCGTTTACGCTGTTGCTTGCGCTGGTCGTCGTCAGCGGCACATTGACCGTTTTTCTGTACCGTCAGTCCAGCCTCACCGGCAAGGACATCGCGGCCATCAAACCCCAGGTGTCACAGATGCTCGAAGCCTTCAGGCATGACCAGCCGGGCATGGAAAATTTCGTGAAACAGCTCACGGCTTACGGCGTGACGCACCCCGACTTCCAGCCCATCCTCAAAAAATACGGACTTGTGCCACCTCCGGCCGGCACGCCCGCCGTGCCTAAGAAGTGACCGGCAACAGCCGTGTGCCGCAGTTGGGGCAAAAATTCGATTGGGGCGGGCAACTTCGGCCGCAACCAGAGCAATTCAGATGCGCCTTTTGATGCCGGTAGTGGATGATCAGATTCCGCGTGTAGGGAATCCACGTGAACAGATAGGCGAAGATGATCACGTGGTGCTTGTCGTAAAAGAGGGCATATAGCAGTAGCAGCAACGATCCGGTCAGGCTGAGCCACCAAAATAGAACCGGTATGATGACCTGCTTCTTTCTTTCCGTCGCATACCATTGCACGAGGAAACGGGAGAAAAAGACTGTATTGCCTGACCAGCCAACTGCCGTCCAAAAAACAATCCAATCCACGCCAAAGATTTTCCCGTCGTGCGAAACCAGATTGTGCAGTGCATCCATGCTGCACACAGCTTAAACCCGCGGACGCCAAAACCGAAAGCGCAATTCAACCGCCGGCGACAATTTTAACGATTTCCAGCCGGTCGCCGGCATTGAGGCGGCGCCGGGGAAACTGCGAGGGGGCCACCGCTTCGCCGTTGTGCTCCACCACCACGCTGCGCGGCAGCAGGCTTTGCGCGAGCAAAAACTCTTCAATCGAGCACGGCAGCCTGGCTTCGACCGGCTTTCCGTTGGCGATGACGGAAGTATTCACGTCTTTACGTCGCCAAGGCCGCGTCCCAATCCTTCCACACCGGTTCGTAACCGAGCCGGCGGATCAGCTCGGCCACCTCGCCGGCGGAACGTTCGTCGGCAATTTGAAATTGTCCGGTCGCATTCGTTGCATGCTCCGGCGTGGGCGCCCATTCGCTGGCGCCGGAAGCGAGCTCCACAATCCGGCCGCGTTCGGTGTGATGGATCTTTTCCTTGCCCGCGCCGGTATAACCACCCGGCTCGGTATGGCTGCCGGCGCTCATCATCGTGATGCCCAGCGGGATCAATCCGTCGCGCAATCTGGCGGATTCGCGCGTCGAAAGCACCAGGCCCACATCCGGAAACATCAGCCGGAACGCACACACCAGTTGCGCCAGGTCGCGGTCGGTCATGTGCGTGAGCGGCTGGAATTCGCCGGCACAGGGGCGCAACCGCGGCAATGAAATGGTCACCTGCGCCTTCCAGCAGTTCCGCAGGAGATGATCCGCATGCGCCGCAACGCTGAGGGCTTCGGCCCGCCAGTCGGCCAGGCCATAGAGCGGGCTGATGCCGAGCCTCCGGAAACCGGCGGCGTAGCCCCTTTCCGGGGTTTCGAGCCGCCAGTCAAAATTCCGTTTGGGTCCGGCGGTGTGCATGTCCGCGTAGATCTTGCGGTCGTAGGTTTCCTGATAAACCACCAGCCCGTCGGCGCCCGCCGCCACCAGCGGGCGATATTCCGCCGCTTCCATCGGCCCGACTTCAAGTGAAATACCCGGCCAGTCGACATGCAAGGCGGCAATGCAATCGCGGAGGTAATTGTTCGACACAAATTTCGGGTGTTCGCCCGCCACGAGCAGCAGGTTGCGAAAACCCTGTTGCCGCAACGCGTCCGCCTCCTGTGTTACTTCGTCGAGAGACAGCGTCACGCGCAGGATGGGGTTGTCCCGGGAGAACCCGCAGTACTGGCAATTGTTGATGCATTCATTGGAAAGATACAACGGCGCAAACAGGCGGATGACCTTGCCGAACCGTTGTTGCGTCATCGCCTGCGCCCGCCGTCCCATGTGCTCGAGCAATTCAGCGCCTGCCGGTGAAATCAGATGCGCAAAATCCGTCAGCGACAACTTTGTTTTCGTCATGCTCCCGCGCACGGCCTGGACGCCGGCGGTCTGCGAACGTTTCACGAGGGAACCGAGCGGCAACGAATTGAATTCAGCGACAAAACTCACAACCCCAACGTAGCAAATCAGCGGACAAAGTCGAGAAACGAGCACTGGAGCGCGAAGCATCGCTCCGCAAACGCCCGAACCGCCAAAACTCATGGAGCAATACTCCGCGCTCCGTTACTCGGCACGCCACGGCAAAAACCGTTAGTGGTGAGGTGGCACGGGATTGTTGGCTTTGATGCGTTCCAACTCCATCGTTTCCAAAACCGCCGACTGGCGTTGCCATTGTTTCCTTAAATGCTCCACGAGCTTGCCTTGTTCGATGATCACCCCGTTCAGTTGCTCGACCTGATGCTCCAGGTGGGTCGCGTGGGATTCGATCCGGCCGAGCCGTTGCAAGATTTCATCGTTCATGGTTGTAAAAGTTCGCAGTTTTTCCAAACTAGGCAAACAACTTCGGTCGCCGCCACGCCGGGCGGCAACATATAAAACAAAAGTGAAAAGCCTTGACCGGAAAAAGAACAGCCGTCCGCACCGTCCGACATCGTTTCTGGTGCTCGGCGTCGGTTCGTTCGCGCACAGCATCGGTACGGCCCTGACCGACGCCGGCGCGAAGGTCTCCACCTATCTCACCCGCAATTACGGCCATTACCCGCCGTCGCTGGTCGGTCCGACCTTTTCGCGCCACGCCTTTCCCAGCCCGGTCCCGCTGCTCCGGAAAAACGGCATAGCAGCCGTAATTCCGCAGTCCATCGATTGGGCGCTGCAATCCTGGGCGAAGGATTTGTTGTCATCGGGGGTTGGCATTTTCAGTCCGACGGGTGAGGCGATGCGCATTGAACGCGAACGGAATTTTGCCCGGAAGCTGTGCCGGGATTTCAAAATCCCCTTTCCGCAGGCTTTTGTCGCTGCCAACCAAAGGGCCGCCGAAAAAATTCTGGCAAAACATCCGCGGCCCTTCGTCATCAAAAACCCCCTCTGCTCGCCAACCAGCCCGATCCACACCATTTTGTGCGAAACGGTGGAGGACACGCGCGCCTGGTTGCGGCATATCGATTATGCCGAGGGCGTTTTCCTGCAGGAATATCTCGGCCGGGCCGAGGCCGGACACATCGTACTCGTCAGCGGCGGCGAGATCCATTCGCTCGTGACGAACCAGGAATATAAATACGCCTTCAATGGCAATCAGGGGGTCGTCGCCGGCGCGCCGCTCGGCGGGCTGGTCGAACGCGATCCGCACGACAAATACGGATTGGCGCGTCAGCTCATTCATCCGCTGTTGCCCTGGTTGCGCCGGGTAAAATTCAACGGCCCGCTGCAAGTCACCGCCATCCGGCGGAACGGCAAATGGCATGTCATCGAATATAATGTCCGCATCGGGGTCACATCCGGGCCGATGATTTTACAAATGCTGAAAAACCCGGCGGAGACGGTGTTGCGGACGGCGCGCAATGAGAAGCTCGATCCGGTGTTCCGGCCCGGGTTGAACTACGGCTGCTCGCTGACCCTGGCCGGTTATGGTTATCCGTTTGTCCAGGTGCGCAGTCCGCATCTGCCGCTTGAAGTGGCCGGCAAATTTGATTGTGATGTTTGGTGGAATGAAGTGGACCGGGGAACGGATGGCCGGTTGGTTTCAACCGGACACCGCATTGCGGATGTCATAGCCCTGGCGCCGAGCCTCGGCGCCGCCATTGCCCGGGCTTACGTGAACATCCGAAAGCTGCGCGTCATCGGCAGCTACTTCCGGACGGACATCGGGCAGAGCTTGTGGCCGCCGGGGAGGATTTGATTTGGTCCCGCATGCCCCCTTTGATTCCCGGAAACGCTCTTTTTTCGTGTCTTTTGGCATGATTCGTGGTTAAACAGCTTCCGTTGTCCTATGGATTTTGATTCAACCAATTTTCCGTTGCGGCCGGCCTGGACGGAAATCGACCTCGGCAAGTTGCGGCGTAATTTGCAACTTATCCGTCGCGACCTGCCGCGGCAGGTCCAGTTGCTGGCGGTTACCAAGGATGAGGCTTACGGGCACGGGGCGCTCGATGTGGCGCGCATTGCCATCGAGGAAGGCGCCTGGGGATTTGGTCTCAGCACATTGGAAGAAGCCATGGCCCTCCGTGACACCGGGATTACCGCGCCATTGCTCCTGCTGGGTGAACGGCAGGAGGCCGAACTGCCCTGGTGTGTCGAACACGGCCTGACGGTTTGTGTCAATGAGCCGCACACCATCCGCCAGCTCGCCCGCGCCGCCGCGTCCGCCAACAAACGCGTGCCGGTGCATTTGAAAATTCACACGGGCATGAGCCGTTTTGGCGTGCGCTGGGATGAGGCGCTGCCGCTCGTCGAACAGATTATTTCGGAAAAATCCCTGTTGCTTGAAGGGGTGATGACCCACTTTGCGCAATCCGACGAGACGGACAAGGCCTTTGCCAATCTCCAGTTCTCCCGTTTCAATGAAGTGCTCCACGGCCTCGCCGACCGCGGCATTGCCGTAAAACTGCGCCACACCTGCAACAGCGGCGGTTTTTTGGACCTGCCCCACGCGCATCTGGACATGGTCCGCGTTGGCATCCTGATGTATGGCGTTTTCCCCTCGTCGGTTTGCCGGCGGATTCCCGGAATTGAACCGGTCATGTCAGTCAAGGCGCGCATCGCCGCCATCCAAAAACTGAAGCCCGGCGAAGTGGTCGGTTATGGTATGCGTTACACCGCGCCGTCGGAGCGGCGGATCGCGGTGCTGCCCATTGGTTATGGCGATGGTTTCCCCCGGGTACGCAACCTGGGCGGCGCGCTCATCCACGGCCGACGCGCCCCGCTCATCGGCGGCATCGCCATGGACGCATTGATGGTGGATATCACGGACATTCCGCAGGCGCAAATGTGGGATGAAGCGGTCATCATGGGTCGTCAGGGCACCGAGGAAATCACCGTGCATGACATGGCGAAGTTGAAAAACTCAGTGAGTTACGAGGTGCTGACGAGCTGGCGCCTGCGCCTGCGCAGAAAATCAGTGAACGCGAAGACCGGCCCGCAGAAAAGCGAAGCCGAACCCGCCGCCGTAAAATGAAACTCCTTTTCTCCGAACAAAACTCCAGTTACGAACACTACCAGTTTCCCTACGCCATCTGGGCGGTGCCGGAAGCCGGTGAAACGCCATCGGACATTTTCAACGCGGGCTTCCTGCCATCGTCGCGCAACCTGGACCGCTTTTATCTCTGCCGCCAGGTGCGCCTCAATCTCGCCCGGTTCAAACCATCCTCGGAAAACCGCCGCATTTTGCGCAAGGGCGCGGGCATTGACGTGAAGCTCGTACCCCGGGACAAATATGATTACACACCGGCCAAGCGCGATTTTTTCAAGACCTATGCCGACATCAAATTCGGCAAGGACGTGATGACCTTTGAACGGCTCGATGCCCTCTTCAATTCACCCATCATCTCGCATTTGCTCGTGTTTACGGACGTGGCCGGTGGCAACGAGGTCGGAGTGGCGACACTTTACGTCGAGGGCCGCGAACTCGCGTATTATTACTATGCCTTTTACGACCTGAATTATTATGCGCGCAACCTGGGCATGTTCATGATGACCTCCGCGGCGGCGTGGTTTGCCGAACGCAATTTCAAGCAGCTCTACCTTGGCACCTGCTATTCGCAGACGGCGCTGTACAAAACCCAGTTTGCCGGCGCCGAGTTTTTCAACGGCTTTTGCTGGTCCAGCGACCTGGACGAATTGAAATTCATCATCCGGCGCGACAAAAAGGAACTGACCCAGCACCTGCTTGAAACCGTTGAATACCGGGAAGAATTTTACAAGGGTGACCTGGGAAAAATCGCCGGCGCCAGCGCTTTCCGCGTGAAAGTGAACTGATTTTCAGATTTAACCTCTTGCCTTTAATTCGCTTCTGGTTAACTTGTGCTTTTGTGTATGACGAGTGAACCAGCAGCCCGGAACCACGTTGACCAGCCTTCCCGAAGCACCCTCGCATTGAACATGAAACCGGATGTTTTTATCGGCACGGACAGCGGAGCTACGACCTCGAAAGTGGGCGCAGTCTGGGAAGATGGACGAACGGTGTCCACCAAGCTGTTGCAGAAGCCGACCAATTCCCAGCATGGACCCGCTGCCGTGATCGAAGGCTGGATGTCTGCGGTTGACGAATATCTTCAAAAAAACGGTTTGAATTGGCAACAGGTCAAGGGCGTGGGGTTGGCCATTCCGGGGCCGTTCATGCGTTATGGCGTGCTGGATCGTTCGGCTAATTTGCCGGCCAGTTTTGCCGGATGGGATGTGCATTCCGCCTATAGCGAAGCCCTGACCAAGCATGCGGGACGGCCGTTGCCGCTGATTGTCGGAAACGACGGCAAATACGGTGGTGTCGCCGAGGCCCAATATGCTCGGGGCAACTCCCGGGTTTCAGTATTGTTGCTGGCGCCGGGTTCCGGCCTGGGCAGCGCGTTTATTGATCAAAGCGGGCTTCCACTCGAAGGCGATACTCTGGCGGGCATGGAAACCGCCCACATGCCGGCACCGTTGCATCTGTTGGGAACCAAGCCTTATCCCTGCGGCTGCGGCAAGGATTGGGGCTGCATCGAAGTTTACACCACCATGTCGGGCCTGCCGTATTTGCTGGCGGAGAAACTGGTCAAATATCCGAAACACGAACTGGCCAGGTCCACCGCCAGCGCCCGCGAAAAAGTATTGTCCCTCCGTGGTCTGGCGCAAAAGAATGATCCTTTGGCCGTCGAAATTTTCGATTTTCAAGCGCGCGCCCTGGGTTTGCACGTTGCCAATCTTTCGATGGCCTTGGATCCGGGCATGGTCATCATCGGAGGTGGCTTGATGGACCCCGAATCCACGACGGTGGAATTCCGGGAGCGTTATGTGAGGATTGCCCGCGAAGCCGCCATGCCCTATCTCTGGCCGGCGCAGCGCAATCAGATCAAAATCGTTCCGGCCGTGTTGGGCGAGCTTTCCCAGGCCATCGGTGCGGCCCTCGTTGCCCTTCATCAAGGCCGGGTGGCCTAGCGTTCGTCCGGGTTGTTTTTCTTCCGGTATTTGTGCGTCGTGTCGGAAGCGGCCAGCAAAGGGCCCAACAACTCTTGAACCTTGGAGACGAGCATCTGCGGATCGAAGGGCTTGAATAAAAACTCGCTGGCTCCAGCCTCCAGCCCGGCAAACCGGCCAAACTGGCCGTGCATGCCCGTCAACATGATGATCGGGACCGTGGCGGTGGCGGGATCCTGGCGGATGCTTTCACAGAGATCGAAGCCGTTCAACCCCGGCAACATCAGGTCCAGCACGATCAAGTCGGGCGCCACCGTGCGGGTCTTCAAAAGGGCATCAATGCCATTGGAAGCGGTGCCAATGGCAAAACCAGCTGCTTTTAATGTTGAGCGGATAACTTCCAATTGATCGGGATCATCCTCTACCACCAATACTTTCCTTTGCATAAAGATATTTTCAACCCAGGTGCGAACAGTCCTGAAGGCCTGTGACGCGTATAAACACGCTCGCAATAAGCAGGAATAGTGCCGTTAAAAAGCGAAAAAACCTTGGAAAACAAAACGTTTTGAACAAAACACTGGATGGCGCAGGGGTCTTACCAGACAACCCGGCCAAACTGGCAACCCCGTTCCTTTCCTACTACAAGCGGTGTAAATGAAGGAGGTGTTATTGACCAAATCACGGAAGTTTATCATCAGGTGCGGAACCCGGCTCCAGCGTCAGCGGCTGGTCGTGATTCAGAAAATCCCCGCACACGCGGAAGAAATCCGCGGTCGTGGCCACCCGACGGATTTCGTGCAAAAATTTGTCGCTTAGTCCTTCGCCGATGAAGTTCATGAACTTTTTCATCCGCTGTACTTGGGCCGATTCCTTCACGCCAGGGGTGATTTCGTTGTCCCAAAGTTCGCGCACATAACCCAGCAGGTCGCGTCCGGTCGGCCATTTTATATTTTCGCCGCGCAGGTGTGCGCGAATCTGGCCGAACAGCCATGGATTCCGGATGGCACCGCGTCCGATCATCAGGCCGCGCGCGCCGGTTTCCGTCAGCAATGCCTGCGCCTGTGCCGGGCCGTGGACGTTGCCGT
>Ga0265336_10001568_pt1 | contig 10260 bp, 13 predicted proteins | sample 42119metaG_FD_193583 | JGI IMG/M metagenome (GOLD analysis project Ga0265336, IMG submission 193583) | Rhizosphere microbial communities from Carex aquatilis grown in University of Washington, Seatle, WA, United States - 4-21-19 metaG | ecosystem: Host-associated > Plants > Roots > Rhizosphere...
ACAGTCGCCAGCAAGTGATGGACCGGATGATCGAGGAGGCCGAGGCGAAGGGCGCGAACGCGATCATCGCCATGCGCTTCGACACCTCCGAGATGGGCCCGCAGTGGACGGAGATCTGCGCCTACGGAACGGCGGTGAAGGTCAACAAGGCGTGATCAGGGAGTCGGGTTGTAGCGAAGCGGACAGCCACTTCCGCGTGCAGCGCGCGGCGTCCCTCGCGGCCCTCGGCCACATCTATTGCGACGAGCCCTATCCCGACGACGCGGTCCTCCAGCGCTGGAAGACGTTCCCGGGGACGGTCCTCGTCAGCGAGCGCGACGACGAGATCGTCGGCGTCGCGGGCATCGAAGGGGAGTGGCTGCACGGCTTCTACGTGCTGCCGGGCTGGTGGGGGACCGGCGTCGCGGACGAGTTGCACGAGGCGGCCGTCGAGCTCGGCGTCACGCGGCTCTGGTGCCTCGAGGAGAACCGGCGCGCTCGCCGCTTCTACGAGAAACACGGCTGGCGCCTGAACGGGGAGACGCGCGTCGTGGAGTACCCGCCGCATCCGCTCGACGTGGGCTACTCGCGGTGAGGGCGGTCGTCTTCGACCTGTTCGAGACGCTCATCGACTACGACGAGCAGACGTCGGTCGCGTTCTCCGCCGCTGTCGCGGACATGCTCGGGCGGGACCGTGGGGAGTTCCACACCGAATGGCGCGCGGGGAGGCCGGCTCGCGACACCGGCCCGTTGCGCGACTATCTCGCGTCGATCGACGTCATCGGCGACTCCGCCGAGAAGCTCCTCGAGTTGCGGCGCGCGTCCACGCTCGGCCTGTTGGCCACGCCACGTCCCGGCGTCATCGAGACGGTCGCCGAGCTCCGTCGCCGCGCGCTTCGTGTCGGACTGATCACGGTCTGCAGCGACGACGTTGTCGATGTCTGGGAGGAGACGCCCTTCGCGGGTGTGTTCGACTCCGTCGTCTACTCCTGTTCCTGCGGCTACAGCAAGCCCGATCCGCGGATCTACGAGCTCTCGCTCCGCGAGCTCGGAGTCGCGGCGGCGGACGCGATCTTCGTAGGCGACGGAGCGAACGACGAGCTCGCGGGCGCCGAGCGGGTCGGGATGCGCGCGGCGCAAATCGGCGCCGGTCAGCCCTGGGACGGGGAGCGGATCGCGACGATCCCCGAGGTGCTCGAGCTGCTCTAACCGCCATGCCCGGGGTCAGACCCCACGTGGCCAGAGCGGACACGTCCGGAACCCGGTTCCGGACATGTCTCCGAAAGACGATCCGAGATGGACAAAAGCGGTCTCGTCGTCAATCCGCCACGTCCCTTTGAGCCGCGTCCGGAACCCGGTTCCGGACGTGGCCCTTGGGGACAGGTCCGGACGTGGCTCTTGGGGACACTCTTAGAGTCGGCGCAGAAGCTCGAGGAACTCGTCCGTCGATCCGACGACGAGGTCGGCGGCGTCGAGCAGTGCCTCCGGCGCTTCCTCGGACGCGACTGCGACGCGCACCGCGACGTCGAGACCGGCGAGCGCCGCGAACGAGTCGAGGTCCGTGGTGTCGTCGCCCGCCGCGAGGGCGCGCCGCAGCCCGCGCTCCTCGAGCATCCGCCGGACCGCCGTGCCCTTGTTCGAGCCGACCGGCGGGAGGACTTCGAGCACCTTCCTTCCGTAGCGAGCGACGAGGCCGTCCTCGCGCGCCGTGTCGGCGATCCGGTCGAGCTCGCGGATCGCGGCCTCCTCGTCGTTGCGGTCGCGGAAGTGGAACGCCACAGCGAGCCCCTTCACCTCGATCGCGCTCGGCGGCCACGGCGCGTTGGCCGCAAAGTCGGCGAGCGCCTGCCGCCAGCGCTCCGCGAGCGGCTCTGCCTCCAAGCCGTGCGAGCCGACGCAGACCACGCCGTCCACACCGAGCCGCGCCCGCACATCGTCCCCCGCGCGTCCGCTGACGACCGCGACGATCGCGTAACGGGACACGAGTCGCGCGAGCTCCGCCCGCGTCTCCGGCGGCGCAGCCGCGTCCTCCGGCCGCGCGACGATCGGCGCGAGGACCCCGTCGAAGTCGAGGAACAAGCCCGTCTCCTCTGGCGCGGCAGCCAACTGCTGAAGGACTTCGTCCACGAAGCAAGGATAAGACCCGCCCTTGCCGGGCATAATCCGCCCGTGGCCGAACAGGAGGAGGTCTGGATTCCCCTCGTCGACGAGCCGATCGGGCAGATCGTCGAGCGCATCCTGCGCGATGACCCCGCGCTCGCGGCTCGCGTCGAGACGCCGCACCGCATCCTCGCCTTCAAGACGTTCGCCTACATCCGCACGGGAATCCTGCTCGGACAGCTCCTCTTCGACAACGACATCCCCGGCTGGGATGGGTCGGAGAGCTGGGTCGACGCCCTTTTGCGCGACCCGAAGCACCGCGCGACGATCGAGCAGGAGGTCAGGGCGGTCGCGGAGGAGGTCGTCGCCGACCCGCAGTACGGCGACGACGAACCGATCGCGCCTGACGAGGGCACCCGCGACCGGTTCCGCGCCTTTGCGCGCGAGCATCTCGGCCGCGGGTGACCCCGGAGACGGACTGGCGCTAGTTCAGCGGCGTCCCGTTGCCGTCGTGGTAGACGAAGCCGCTGCCGCCGCCGGACATCTTCTTCTTGAGCCAGCCGCGGAGCGACGGGCCGGTCAGCGGGTTGACGAGCAGGCCGATCGCGATCCCGGCGATGAGCAGGAGCGTGTTGCGGCCGCTGCGCTGTGAGGCCTTCTCCTCCTCCTGCGCCGACTGGACGCGGCCGGCGGCGCTGCGGAGCTGGGCGACGACGTTCCGGAGCTGGGTCTGGACGTCCTCGTCGCTGACGAGCTTCGTCGCGACATGGCTCACGTCGTTGCGGGTGAGCAGCTGGTCGTAGAGCGCGCGGGCGGAGGTGTACGCGTCCTTCACGTTGCGGCGCAGCTCCTCGTCCCGAAGCGCGCGCTCGACGTACGGGCGGACGTGCGAGGTCGCGTCGGCGACCCTTTCCTTCGTAGCGTTCATCTCAGTGAGTCCTTTCGTGGGCGGGTGGATCAGTGTCGTGGGTGGGTCGGCTGGTTTACGCTCGCCTCGATGATGGCGCGCCTCAAGCTGTACGCGGGAGGGCTCGCCGCGGGGCTTGCTCTCTTTCTACACCTCTGGTACCGCGGTGTGCTCGCAGTGCCGGAAGTCAAACGGCGTAAAGCCGCTAGGAGAAGAGCGCGGCACGGCTGAGCAGTGATTCCGCGAGACGGCGCGACGCCTCGTCGACGAGCTCGCCCTCGAAGCGCACGGCTCCTTGGGGCGCGGCGAGGATTCGCGTCGCGCGCTCGACCTCCGCCGGCGACGGCGTGAAGACGAGATGAACCGGCCCGATCTGACTTGGATGGATGACCCACTTGCCGTCGTAGCCCTGCTCGAATGCGCGACGCGCGGAGACGACGAGACCGAGGTCGTCGCCGAGACGCGCGTGCGGGCCGTCGACCGCCTGGAGTCCGAACGCTCGCGCGGCCGCGACGACGCGCGCGAAGGCGTAGTCGTTCGCGCCATCCCCGATCGTGAGGACGGGAATGCCGAGCGACGCCGCGAGATCCGCCGGGCCGAAGACGAGCGCCTCCAGACCGTGCCCGGCCGCAGCGATCGCATCGGCGTTCGCGAGTCCGCGGGCCGTCTCGATCTGCGCCTCGATCCCGATGCCCGCCGGGAGCAAATCGGCCGCGGCGGACACGTCCTCGGCGGACTCGACCTTCGGAAGTACGACGACGTCGGGTCGCGCCTCAGCCGCGGCGCGCAGGTCGTCCTCCCACCACTCCGAGCCGCGGGCGTTGACGCGGATCGCGGTCGTGCCCGCGAGCGGCCCGCGCCGCACAGCGGCCACGGCGAGCGCGCGTGCCGCGACCTTGCCTTCGGGCGCGACTGCGTCCTCGAGATCGACGATCGCCTCGTCGGCGCCGAGCGACGGCGCCTTCGCGAGCATCCGCTCGCTCGAGGAGGGGACGCTGAGACAGGAGCGGCGGGCACGCGCAGGCACGTGCGAACGCTAACCGGTCGCGGGCTGCGCGAGCTCCTGGAGCTCGGGCTCGGATCCGCCGTGCGCTCTCGCGCGCCCGTAGAGCCCGAGGGCCGGAATGATCGCGACTGCACCCGCTGCGAGCGCCGCTCGGAGCCCCCATACGTTCCCGATCCCGCCGAGCACCGGCCCGCCCGCGGCCTGGCCGATGGCATCGCCCTGGCCTCCGATCGAGAAGACCGTCGCGCGTACCCGAGAGTCGGTGATCTGGTCGTTGAGCCAGATTGTGTAGAGCGGCTGTGCGAGGTTGCGTGCGAGGAACACCCCGAGGATTCCCGCGATCGCGACCCACGGCGACCATGCGAGCGCAAAGACGAGCATCGCCCCGAGCTCGAACGCAGCGCAACCGACGAGGGAGGTCGAGACCGCGCCCCGCCCGCGCCGCTCGACTCGGCGGATGAGCAGCGTCGTGCCGACGAACCCGTTCACCATCCCGACGAGCCATAGAGCTCCGAACCAGACGACGGGCGAGACGTGGCCGGCCCACGGGAGCCCGACATCCCGGAGGAAGTGCGCCTCTTTGAGCCGGTCGAAGCCCTCGGCCGAGGCGCCCATGCACACCGTGGCGGCGATCAGGAGCAGGATCACCGGCGCGGTGCGGGCGTAGCGGGCTCCCTCCATCGACGTCGAGCGCATCGCGTGGAAGGGCGAACGGCTCTCGTCGCGCGCGCGGCGCTTGAAGCCGTGCTCGTCCATGAGCGGGATGCAGGCGAGCCCGCAGACGATCGTCAGCGCCCCGCCGAGCGCGATGCCGGCCCGTAGCGAGACCACTCCGACAGCGACCTGGAGGATCAGCCCGACGACAGCGCCGGCCTGGCCGACACGTGCGGCGCGAAGAAACACGTGCGTCGTCCTGTCGGCCCCGATCTCGTCGGCGACCCACGCTTCCTCGGCGCCGCTCGTGAACGTGTACGAGAGACCCCACAACGCCCACAGCGCGATGACGATCCACGGGGTCGAGACGAACGCGACCGTGAGCCAGCTCGCGCCCATGCCGAGGTAGCCGACGATGAGCGAGAGGCGCCGGCTGTACGTGTCGGCGAGGACCCCTGTCGGCACCTCGAACAGGAAGACGGCTCCCTCCATCGCCGTGCCCATCAACACGAGCTGCAACGGCGAGAGATGGAGGTCCTGCACGAGGTAGACCGCGAGCACCACCCACGTGGGCATGCGCAGGACGAAGGTGAGCGCGTAGTACAACTGCTCGGCGTTCGGACGCTTCACGGCTTCCGCCAGACCGAGACGTGCTTCGTGCTCTCCGCGGTGAAGGCGGAGCGGTCCCAATCGGCCCAGCGGTCGACGAGCTCCATTCCGGCGAGACGCGCCATGAGGTCGAGCTCGGCCGGAGAGACGGCGCGGAACGGGATCGAGATCCGCCGCCATCCGCCGTCGCGGAGCGTGAAGTGGTGGGAGACGAGCCGTTGCGTGTCGTGGTCGTACTCGTCGACCCCGACGTGGTCGTCGCTGAGGTCGAAGACCGTGAGCGGCTGCCGGTTCCGCGTCCCGACCTCGACGACGAAGGAGCCGCCGGGCGCGAGGTGCGCTGCCGCGTTCGCGAACACCGCGACCTGGCCGTCCTGCGTCGTGACGTTGTTGATCGAGTTGAAGACGATGTAGACGAGCGAGAACTCGCCGTCGACGCGCGTGGTCGTCATGTCGCCGATCGCGACCGGGATCGCGTCCGTCTTCTTCCGAAGTTCCGCGACCATGTCGGGCGAGAGGTCGATGCCCGCGACCCGGACGCCCCGAGCCGCGAGCGGTACGGCGATCCGTCCCGTCCCGATCGCGAGCTCGAGCGCACCGCCCGCCGCGAAGGGAAGAAGGAAGTCGACGACGGGTTCGACGTCCATGTCCGCGCAATCCGCGTCGTACCGCGCTGCCACGTCCCCCGCGAAGTAGTCGGTCACAGTGGCAGCTCCCGGCGCAGGGAGATCGACGTCATGCGGGTCACGTAACCGAGCTTCTCGTTGACGGCCCGCATGTTCTCGTTGCCTTCCTGCGTCCACGTGTACACCTCGCTCAGGCCCTGCTCGGAAGCCCAGGCGACCGTCGCGAGCTTGAGCGCCCGCGCCACACCACGCCCGCGCCAGTCGCGCCGCACGGCGGTGAGGCTGTTCTCGGCCCGGTCCGGCCGGTCCTCGTCGCGGATCAGGCCGGCGCAGCCGACGATCTCGCCGCCGGCGAGCGCGACGAAGGATCCCTCGGGAGTCGTGATCCACTCGCTTTGCCACTGCTCGGCCGTGACAACGATCGGACGGGGAGTCGGCATGTCAGCGAAGGCCTCGAGTGCGAGCTCGTGGTACGTGCGCAGCTGGAGCTCGGGCCGTTCCGCGAGCGAGACGAGTTCGACGCCCGCCGGGACGCTCGGCCGCGGTTCGTACTCGCCGACGGTCCGAACCTGCTCGACCTGGCGGCCGGTCTCGCGGAAGCCGAACGCCTCGCCGAAGGCGAGCGAGTCCTCGTCGTCGACCATCGAGCCGATGTCGGCGTAGCCGAGCCCGGTCAGATGCTCTGCGCAACGGCGGAGGAGCGCACTTCCGACTCCTCGCCGCCGGTGCGCGGGAAGTACGCGCGGCGCAGCGAAGCCGCCGCCGATGTCGGATCGTCCCGCCATCCCCGAGCCCGCGAGCTCGCCGTCGCGGAACGCGAGCAGCATGAGCTTCTCAGGCGAATGCGATTGCCGAAGCTCCGCGATCGACGGGGCGCGCTCGTAGGGGAGGACCTCGATGCGCACGTGTCGCCACGCATCGAGGTCCTCGTCCGTCTCCGCCGTCTGGAGCGTGATCACTAGCCGGCCCTCTTGAGCTTGCCGTGCTTTTTCGCGTACCGCTCGCCGCGGTTGAAGATCGCGAGCCCGATAGGCGTCGCGAGGACGGCGATGATCAAGAGCGGCCAGACGTTCGCCCACGCGATCTCGGTCGGAGGCGTGACGAGATTCCCGTGAGCGTCGAACGTCCCGATGATCGACGCCCGGTCGCCTCGTAGCGCGTACGTCGCCGGCGAGATCTTTGCGATCCACTGCATCCACTGCGGCATGACGTTCACCGGGTAATAGACGCCCGAGACCACCAGCATCAGGCCCTGCGCGACGAAGCCGAGCTGGGCGCCCTTCTCCGGGGAGATGAGCGGGAGGACGGACGTCATGATCCCGATCCCGATGAACGACAGCGACGCGATCGCGAGCAGCAGGAACGCTGCGCCGAAGTTCGCTCCCGGCATGTGGAGGCCGATGAACGCGGCGACCGCGAAGAAGAGGATCGACGCACGGATGAGGCCGTAGAGCACCGCGAACGCGCCCTGCCCGAACAGGTGCGCGAGCCGCGACAACGGCGCCATGAACGTGTACTCGATCGTCCCTTCCCAGCGCTCCCACGCGACGATCTCTGTCATGAACTCGAAGATGATCCCGAGGAACGCCCAGATCGTCGCGCCGACGAGCAGCGCGGTCTCCGCCGTGTTGACCTTCGCCGGCGACAGGTGCAGGCCGCGGGCGATGAACACGATCGTGAGCGTGTTCGCGATCGTCCAGACCATGAACGCGAGATCCCAGAGGAGGTAGCGCTTCGTGAGATAGACGTTCCTCTCGACGATTCCGAACAGGCCAATCAGCTGTCGCCGGGCCTCGATGGCATAGGCACTACTCATCCTCCGAACACCTCCCTGTACTCGTCGTCGTCGTCTTCGTCTTCGTCTTCGTCGTCGTCGTTGTCCTGCTCGAACTCGCGGCCGGTCGCCGCGAAGAACGCCTCCTCGAGCGTCTCGACGCCGAACCGCCGCTTGACGTCCTCGACCGGCTCGAGGAAGAGCAGCCGGCCGCGGTCGAGCAGGCCGATCCGGTCGGCGAGCGACTCCGCCTCGTTCATGTCGTGCGTGCAGAGGAGGATCGTCGCGTCGTGCTCGGCCCGGACCCGCCGGATGAACTCCTGCACCTCGAGCTTCGAGCGCGGGTCGAGACCCGTCGTCGGCTCGTCGAGGAGCAGGAGAACCGGCGAGGTGAGGAGCGCCCGCGCGAGGGCGACCTTCTGCTGCATCCCGCGCGACAGGTTCTCCATCGACTCGTTTCGCCGGTCCGCCGGGAAGCCGACCTGCTCGAGGATCTCCGGGATGGCCTTGCGGGTCTGGCTCGGCGTCATCCCGTAGAAGCGCGCCGCGTACGAGAGGTTCTCGGCCGCGGACATCTTCTTGAAGAACGACGCCTCGACCGAGACGCGGTTGACGAGCCGGCGGATCGTCGACGTCTCCTCGAACGCGTCGTGGCCGAAGATCCGCGCCTCGCCGCCGTCGTTGATCAGCAGCGTCGAGAGCAGACGGACGAGCGTCGACTTCCCGGAGCCGTTCTGGCCGAGGATGGCGACGCACTCGCCACGGGCGATCGAGAACGTGACGTCGGCGAGCGCCGGCCACGGACGCTTGCGGGCGAAGCGGCCGGCTTTCTTGTCTTTTCGGTTGAACGTCTTCCGCAGGTCGCGCACCTCGACGGCCGGCGTTTCACTGCCGACGCGGGCGACGAGCTCGGATGTGGATGGTGCAAGAGTGGACATGCTGCTCCTTCAAAAGATCGAAATGGACGAAACGAGAGACGGACAGCCGCCCGAGGGCGGCGCGCGGACCTAGCGGTCTCGCAGGCCGAGGAGGAAGGGAGTGCCCCCCACCGGCTTCCGTGCGATCTCGTTCGCGAGCAACATGACGTCACCAGGCTACGACGCTTTACACGCTTCGTCAAATTCCCGTCCTGAGCAGGTCTTTGCGGCGTGTAGCGTGACGCGATGCCGTCGTCTTCGGCCTACGCCGTCTTCCTCGGGACCGCGCTCGCGATCCTCCTCGTCCCCGGCCCGGCGGTGCTGTACGTCGTGACCCGGAGCATCGAGATGGGGCGCGCCGGCGGGATCGCATCGGTCGCGGGAATCACAACCGCGACGTTCGCGTACGTCGCGCTGGCGACCGCGGGTGTCTCCTCGATCGTCGTCGCGTCCACCGTCGCGTTCGACGCCGTGAAGTACGTGGGCGCGGCGTATCTCCTCTTCCTCGGTGTCCGCCGCCTGCTCGGGCACGGCGTCGAGGAGGAGGCCGAGGAGCCCGCGCCGCGTACGCGCCGGCGGGCGTACACGCAGGGCGTCGTCGTCAACCTCACGAACCCGAAGATGATCGTGTTCGTCTTCGCGTTCCTGCCGCAGTTCGTCGATCCGCATGCGTCGCGCCCCTGGTTGCAGACGCTCGTGCTCGGACTGAGCTTCACCGTCCTCGCGTTCCTCAGCGACGGCCTGTACGCCGTCGCGGCCGGGAGCATCGCCGACCGGCTGCGTGGCACGAACACGATTGCAAAGGTGCAGCGCTGGGTCGGTGGCTCGGTGCTCGTCGGGCTGGGGATCCTGTCGGCCGCGTGGAGCCCAGGCCCGAGCCGGTGATCGGCGTTCGGCTGTCCCGACTAGCCACTCCACTGGAAAGTGAGACGAGATGATCCCCAGTCGTAAGGAAGCCAAGCCCATCATCCTCGACGCCATGTCTGACGCAAAGCGCCATTCATCAGAGGAGCTACAGGAGATGATTGCCGCGCATTTCGCGCTGACGCCCGAAGAGCGGCTGCAAAGGAGAGGGAAAGGCCCACATCCCGAGTACGTGAACGAGACAGCGTGGGTGCTCGTCGAGCTTCAGCAGCACGGACTCATCAAGAAGCTCGATCCGGAAGGCTTCGTGTACCGGATTACAGACTCAGGACAGGACGCGGCGCGTAGACGGTTGCTGGGCACGCCGATTCCGCCCCGACTGTCTCGATAGGTATCTCAGCAAACGGTTCTTGCAGCCTCCGGGTCGATGCAGGGCGCGTTCGAGCCGAGTAGTTTCGGATGTATGACACTGCGAGCCGCGTACCAGTTCGTCGACTGCCGTTGGGAACTCATGGATCCCGAGGCCGGACGGCGCGCTTATCTCGCCGGGCACGTCCCGGGCGCGTCGTACCTCGACGTCGACGCGGATCTCTCCGACCTCTCGGTTCCCGACGCGGGCCGGCACCCGCTTCCGTCGGCGGAGAAGTTCGCCGCCGCAGCCGGTCGCGCAGGGATCGGTGACGGCGTCTTCGTCGTTGCGTACGGCTCGGGCGGCGGGCCGGAGCGGCTCTGGTGGCTTCTCCGCCACTTCGGCCACGACAACTGCGCCGTCATGCTCGGCGACGTCGAGGCGTGGGGTGGAGAGTTGCGCGCCGGCGAGGAGG
>Ga0265336_10001570_pt1 | contig 10254 bp, 16 predicted proteins | sample 42119metaG_FD_193583 | JGI IMG/M metagenome (GOLD analysis project Ga0265336, IMG submission 193583) | Rhizosphere microbial communities from Carex aquatilis grown in University of Washington, Seatle, WA, United States - 4-21-19 metaG | ecosystem: Host-associated > Plants > Roots > Rhizosphere...
GCCCGCGAGCGTCTCGGCCCCCCACGCCGCGAGATCGGCCCGCGCGCGCATCGCGTACTCGAGCTCGGAGCCGTGCGCCTTCACGCGGTATGGCATCCCGCTCGCCGCTCCGACAGGCGCGCCGAGCAGGACGTGATTCGCGAAGACAAGATCCGCGGGCCCGAGCTCGCGCAGCGCAGCCGCGTTCGCCGCGACGTACGCGTCGCGCTGCTCGGGCGTGAAGTCGCCGAGCAGCCGCGCGTCGAGGCCCTCGTATTCGTCGAAAACGAAGACGGGGAGCAGACGGTCCGGCAGCTCGGGGACGACGACCTGGGCGCCGCCGAGGTCGTACCGCTCCGCGTGCCGGTCCTGGCAAACGACGGTCACGTCGTGCCCGGCGCGCATCCACTCGCGCGCGATCGACCGGGTGTAGACGTTCGACCCGGTACCGCCGAGCAGGTACCCGTGCCAGAGAAGGATCCGCACGAGGCGGACGCTACGTCAGCCGGCGGCGAGTCAGCTGCGCGAGCGGCAGGAGAAGGCCGAGGACAAGGCCGGCGGCAACGGCCCACGTCACGAAGGAATCGTGGTGTATAGACCGGTGCGCCAGGCACACGACCTCGCTCGGAAGAGCCACCAGGACGCCGCCGACGGCAAGCATCGCGAGCCGCGGCGCGAGGCCGCCGAACGCGATCGCAAGCACGACGATCGCTGCCAACGGCCCGAGCAGGAAGAAGAAACTGCCCGGGATCTCCCGCGAGAGCACAACCAGCGGCACGGCGGCAACGAGCGCCAGGGGGAAGCTCATGAGCGTCCGCGGGCGCAAAGGCGCCACAGCAGTGGCGAGAGCTAGCACGATCGCCGCTGGGAGCCAATGCCTACCGACGGGGAAGGCCGACTGCTGTCCATAGGTGAAGGCCGCCAGGTGGCCGCTGAACCAGTCCGTCCCGTTCACGAGGAAAAGTGCGTCATAGCCGACGAGGGCGAGGTTCGCCATCGCCGCGCCGGCGGCGAGGAGGCGGTTCCCCAAGACGAGACCGAGGACGATCCCTGCCGCGGCGGTCGTGAACGCGATCCACCACCAGTCCACGACGAATGGGAGCATCGGGGCGCAGGACGATTCGACGCCAGACAAGATGACCCGGCATGAGTGGTAGACCGGCAGTGGCTGAGCAACCACGATGACTCCGGCCAGGGCTACCGCAAGGTTGACGACGGCGAGAACGCCCACGAGAAGCCGGACCCCGTCTGGCACGGAACGCCTCGACTCGCCGCGCAGCCGCTGCGACAACCCGGCACCCACGAGGGAGAGCGCCTCATGCAGCGTGCCCACGGTCGAGCCGTCTGCCGCGAGAGCGGCGGTGTCGATCACCTCGTCGCTCTGACGGGCGCGATGCTCCGGTGGAAACGCGCGACATGCGAGAGCGAGCAACCTGCGCATCACGTCGCCGCCCTCGCCGCCCGCGCCTCGACCACCCCAGCCGCGCGCCGCATGCGCCCCGCCTCGGCGGCGAGCGCCGTGTGCCCGTCCTGCGTCAGCGTGTACGACCGGCGGACGCGGCCCTCGACCTTCTCCTCCTCCCCGGCCTCGACGAGACCGGACTCGACGAGACGGTCGAGCGCGCCGAACAGCGTCCCGGTGCTGAGCCGAACGTGACCGTCGGAGAGCTCGTCGGCGCGGCGGATGATCGCGTAGCCGTGCAGAGGGCCGTCGAGGAGCGAAGCGAGGACGAAGTACGTCGAACGCCGGATCTCCATGCGCCCAACTATATGTCGTAAGACGACATGTCGTCAAACGCTACGTCAGATGGAAGTACAGCGCGTACAACAGCTCGACGGCGGGGTTGGACGCGTAGACGGTCACGTCGGCCGGCGTCTCGAGCAGCGCCTCCGAGTAGTTGAAGACGATCTTCACGCCCGCCGCGACGAGATCGTCGGCCGCCCGCTGCGCCGACTCCGCCGGCACCGCGAGAACGCCGACGACGACGTTGTGCTCGCGCACGAGCTCGCCGAGCCGCTCATGCGGCTCGACCGTGACGTGCCCGATCGGCTCGCCCACCTTCGCGGGATCGGTGTCGACGACGGCGGCGATGTTGATCCCATGCTCCGCGAAGATCGGCGACGAAGCGATCGCCTGGCCGAGCCGGCCGGCCCCGACGAGCGCGACGTTGTGCTGGCCCTGCGTCCGCAGGATCTTGCGGATCACATCGAGCAGCGCCTCGATCGAGTAGCCGACGCCGCGCTTGCCGAACTTCCCGAACGCCGAGAGGTCGCGCCGGATCTGCGTCGCGTTGATGTTCGTGTACTCCGCGATCTCCTGCGACGAGATGCGCGACTTCCCCATCTTGCGCGCCTGCGTCAGCACCTGGAGGTACCGAGACAGGCGCGCCGCGACCCCGACGTTCAAGCGATCCGCCACAGATCCGTTCTAGCAGCACGGGGGAACCCATGGTTCCCCCATGTGCCCCCTCCTTCACGGTCGATCAACCACGAACCGTGGTGCCGCTCCGGGAAGAGCGCGGTCTTCCCTCCGCGAGCAATCGTTCGCTCATCGGCGAGCGGCTAGTGCAACAGCGCGCCGAAGAGCCTCGGGATGCACGTGGTAGGTGAAGCGCCGCCGCCCATCGATCTCGACGACGGGAATCCATTCGCGGTACTCCGCCTCGAGCTCGGGCACGCCGTCGATCGCTACCTCACGCAACTCGAAGCCGAGCTCGTCGCGCGCGGCAGACACAACACGGCGGGCCGCCTCGCAAAGATGGCAGCCCGCCGCGGTGTAGAGCGTTACTTCGGTTACGGGTAGATCCCGCGTGTGACCGTCGCCTCGGCGACCCGCTGCACGGCGAGGCCGTAGGCGGCGACGCGCATCGGCAGGTTCCGCTTCTGGGCGATCTCCCAGGTCTCGTCGAACGCCTTGCTCATGATGTCGTTGAGCTTCGCGTTGACCTCGACCTCCTTCCAGAAGTACTCCTGGAGGCCCTGAACCCACTCGAAGTACGAGACGACGACGCCGCCTGCATTCGCGAGGATGTCGGGGAGGACGAGGACGCCCTTCTCCTCGAGGATCGCGTCGGCCTTCCCCGTGACGGGGCCGTTCGCTCCCTCGCAGATGATGGACGCCTTGATCCGGTCGGCGTTTTCCTCGGTGATGACCTGCTCGAGAGCGCAGGGCGCGAGGATGTCGCACTCGAGCTCGAGGAGCTCGCCGTCGCTGATCACCTCGGCGTCCTTGACGCCCTTGAGCGAGCCGGTCTCGCGCTTGTGCGCGAACGCGGCCGGGATGTCGATCCCCTTCGGGTTGTAGAGGGCGACCGTCGAGTCGGAGATGCCGATGACTTTCACGCCGTCCTGGTGGAGGAACTCGGCGAGATAGCTGCCGACGTTGCCGAAGCCCTGCACGACGGCCGTCATGCCGGCGAGCGACTTGTCGAGCTTCGCGACCGCATCACGCAGGCAGAACAGGCAGCCACGAGAGGTCGCCTCTTCGCGCCCGAGCGAGCCGCCGATGACGAGCGGCTTGCCCGTCACGACGCCGAGGACGGAATGTCCCTTGTTCATCGAGAACGTGTCGAAGATCCACGCCATCGTCGTGCCGTCGGTGCCGACGTCCGGCGCCGGGATGTCCTTCTCCGGGCCGATCTCGTTGATGATCTCGCTCGTGAAGCGGCGGGTCATCCGCTCGAGCTCGCCCTTCGACATCTTCTTGGGGTCGCAGGCGATGCCGCCCTTCGCGCCGCCGAACGGGATGCCCGTGAGCGCGCACTTCCACGTCATCCACATCGAGAGCGCCCGCACCTCGTCGACGACGACGTCCGGGTGGTAGCGGATGCCGCCCTTCGACGGGCCGCGAGCGATGTTGTGGGTGACGCGATAACCGATGAAGACCTGCGTCGTCCCGTCATCCATCTGGACGGGGATCGAGACCTCGATCGCCTTCTTGCAGCGGCCCAGGACCGAAACGAGGTTCGGGTCGATATCGAAGATGCCGGCGACGCGGTGGAGTTGCTCACGGGCCAGCTCGAACGGGTTCTCGCGCAGGTGGGTAGTCGTAGTGTCGACCGTTGTCACCTGTAGCTCCTTCTATTGCGATTTGCAGGAAAAACGTTGATGCGCGGCGAGTATACGTCGGCCCTCTGGAGGCGACACCCGTAGTTCGTCCCGCGGTCAGCGGGACGAATACGCATCGATCCCGAGGTAGCGGGGATACGGGATCGATTCCGTGAAGCGCGCCGCGGAGGCGATCATCGCGGCGTTGTCGGTGCAGAGGGAGAGAGGCGCAGCGGCGGCGTCGGGGAGCGCCGCTCGCAGCTCGGAGTTCGCGGCGACGCCGCCGACGATCGCGATCTGTTCGCGGCCCACGCGCTCCGCCGCCTCGCGCACGCGGCCGACGAGCGCGCGGACGATCGCGCGTTGGTACGAGGCCGCGAGGTCGGCGCGACGGGTGTCCAGCTCCTCGGCGCTCAGGTCGCGCACCGCGTAGAGGAGCGCCGTCTTGAGGCCGGAGAACGAGAAGTCGAGGCCGTCGACGCGGGCGACCGGGAAGTCGTACGCCTCGGGATCGCCCTCACGCGCGAGCCGGTCGATCTCCCGGCCGCCGGGATAACCGAGGCCGAGCAGGCGAGCGCCCTTGTCGAAGGCCTCGCCCGCGGCGTCGTCGCGCGTCGTGCCGAGCACCTCGCGCTCGGTGTGCGACCGGACGTCCAGGAGAAGCGTGTGGCCGCCGCTCGCGAGGAGACAGAGGAACGGCGGCTCGAGCGCGTCCGGCTGGAGGTACAGCGAGGCGACATGCCCGTCGAGGTGGTCGACGCCGACGAGCGGTAGGTGCCGCGACCACGCGAGCGCCTTCGCGACGGAGAGCCCGACGAGCAGCGCGCCGATCAGCCCAGGCCCCTGAGTCACCGCGACGCGGTCGACGTCGTCGAGCGTCGCGCTGGCGTCGGCGAGCGCCTCGCTGATCACCGGCTTGACCAGCTCGAGGTGACGGCGCGAGGCGACCTCCGGCACGACACCGCCGTACCGCGCGTGGAGATCCGCCTGCGAGGAGACGACGCTCGCGCGCACCTCGCCGTCCTCGGTGACGAGCGCCGCGGCGGTCTCGTCGCAACTCGTCTCGATCCCGAGGATCACGCCGCGCGACACACTCTCGTGACCCGGTGGCAGCCACTTACGGGAGTGTCACGACTCTTCAACAGGGTCCTTCCACATGATGAGCGCGTCCTCGCGGTTGTCGGTGTAGTAGCCGCGCCGGAGGCCACGCGCCTCGAAGCCGAGCCGCTCGTAGAGCGCGATCGCGGTCGCGTTCGAGACGCGCACCTCGAGCGTGTAGCCGCGCCGCGCGTCGTCGGCGGTCGCCTCGAACAGCCGCTCGAGCAGCATCGTCGCGATGCCGCGCGCGCGGTGGGGCGGGTCGACGGCGATGTTCATCACATGCCAAGCGTCGACGTAGCGCGAGACGATGAGATAGCCGACGAGCGCGCCGTCTTCCCCGTCCGCCTCGAACGCGCCGAGGCAGATCGAGGTCGGCTTCGAGAGCTCGCCGGCGAACATCGAGCGCGACCACGGGGTCGGGTACGAGCGGCGCTCGATCTCGTCGATCTCGTCGAGGTCGTCGAGGACAAGGTGGCGAAGTTCCACGGTGGTCATGCGTCGACATCCGGGACGCGGAGGTAGAGCGGCTCGATCTCGTCCACCGGGCCGGACGCGCCGGCGAGGGCCGCGTGGAAGCGCGCGCGTGGCAGGTGCCGCTCGTCGTCGTCGGGCGGGACGGCGGCGCCGCGCTCCTCGAGCAGAGCGCGATAGCGGACCGCACCGTCGCCGACGCACACCGCGCCTTCGACGCGAAGATCCTCGGGTACGAGCACGGCCGGTGTGCCATCGACCAGCGTGAAGACCTCGCTCCGCTTCGCGTCGATCACCGGAACCGCGCCAGGCGCCCCGGCAGCGAGCGCCGCGAGCGTCGAGACCCCGGCGCCTTCGACGCCGAGCGAGAGTGCCAAGCCGCGCGCCACGGCGAGCCCGATGCGGACGCCGGTGAAGCTCCCCGGCCCGATCCCGACCGCGAGGCGGCCGATGTCCGCCGGATGCGCGCCCGCCTGGCGGAGCAGCGCGTCGACGTCCTCGAGCAGCATCTGGGCGCGCGATGCGCGCTCGCCGAGGACCTCGTCTCCGTCGACGAGTGCGCTCGTCGCGACCCCAGTCGCGGTGTCGAAAGCCAGCGTCAGCATTCCGAGATTTCCACCGCTCTCCCGCCGTCAGCATGCCGCAAACGCACCGCGTACCGGGGCGGCGGCAGAACGCCCGCGCCCGCTTCGGGCCACTCGACGAAGACGATCGCGTCATCGAAGTACGGCTCGAGATCCCCCCACTCGGCGGCGGAGAAGCCCTCGAAGCGGTAGAGGTCGAGATGCGAGACCTCGACGCCGGCCCCGTGGTAGCGGTGCCCGATCGTGTACGTCGGGCTCGTGACGTTCTCCTGCACGCCGAGCGCCGCGCACGCGCCGCGCACGAACGTCGTCTTGCCGGAGCCGAGCTCGCCGGAGACGGTCACGACGTCGCCAGGCGCGAGCCGCGCTGCGAGCTCGGCCGCGAGCGCCTCGGTCTCCTCCGGTGTGTGGCTCGGCGTCTCCACGCGTACGATCGAACCATGCCTGCATACGTGATCGTCGAGACGAACGTCAGCGACCTCGAGCAGTACGAGCGCTACAAGGAGGCCGCGCCGCCGTCGATCGCGGCGTACGGCGGCCGCTACGTCGTGCGCGGCGGAGAGCTTGCGGTCTTCGAGGGCGACTGGGATCCGACCCGCATCGTCGTCCTCGAGTTCCCGGATCTCGAGACCGCGAAGCGGTGGTTCGCGTCGGAGGAATACGGCGAGGCGCGCAAGCTCCGCGAAGGCGCCGCGCGGCTGAACGTCGTCGCCGTCGAAGGGATCTAGGCACATGCCGCAGCCGGCGGACATCGATCTCGTGGCGGCGTCATTGCGAGCCGACGCGAGCGACCTACGCATCTACGTCGAGGAACTCGCGCGCAAGCTCGAACTGTCGTTTCCCGGCCTCTGCACGGTCCGGCGCTCGGGGCTGCTTGGGAAAGGGCCTGTGCGGGCGATCACCGTGGCGTTGGGCGACGGCCGCTACGAGCTCGAGCACCACAACGGTTCGGTTGCGACGCGTCGCTCCTCCGTCGTGCGCGGCATTGCGTTGAAGAGCGAGGAGCTCGGCCTCGACGGCTGGATCGAATCGCTCGCATCGCACGTGGTCGAGGAGGCCGAACGGAGCGAGCGCGGACGGCTCGCGTTGGAGAATTTGCTTACCGGTGTCCCACAAGAGGAGGCGACCTGATGGCGTACGACCCGCAGTCGACCGAGGGCTTGACACAGCACGGCCAGGAGCGGATCGCGGAACTCAAGAGCGATCACCTGTTCACGAGCGACCTGTCGGTGAACGAGTTCCTGCTCGTCAAAGAGGCGGGCTTCGAGCCGCTCGGGTTCGTCGTCGGCTCGTGCATCTACCACATCGGTTTCCAGCAGTCGCGTTACAACCAGAGCCAGGAGATGAGCGTCCTCTCGCAGGCGATGTACAACGCGCGCGAGCTGGCGATGACGCGCATGGAGGAAGAGGCGGACCAGCTCGGGGCCGACGGCATCGTCGGAGTCCGGCTCGAGATCGGGCGCTACGACTGGGGCCCGGATCTCGCCGAGTTCATCGCCGTCGGCACCGCGATCAAGCACAGCGCCGGGGTCGTGCATCGCGCGCCGAACGGGCGCCCCTTCACGAGCGACCTCTCCGGCCAGGACTTCTGGACGCTGTTGAAGAGCGGCCATCGGCCGCTCGGCTTGGTGATGGGCTCGTGCGTCTACCACGTCGCCCACCAGTCGATGTGGAAGGCGATGAGGAACGTCGGCCAGAACGTCGAGATGGAGAACTTCACGCAGGCGCTCTACGACGCCCGCGAGCTCGCGATGGAGCGGATGCAGATGGAGGCGAAGCAGCTCCAGGCGGAAGGGATCGTCGGCGTCCAGCTCGTCGAGAGGAGCCACGGCTGGGGCAGTCACGTCATCGAGTTCTTCGCTGTCGGCACGGCGGTCACGCCGGTCGAAGGAGCGGAGCCCGCGCCGACACCGGGCGTGGTGCTCGGGCTCAACTAGCCCGAGGGCTATCTCCAGAGCTGGGGCGGCTGGCCGGTCACGCGCACCAATCGGACGCGGCCGCTCCGGCTGACAGTCACGATCCAACGCGCCGTGCGCAGCTTGCCGTACGGGGACAGCCGGTAGTCCTCCTGGAAGACGACGCGCCGCACGTGATTCGACGGCTCGACGATCGTCGTGCATATGCCCGCCAGCGGCTTGGTCGTCGACAGCTTTGGCCCGCCGCGCCCGATCGCGCAGCGGACGTGGAGGGCCGGCGTGTCCGGGAAGAACCGGAGCCACCGATACGCGTGTCGTACTCGCGCGACGGCCGAGACCTGCGAAGCGGTCAGGCCCCAGATGAGACCGAACTTCTCCCGATGGACTCCGATCTCGAGGTAGTGCGCACCGCACGGGCCGGGAGGACCGGGTCTGCTCGAGGGACAGGCCACGTCGAACGCATGACGGCTCCGCAGCTGGATCATGATCCAACGGTCGCGCCTCCCGGGGTACCCGGGGATTCGAACCGTCTCGATGCGCGTGATGACTGCGTGCGCGTCGCCGTGGAGTTTCGCTTCCCTGCGCGCGACCGCTTCCGCCGCGGCGATCCGCGGTGACACGGAGGCCCGACAGCCGTGGCAGGGGCTCGCGCCGGCGGCCGAGCCGCCGATCGCCCACAGACCGAGTCCGCTCAGCAGTACCGCGAGCGCTGCGGCGTGGATGCGCATACGTCTCTTATACGCCCACGCGCGCGCATCTGTCACGCGTCGCCGCGATTCAGAAGAGGCCGAGCTGCTCGGCCGGCGCCGCGACTGCGGGCTCCGGGACGAGTTCGACCACCGGCGCAGGCGTGCTCGTCTCCGCGCCGAGGATCGCCGGTAGCCGCGCGAAGTCGGCTTCGAGCACCTTGAGCATGGCCGGTGTGTAGAGCGCGGCGGCCGGGTGGTAGAGCGGGTAGAGGACGACGCTGCGGCCGGCGATCGTCAGCTCCTGTTCCTGGCCGTGGACCCGCGTGATGCCGAGCGGACGGCCGGAGAGGAGCTTCGTCGCGAAGTTCCCGAGCGTCGCGATCACGGTCGGCTGGATGAGCTCGATCTGGCGGAAGAGGTGCGGCTCGCACGACTCGATCTCGTCTGCCTGCGGGTCGCGGTTTCCCGGCGGCCGGCACTTGAGGACGTTCGCGATGTAGACGTCGTCGCGCGCCAGGCCGACTCCGGCGAGGAGCCCGTCGAGCAGTTTTCCGGCCTGGCCGACGAACGGGATGCCGTTCTTGTCCTCGTGGAAGCCCGGCGCCTCGCCGACGAACATCAGGTCGGCGTGCGGATTGCCGGCGCCGAAGACGACCTGCGTCCGCCCCTCCGCGAGCCGGCAGCGCGTGCACGCCGCAGTGGACGACGCGTAGACCTCGAGCGCACCGAGCGGCTCGACAGGTACGGCACTCATGGCGGGGAGCTTACGACGCGCGGCCGACGGACACGATGCGCGCGCTCCAACTACCGCGCGGAGCCTCGACCTCGATCGTGTCGCCCGGCTTCTTGCCGAGCAGCGCCTGGCCGACCGGCGAATCGGGCGAAACGCCGCCGACGCTCGTTATCTCGACCTCCATCGTCGTGCCGTCGTCGCGCTCGAGCTCGACCTTCGAGCCGACGGTGACGACACCGCTCTTCGCGGCCTCGGCCTCGTCGACGATCGTCGCGCTTTGGAGGCGGTGCCGGAGAACGCGAATGCGCGCCTCCATCATTCCCTGCTCGTTCTTCGCTGCGTGGTACTCGAAGTTCTCGGAGAGATCGCCGTGCGCCCGCGCGGTCGCGATCGCCTCGATGACCGCCTTCCGCTTCGGCCCCTCGAGCTCCTCGAGCTCAGCAAGAAGCTGCGCGTGCGCAGCCGGGGTCAGAACCTCGCCGTCGCCGGCCACGAGCTAGTGCCCGCAGCCGCAGGAACCGCCGCAGCAACCACCGCCGCCGCCGCTCGTGACCTTCGTCATGCCGTGCACTGCGAACGAGGAAAACTGCTTCGCGACCTTCGTCGCCGAGCAATCGGGGCAACTGACCTGCTCGCTCCCGCGCACGAGCTCCTCGAAATGCGACTCGCACTCCATGCAGACGTATTCGTAAATCGGCATCGGTCAGATGCTACCGGGGTCGCGGGCGCTCATG
>Ga0265336_10001571_pt1 | contig 10252 bp, 9 predicted proteins | sample 42119metaG_FD_193583 | JGI IMG/M metagenome (GOLD analysis project Ga0265336, IMG submission 193583) | Rhizosphere microbial communities from Carex aquatilis grown in University of Washington, Seatle, WA, United States - 4-21-19 metaG | ecosystem: Host-associated > Plants > Roots > Rhizosphere >...
TTGTGCTGGGGCAAGGAGATAGATATGGGCTACAATGACGTGATGTACAAGATCAGGCAATGGGACAATCGCGCCGCCCAATGGATGGGGCGCCATTTTTATATCATCTTATTTGAAGCTATCCTGGCCATCATTTTCTTATTGGCCTTTATCAATGCCTTACGGCTGCTGGACACTAGTTTCGACGTCCATCAAGCCAGCGTCGCTGACAAGCTGTTGATGAACCAATCGATCAACTCCACCCTGATCGTCATGCTCTTGATCCTGATCGCCTTAGGGGTCCTCAACATCATCAACAGCAACTCAAGGCATCGCGGCATACTCAAGAACATTGAATTTAATTTGACCAAACGCCGCACCGACCAAAGACCACAGGAAGATTGAAAGGTTTTAAAAATACTCCTGGCACAGTTCTTTGATGTTGTTGATCACCTTGTCTTTAAAATTCAACGGGGTCTTGATCCCGATACTGTCCTGTTTCTTTTTCAAATGGTGCATCCTGCCCAAACCGATACTGGCCGCAAATAGCGTTGAATTATTAAGGCCCGGAGTTGTTGCCCCCATCCTCACCGGCGTGTTGATACGTTCTTCGATGCGTTCAATGGCGCCCGTCAATAACGAGCCTCCGCCGATCATGACGATCCCTTTATTCAAATGGTGATATAAATGCGAGCCTTTCACGACAGTTTCCAAATGGGTAAGGAAATTCTCGATCTCCCAGTTGACCGCTTCGCAGACCGATTCCCGACGGATCGGAATATAGCCTTTATCGCGTTTGACCAGGATCTCTCCTGATACTTCTTTAAGGTTGGCCTGGTTTGCCACGGCATGTGTTTTCTTGATCTCTTCGGCCAGGTCAAGGGTCAGGCTTAAGCGCTCCGCAATGGTCTGTGTTACATAATTGCCGCCCCATGGGATAAATTGCACATCGCCTACAATGCCATTCTTAAAAAAGATGACCGAGGTGATGTTGGCCCCGATATCGACCAAAGCAACGCCCAGCGCCTTATCATTGCGATCAACAGCCACATCACTGGCCGCGTATCCGCAAAAAGCAACACTGGCAACTTCAAAGCCGGCCTGATGCACGGCCTTGGTCAAATTGCGCACGCGCAGGCTGTTGGCCGTCAATAATAAAAGGCTGGATTCGATCTTCCTTCCGATCAATCCCGTCGGATTAATGGACGTATTGATGTCATCGATCTTGTACCATTGAGGAAAATCATGAATGATCTCCTCTTCTAAGTTCACCCCTAAAAGCTTGGCTTGATTGTCCACCTTGCGCAGGTCAAAGGGAGAGATCACCTTGGTGCCGCTGTCGATCAACGGGATCACCGCCGAGGAACGGCGGGTCGTCAAAATGCTCCCCCCCACCCCTAACTGAACAGCATGGATCTTGATGCCGGTCTTTTGCATAACGCCCTGCACGGTGCGCTGGATACATTGGGCAAGTTCAGTGATATCACTGATCGAGGCCTCTTTAAAACCCGTCGCCGGAGTTTCATAGACGCCCATCAGATCAAGGTTCTCCTCATCCTTGGCGCAGACAATGCTGGCCTTCATGGTATGCGTGCCCAGGTCCAGCCCGCAAAAATACTGTACTTGTGCCATTTTCTTGAACATGCCTACCCCTTGGTATCATCCATATTATTAGCGATCACCGGTTCCTTGAACCTTAGGTCAATGTACTTTACTCGATTGAGGTCGATCTTATTAGTCGAGATCAACATCTGCAACAGCACTATCTTATCTTGTGTATCCTCCTGGTCAAGGATGACATGCATATTCTCTCCAACCAACAGATCGATCTTCGATAGATTTCCCGCCTGCACGGCGTGGATATGCCATCGCCTTAAATACGGGGATTGCTTAAAGGCGTTGAGGATGTCCACGACCTTGCCCAATTCGGGCCCACGGATGGTCCTGCCTAAAAAAAGCCAATCACGGTCAAGCGGTATGCCGTACACTTGAGGCAAGTCAGCCGGCTGCAGTGTAAAATACAGGGCCACCCCTTCCGTGTCCAGGAGCAAATATTTTTTCTTATACAAAACCTGCATCAAAGGGTCCCGTTTTTTAGCCAGGATCAGGATCCTATCAGGCAATTGACGCACCACCCTTAATTGGGCTATATAAGGATAATGTTGGGCGATCTGATGATCAACTTTTTTGATATCTACTTTGAAAATGTTGGTCCCCTTAAGGTCTTTAAGGGCGCGCAGGTCGATGAACTGGATGGAGCGGTCGATCATCACATCCTTGATCTCAAACAACGGAGAGCTTGTCAGGAATTCTACGGCATTGACATACCCCGTAAACAGGACGAATCCAATGAATAAAAAAATAATGATCCGCAAAACTGCGATCGTAGATATCTTAACGCCTGATTTTTTTGCCATAAGCCAGATCTAAGAGTTTGATGCACACTTGAACAAAACTATATCCCGCTTCATGAGCGGCTTTAGGAAAAAGACTGGTCCCCGTAAATCCCGGAATGGTATTGACCTCCAGGATGTAAGGCTGTTGATTATCATCTATACGCAAATCCACCCTCGCAAACCCTTCACATCCCAGGACATCATACGCGGCCAAGGACATTTCCTTGATCTTACGGGTCAACTCGTCGGATATTTCCGCCGGGCAGATGTATTGGGTCGCCCCTTTTTGGTACTTCGCGGTGAAAGAAAAGAAATTGGATTTAGGGCGGATCTCAACTAACGGCAAAGGTTCATGGTCAAATATCCCGGCAGTAAACTCACGGCCGTTGATAAACTGCTCGACGATGACCTGCGGCCCGTACCCAAAAGCATTTTTCAATGCCGGTTCCCATTCCGAGGGGTGACGTACCATATGCACCCCGATGCTGGAGCCTTCGCAGGCAGGTTTAACGACCAAGGGGGTTGATTTGATCTGCGCCCACGCAGTCTTAAAATCAATATTCTTTCCGTCAGTAATGAAATAATTCAGCGGCACTGACAAACCTGCCGCCTTTAATGCTTTCTGGGTCAGGATCTTGTTAAAAGCCATTTGGCTGGCCCTTACCCCTGAACCGGTATAGGATATCTCCAGTTTTTCAAGGATACCCTGGATGATGCCGTCCTCCCCCAGCTTGCCGTGCAAAGCGATGAAGGCGATGTCCAAAGGTTCGGCCTGGATCTGCTGAATGATCTTCGTGGTGTCATCCGTGGTGATATCCATGGGAATAACACGATAACCTTCATGGGACAAAGCATCCGCCACGGCCTGGCCGGAACGCAGAGAAATTTCCCTTTCCGAAGAATATCCTCCCATTAAAACCCCAATAGTACCGAATGCTGAAGTGCTCATAAAACCCTTTCTGAATAATTCAAGACCTTGACCATGTCATCGGAAAGATGATAAATGTCCCCAGCCCCCAAAAAAATGACCATATCGCCGGGCTGGACGCGTTCTTGTAAATTTTTGATGATATCTTCTTTCTTCAAAAAAGTGACCTTGGAACCTAGTTTGTTTTGCAATTTCTCGAGCAATATTTCCACTCCGACACCATCCGCGATCTTCTCACTGGCCTCGTAAATGTCCGTCAATATCAATTCATCACTGACGCTCAAATGCTGGACAAATTCATCCAGCAAGAATTTAGTCCTGGAATAACGATGAGGTTGAAATACCGTAATCAGACGCTTAGGGGCGAATAATCGCGCGGCATCCAGGGTAGCACGGATCTCAGTGGGATGATGGCCGTAATCGTCGATCACTGTCACCTCATTGACCGTGCCCTTTAATTGGAAACGGCGTTTGACACCGGTAAAACTTTTAAGCGTATCGAACAGAACTTGATACGTAATACCCAACTGTAACCCCACGCTGATACAGGCCAAGGCATTTAAAATATTATGCCTGCCCGGCACAGAAAGCTTGAAATCACCCACCAGCGCTTGGCCTGAATAGCAGGTAAAAGACGAATTAAATCCATCCATGACTAAATTCTTGGCATAAAGGTCATTGGTACCATCCAAGCCATAGGTCATGGCCTTGACCTTTGACTGGCGTACCAGGGACAGCAATTTCTTATCCTCACCGCAGGCGATCAAACATCCGTCGCTATGCGTGCACCCGATAAATTTGGCAAAGGCCTGTGTTATACCTTCCCAATCCTTATAAAAATCCACATGCTCAAAATCCATATTGGTGATGATCGAATACTGGGGCTTGAAATAAAGGAAGGTGCCGTCGCTTTCATCAACCTCGGCGACAAAATATTTACCCTCGCCCAAGTTGGCATTATACGTTTTTTGCCCGTTGATGATCCCGCCAATGGCTGTCGTGGGACAAAGACCGGCGTTGATCAGAAGGCTTGAGACCATGGAGGTCGTCGTTGTTTTCCCATGCGCCCCGGCGATCGTGATCCCTACCTGGGCATTGACCAGTTGGGCCAGCACTTCCGCCCGGCGAAGCACGGGTATATTACGGCTCTCTGCTTCAATGAGTTCAGGATTATGGACCCGGACCGCCGACGAATAGACCACGAAATCAACACCCTTGGCCACATTACTGGCACTATGCGTTAAATGGACCGGGATGCCCCTGCCTTGAAGGCCCCGGCACATATCACTGTCCTTCAAATCCGAACCACTGACAGTATGCCCCTGGTCCAAAAGCAGGGACGCCAAGGTCCCCATCCCGATACCGCCAATACCGATCAAATGATAATGCTTGCCTGACATATTATCGCCTCTATCCTTGTAAAGAATCCATCCAGGCCTGATTCAGGTCGTCGATGGCCTTAAATCTTAAATAAACCTTATGAAGCGCTTCTGGGAAAGGTATATTATTTTTGATCTCCCCGCAAAGCATATAAAATTCTTGTTCACCGATGCCTGTGATCATGTAATGGACGACGCTTGCGGATTCAGAATAAAACAGGTCCACTACTTTATTATCCGTATCTTTATATAGTCTCATACTGGTGAGTTGTGATAAAGGAATAAATTGACCATTTTCAATCGCTTGTTTTACGATCTCATCAGACCCCAAGCGTTTGGCCTTCTCCTGATAGATGGCCACCCCTTCTTCAAACCATAAAGGGACCTCAGGCGTAAAACCGATATAATCCCTAAAAATAATATGGCCCAGCTCATGGGGCAGGATCGTATCAAAAAATCCGGTCGCGTCAGGATATAATTTTATCGTCCTGGCGCGGGCGAAGGCGACCCCGTGCGCCCAAAGCGCTTGGCCTCCATTCTTGACAAAATCATCACGGTCACTATAAATATATACTTTGATCTGCCTATCACCCCTCCAGCTGGGGGCATTCGTGATCCCCAGGTTATCGGTCACCCTCTTTAATTCATCTTCTGCCGTGTCCATCGTCGTCTGGACAAAATCCTCAGGGACACTGGCGCGGTAAAAAATATTAAAGTCCCCTCCGTTCATTTGCTGCCAATTGTTCTGCGGGTCATCAGCCAAAGATATATTGGCCATCAACAAACCGGCACCTATCAACGCTGGGAATATCTTCATAGTCCTTCAGTCACCAGTGCCAATTGTAAAGCCGCATCCGTTTGGAACAAACCCTTTGTCTTTATCATGGTCTCTTCCCTGGAATTATTGGAAAGCAATAGACGCGTCACCGCTTCTTTAAGGGAGAATTTGTTCAGATCTTTTTGTTCGACAATGATGGCCGCTCCTGCATTGGCCAGGACATCAGCATTGTACTTTTGATGATTGCCGGCAAAAGGATACGGGACTAAAACCGCCGCGAGCCCCAATAGCCCCAATTCAGTGACCGTCGCGGCACCTGCCCGGGCAATGATGATATCCGCCGCGGCATAAGCATGCGATATATTATTAATGAAAGCAAAGGTCTTGACCGGTAGATTCGCTTCCTGATATCGTTGTTCATACAACAAAAAATCCTTAGGGCCAGTCATATGGACCGCTTGATATTGGGCCGATGAAAGGTCCGTCATCAATTCAAAAAATATTTCATTGAGCTTGTGGCTTCCTTGTGAGCCGCCCAAGAGCACGATCGTTTTTTTATTGTCGTCCAGGCCAAAAGCAGTTAACCCTTCTTTGCGCGATGGTATGGAACTGTGATGACAGGGACAACCGGTCCAAACCACTTTATGAGGATCAAGATATTTCCGGCTTCCTTCAAAACTAATAGCCACTTTTTTGACTATCTTTGATAAAAGGGCGTTGGCTTTCCCGGGGACAACATTTTGCTCGTGGACCAAAACTGGGCAGCGCATCAAAGCGCCTGCCATCACCACCGGAAAAGACCCATAACTGCCAAACCCGATGATCTTGTCAGGAGCACACTTCTTGACGACACCAAAGGCCCTATAGATCGCCTGGACCATGATCTTGCTAAATTCGATCCAGCCTAAAAATGACCGGTCCACCAGGCCCTTGGCAGCGAGGGAATATACCGGAAAATCCAGTTCCTTGATCTTATCTTCATTGCCGCTCAGGACACCGGCAAAGCTGACATGATGGCCCCTTACCCTTAAGGCTTTAGCTGTCTCAATGGCCGGGAAAATATGTCCGCCGGTACCTCCGGTCGCGATCAGAATATTCATCAGTAGTCCTGTATCTTAGAAACATTTAAAAGCAAAGCGATGGCCACCAAATGAAAGATCAACGCACTTCCTCCATAACTGATAAAAGGCAAGGGCAAACCCTTCGTGGGGAAAGCCCCAATGCTCACACCCACATTGACCATGGCCTGCAGTCCCAACATCATCACAATACCGAAACTCAAGAAATATCCGAAGGCATGATTGGTCTGTCGGACCAGGCGTGTCCCCTGCCAGATAAAAAGGCTAAAAAGAAGGATGATGCTAAGCGTCCCCAAGAGCCCTAATTCTTCGCCGATAATCGAAAGAATAAAATCCGTATGGGCTGCCGGCAGATAAAACAATTTTTGCTGGCTGTGGCCCAAGCCCACTCCAAAAATACCGCCTGAACCCAAAGCGATCTGCGATTGGGTCAACTGGAAACCAATGCCCTGACTGTCCTGCCAGGGATCCAAAAAGGCAATGATCCGCGCCATGCGATAAGGTTCTTTGGCAATTAAATAACAGACGAGCGGCACGGCGGAAAAAAATATCAGGGCCAAATGCCATAATCTGGCACCGCCCAAGAATAACATCGTCAAGGTCACCACCGCAATTTCAACAGTGGTACCCAAATCCGGTTGTTTGACGGTCAAGGCGCAAAGGACACCCATGACCAACAAGGGAGGTAAAAATCCTTTCCTGAAACTCTTAATGACCTGCTGTTTGCGGTCCAAAAAATCCGCGGTATAGATGATCATGGCAAGTTTAGCTAATTCTGACGGCTGAAAGTGAAATACCCCCAATTTAAACCACCGGCGGGCACCATAACTTTCACTGCCGATATGAGGAATAAGGACCAGCAATAAAAGGACAGCGCAGATGGCGACCAAGGAGCGTGAATACGGCTGGATATGACGATAATCCATACACAAAACAAAATAGGAAGCGATCAGTCCCAAGCCCAAGAACAGCATATGGCGCTTAAGATAGTACAAGCTGTCCCCATAGGTCTGTAAGGCATTGACACAACTAGCCGAATAAATCATCACGATCCCTACACAAATGAGGGTGATGACGGTGATCGTTAAGTTGATCCTCTCCTGGCGCATATTATTTTAATTGCCTCACAATTTCTTTGAAACAACGGCCACGATGTTCATAATCATCAAACATATCAAAGCTGGCACACATGGGGGAAAGCAGGACACATTCACCCGGCCGGGCAACCTTGCGCGCGGCCTTGATCGCTTTTTCAAAAGAAGTGAACGTATCGACCGTCACAACATCCGCAAAAGCCTTTTTCATGATATCCCGTGCCTGGCCGATGGCGATCATATGTTTGACTTTTTGGGCCACTAAAGGCCTTAACGGCGGATAATCCAAATTTTTGTCCTTCCCGCCGCAGATCATGATCACAGGTTTGTCCGCCCTCTCCAGGGCCCATCGGCTGGCTTCAACCGTCGTTGATTTGGAATCATTGATAAAATCAATCCCGCCTAATCTGCGCACAAATTCCAGGCGATGCTCCACCCCTTTAAAGTGGGCAAATACCTTAAGGCAGATATCTTTTTTAATTCCCAGGACCCCGGCCACTTCGATCGCCGCGAGATAATTAGGATTATCCACTTCCCTTTTCTTATCCGGTTTATTGAAAAACAATACCTTGGACACAAGCCGCTTGGCCAGTTTCCGATGTTCAGGCTGAAGATAATTAAGGACAGCAAAATCCTTGGAATTTTGATTGGCAAATATTTTCATCTTTGCCTGAAAATATTCTTTCAGGTCTTTATGCCGGTCTAAATGATTCTGGCTGAAATTCGTCCATACAGCGATATGCGGTCTAAAACGGATGGTGCTCTCCAACTGAAATGAGCTGATCTCCAAGACAACCGTGTCCGTGGGCTTTAGGCTAAGCACGGATTTAGATAACGGACTGCCGATGTTGCCGCACAAACATACCTTGCGTCCGGCGCGTTTGATAATTGCCGCGATCACGGTTGCCGTGGTGGTTTTTCCGTTACTGCCGGTAACAGCGACTACCTGGCAAGGGCAGAGACGAAATGCAAATTCGACTTCCCCCATGACCTCAATGCCTTTGCTTTTGGCCCATTTGACCGGTTCTGCGTCCCGACGGACGCCGGGGCTTACAACCACATAGTCACTGTCTTCAATAAATTCCTTGGTATGCCCCCCCGCTTCAATGATCACATGCTTCGAAACACCCTTAATGGTCTGGCTGCTTTTACTCTCTGAAATTTTTGCAATCCCGCCCAGACGCAGTACCACCTTAGCCACGGCGATCCCGCTCCTGGCAGCGCCGATGATGGTCACTTTCTTGTTTTTAAGTTCAAATGACATGATTAACGGATCTTCAACGTCGTTATGGTCAGCATCGCCAAAATAATGGCCAGGATCCAAAACCGCACAATGATCTTGTTCTCGTTCCAGCCGGATAATTGCAAATGATGATGAAAGGGTGACATTTTAAATATGCGTTTGCCTGTAAGTTTAAATGAAAAGACCTGCAAAATTACGGAGCCGGCTTCAATGACAAATACGCCGCCCAAGATCACCAGCCAAAGTTCCTTTTTTATCAGCACCGCCATCATGCCCAAACTGCCGCCTAACGCCAATGAACCAACGTCCCCCATAAAAACAGTGGCCGGATAGCAATTAAACCATAGAAACCCAAGGCTTGCTCCGACCATGGCCGCGCAAAAAACGGTAAGCTCACCTGCGCCAGGCACATAAGGGATATACAGATAATCGCTCATCTCCACGTTACCGGTCACATAACTCAAGATCGCCATGGTAAAGGCAACGATCAACACACTGCCGATGGCCAGGCCGTCAAGCCCGTCGGTGAGATTGACCGCGTTGCAGGAACCCACCACGACCAAGACCACCCAGAAAACAAAAAACGGGCCTAGGTTGACAATCAAATTTTTAAAAAACGGCACATCCAGGTTGGTGGTGATATAAGGATGCAGGTAGACAAAGACTCCGACGATAAATGCGATCAGCACCTGCCAAAAGGACTTGACCCTGGCTGAAATCCCTCGATGAGGGCCGATCCCTTTTAGCTTGATATAATCATCATAGCCTCCCAATACCGCGAAAGAAAGACAGACCCATGAGGTCATGGTCACAAACATATTTGACCAATTACCCCATAATCCGACGGATAATAAAATACTACCGATGATAAAAACGCCGCCCATGGTGGGAGTGCCTTCTTTATTGATCTGGAACTGATCAAGACCAGGGGCGTCAGCACGTTTGGCTGATTCATGGATACGCCGCCTTTTAGTCAAATTGATAAAGATCGGCCCTAATATCATGCATAACAAGAATGCGGTGACCGCGGCCATGCCGGCTCGAAAAGTAATATACCGAAAGATATTGAAATGAGTTGAATTGGAAAAATATTGAGACAAAAAATAAAACATGAAATCCCCCTAACCTGAACCTTTGGGTGATGCCAGCAAAAATTCAGCTACCTGTTCCATCCGCATACGCCGGGAACCCTTGATCAGGACCGCATCCCCGTTACGAAAGACCTTTGCTAAACATTTTTGCGCGGTCTCTACATCAGTGCAAGCAAATACCTGCATATTTTTATTACGGCGTTGGGCACTGACAGCCATCATCCTGGCTAATTGACCAACCGTGATCAACACATCAACACCTTTTATGGCAATGGCCTCACCTAG
>Ga0265336_10001573_pt1 | contig 10245 bp, 9 predicted proteins | sample 42119metaG_FD_193583 | JGI IMG/M metagenome (GOLD analysis project Ga0265336, IMG submission 193583) | Rhizosphere microbial communities from Carex aquatilis grown in University of Washington, Seatle, WA, United States - 4-21-19 metaG | ecosystem: Host-associated > Plants > Roots > Rhizosphere >...
TGTTCTTCGAGCCAAAGATACTGCCATGATCTACCCCCACCTTTGGGGACCAAATATGATAATTTTCTAAGGCACAAGATTCTTCCTGACCCGATGTCCATTGTTGCAATAAACGATAAAGCCATTGTTTCGCAAACTGATCCAAAATCCGTACTTCCTTGTCATTAAAGACTTTAACAACGGCAAAACCATATCGCTGGTACATTTCAATCTCGTTCTTGCAGGGAAATTTGCTTTTATCTAGCATGCTACCTCCATTTAACGTGAGACATCCATCGCAGGAACGATCATATTCTCTAAAAATTCTTTCCTGTCTAATAACGGTTCAGAATCTTCAATGGGCCGGCCAAATTTAACTTGGGGGATCATCCCATGACGTGCCGGGATCTCAACATTACAAAACACTGACCCCGGTAAAGCAAATATCTTACGGAGCTTCGCAGGCAATTCTTGATTCTTGGAAATTGTTAATGTCTTTAAACCATACGCACCTGCCACCTTCACAAAATCAGGAAAGGCTAGCCCTCCTGAAGTGCTCGAGGCATGATAACGGGCCCCTAGCCATTGCTGTTGCGTCTGTTGGATCATGCTGTAGCCGTGATTGTTCAATAAAATTATTTTGATCGGTAATTTATGCCTGACCACTGTTGCCAATTCCTGGATATTCATCTGCAAACCACCATCACCCGTGATACAGACCACCATCCGTTTATTTAAAGCAAATGACGCGCCAATGGCAGCGGGTAAACCATACCCCATAGGGGTGTTATTAAACGCACTGAAAAACTCCTGGTCCTTCTTAAATTCAAACGCCTGCCCCATCCATCCCACCGCACAACCTGTGTCCAGAAATATCGTCGATCCCTCCGGTATCACCTGAGAAAGAGCTTTAATTAAAACATAGGGGTTGACTGTTTTTTGTTTATAATTGCCCTTCGGGCATATCGGGTATTTCTCTTTCCACAAGGCAATCTGATCATTCCATGCGCTTATATCTTTACCCTTGAATTGCGGTAAAAATGCATTTATTTTCTTAAGAAAACTTTTTACATCGGCCCGGACCAAAATAGTCGAATCTTCCTCAAAAACTGAGAATTTTTTTAATTCTGCCTCATCGATCTCAACAATGATCTTTTTTGCTCCCCGGGCAAAAGACACCAAGGGAGATCCGGCTCCTTTGGTATCCAGGCGAGTACCGATCACAATAACAAGGTCCGCATTTTGTACTGTAAAATTACCGTAACGTGTGCCATGAGTACCGAAAGAACCAACGGCTTGCGGATTGTCCTCCGGTATCAAATGCCTCATTGCCCAAGTCAATACAACCGGAAATCCCAAACGGTCTATGAATTCTTTAGCTTCTTCTTCTGCCTGAGAAAGATGAACTCCCCACCCAAAGGCAAGCACTGGTCTCTTGGCCTCATTCATAAACCGTATACATTTTTCCAACAGATCCTCTGTGACGGGGGGAATTATATCCTTGGGTGAAGGTACAAACCCTTTGAGCTTACCAGGATCGACTTCCATGCGCTGAATGTTGTCGGGGATATCAATTAACACAGGTCCGGGGCGGCCGGATTTTGCTATCGACAAGGCCTTTTCAAGTTCATAGCGTATGTCTAAAGGGTCCTGAAGTTGGACACAGTATTTCGTTACTGACCGAAAAATATCAATGACATCTGTTTCTTGAAAACCTACTTGGCGCACCCCTGTATCTTTTTTCAAACGGAATGTCGACACCTGACCTGTAAGGCACAGTAGCGGAACTGAATCGTAATAAGAACAGCAAACACCGGTAAGGAGATTCGTTGCCCCGGGGCCACTCGTCACCACCACCACCCCAAAATTTCTGTTTACCCTGGCATATGCATCAGCCGCCATAGCACTTGCCTGTTCATGTTGATTGCAGATATATTCGATCCCGGCCTTCTGCCCGATGGAGTCGATCAAATGGGCTGCAGCGCCTCCTGTAATGGCAAAAACATGCTTGATCCCTTGCTCTACCAAAAAATCCGCAACATAATCAGAAAGCTTCATTCAGCTTATCCCTTTGTTAAATATGGTTATCGCGAACCCAATCCATCTTGCTTTTTGATGAAATAAAAAGAGACCCCTCTTTGTAACCAACCGGCATATCTTTTAACTCTTTGACCATTCCCCAATTTATTTTCTGAGAAAATAGATTTACCCCTAATTTATTAAAATGCTTAAAAACAGCCTTGGCATTCTCCGCGTTCTGAATTTCAACCATCGCATCCGTTTTTCTCCAATGCTTCTTTTCAGTCGACAAAAGTATCTCCTTCTCATGCCCCTCAGCATCGATCTTGACAAGATCCGCCCAGGACACCAGTGCTGGAAACGCTTCAACCTTGACAGGGAACTTCTCCAGCTTTCCGTAAGGCTTGGACTTTGCACCCGCGAGGTGGCTTCCTGTTGTATTGCCCAGGACCCTAATGAACTCCAAAGTCCCTGACTCACGGGAAACAGCCGCATTATACGGCGTAACATTAAAACATTTATTCATACCCAAGTTCTTCGTCAATATCTTGAAATGCCAGGGATCCGGCTCAAAAGACCGCACGGTATACCCACAGCGGCTTAACAGGATTGAATGAAGGCCAAGATTAGCCCCGATATCAACAACCTTCTTATAATGCCTACGGTTCGCCCAATAAAAACTGAAGATAATAAGCTCATCGATATCAAAAAGATTTAGCGTATCCACCGCTCCCATCTTATGATAAGGGAACCAAAGCTTCCCGAAAGGAACAAAATCCACGGGCCCAGCCTTTGGAGAAGAAAACATCGATTCAATCTCTCTACGGGCCACTTTCTTTAAAAATGGCTGTAATTCCCCGCCAGGTGAATGATACTTGGGAAGACTCGGCAATAACGACATTAGTTCTTTTAATATCACAGAAGAATTCATCAATACCCTTTCAATTAATCAGTTTCGTATTATTTAATCAGCCGATCATTCCCATGCCTGCGAAGTTTATACATGTTCGGATCTTCCAGTAAGCTTGTCTTCAACTGGCTGGTTGACCATTGATCAAAAACAACACTGAAATTACGCCCGCCAATAACTTTATGCTCCTCATTGATGATCCAATCGCAGCAATCCAGCACTTTTTCCATAGGCGTGCATTCATTTGTGCCCAACTTTTCAAGGGTCTTTTGATAATTTGATTTCGCCTTGGCCCCCGCTTTTAAGGTGGACTCATGGATCTTCGTTTTGACCCAGCCCGGACCAATGATCGTAAAACTGGTATCCGGGATCTCAGCATCCAACAATTCACACATCTTGATCAACGCAATCTTTGAGACCGTATACGCCGAATAATTCACTGTCGCATTATTGGTCCCTCCCCCAGCAAAAAGTAGGACAACCGGCGGCTTTGACGCAGCTTTTGAACGAAATGGGAGCAGTTGGTGAATGATCTGCATTTGCTTTATAAAATTGACATTGATGGACTGCTCCCACTTGAGAAAATCACAATCGGCAAAAGAATCGACCGGATCTTGAAGCCCCGGACAAATGACCAGATAATCCCAATGCAGACACGTCTTGCTCAAAAAAGAACAGGCCTCTTTGATCGACGCACTATTTGTTAGATCACAATGAACCGTCTTGATCCCCAAAGCATTTAATTCGTCAACTTGAGCAGACGTTGTGCGATAGGTCCCATAAACATTAAATCCTTTTTTCTGCCACCTTAAAGCTAAAGCGTGGCCTATATCACTGGAAATAGAAATAATTATTGCGGCCCCAGATCCCTTTTTCATTAACCTTCTATCTCAATCAAACACCGCCCGATGACCTCGCCTCGGTGCAGACGTTCAATAGCCTCGTTGATCCCTGTTAAAGGGAATTTATCGGTGATAAATTCATTTAACTTCAACTTCCCTTCTTGACAAAGACGGATATAACGCGGAATATCCAAATCCGGCCGACACTCGCCACCCTTAGTTCCTGACAAAGTCTTTCCGAAATGGAGCGCTAAAGTATTCAACGAAACCTTTTTGTCCTTTGGTAATACTCCGACCAAGATCATTCGTCCTTTAGAACTTGTCAAACGATACCCCTCTTCAATCACTTGAGGGTTCCCAGTATTATCAACGACAACATCTACTCCGTTATCTCCCACAATCTTGTGCACAGCGTCTGTTAAATCTTGCATCTTCGTATTAATCACATGGGTCGCTCCTAATCTTTTAGCCATGTTTAATTTCGCATCATAAAGATCGACCGCAATGATAGGATGGGCAGATACCATCGCCGCCCCCTGAATAATATTCAATCCTACCCCGCCCGCTCCAAGGATAAGAATAGATTGGCCGATCTGTAATTGAGCTTTGTTATTAATAACTCCTAAACCTGTTGTTACGGCACACCCGAAAAGGGCCGCTGTTTTCAAATCAAAATCTTTGGGGATAACCGTAAGGCGATTTTCAGACACTACTGAATACTCATTAAATGTCGTTATCCAACCGGCATTTAATAATTTACCTTTCCAGGAATATAAAGGCGGCTTGGATTCAATCCCGCACCCCGGCATCCAATGCATGACCACATGATCCGAAGGTTTAACACGCGTGACCCCGTACCCTACGCTGACAACCTCTCCTGATCCCTCATGTCCCAATAAGTGAGGTAAATACTTGTCCTCTCCTTTGACACCGTTGATCTCCCCTATTTGTGATCCGCAAATGCCGCTATAATGGACCTTGACTAGGACTTGGCCAAAATGTAATTCTTCAGGCAAAGAGACCTTATCAAGTACCAGCGGTTTTTTCTGCTCAACTAAGATCGCAGCCAACATTTCTTTAGGTATTGTCATAATTAATTTTCTTAGTAAGGGCCCTTAAACCAATCCCCCGGAACGTCATTCGGCCGTTTGCGTTGATCTTGAAAATACTCTAACGAAATATTTTTTCCCAGCATTTTATTAACGGCATGAACAATATCTTCAGCCCCCTTATAAAAATTTTTGGTCAACGCAAGGCTGGTAGGACTAGGAAGATCCGGCGAGGCAAGCCTTTGCGGGGCTGCTTTTAACTTAGCAAAAAGTTCCATGCTGACCCGGGCAATGATCTCGCCCGCGACAGATCCGGTTTCATTGCTGGTATCTAATACCAATAGGCGGCCCGTACGATTGACTGAAGTAAAGATCGAATCCCAATCCATGGGGCTTAAGGTCCTCAAATCGACCAGATCACAGTGCACCCCTTCTTTCTCAAGGACCTCAATGGCGCGAAGGGCTTCAATAGTCATATACGAAAATGAAACGATCGTGACATCATCACCTTTCTTGATCAAGTTGGCTTTCCCCAAAGGAATTGGTATGGCACCGACCGGCACATCGCCCTCGAGATTATGAAGCCAGCGGTGTTCAAGAAAAACCACAGGATTGTCATCCAAAATGCTCGCTAAAAGAAGCCCTTTAACGTCCGCCGTCATTGCCGGTGCCACCACTTTAAGGCCAGGGATATGAGTTAACCACGCCTGCAAATTCTGAGAATGTGTAGGACCTTGCCCCCAACCGCGTCCCATGATCAAGCGGATCGTGATCGGTACAGAAGACTTTCCACCAAACATATAATGCCATTTGGCCGCATTGTTCACCAATTGGTCCATGGCTAAAAGAAAAAAATCCAAACGTTGATGCGTCATTACCGGACGAATGCCGTTAAGCGATGCCCCTATAGCGATGCCCGTCATAGCATTCTCTGAAGTCGGCATATCAAACACGCGAGCGTCCCCAAATTTTTCTTTTAAGCCCAATGTCGTTCCAAAAATACCCTTAGGATCATCAACGCCAAGGCCATAACAAATGACCTTAGTATCTTTCTCCATGGCCTGCGTCAATGCTTCATTTACTGCTTGGGCAAAATTTAGTCGTCGGTTAGCCATGCTTATTCCTTAAAAAGTTGCGTATACGTCTCGAGTTCTTGAGGAAAAGGCGAGTCTTCCGCAAATTGAAAAGCGGCATCGATCTTAGACTTGATCTCCTGCTCCATCCGATCGATCTGTTGGCGCGAGAGCATTCCTTTTTTCAAAATATCCTTTTCTAATCGACTAACCGGGTCCTTTTTCTTCCACGCCAAGAATTCTTTTTCACTGCGGTATCCGATATTATTATCAAAATCCGGACCGCAATGCTGCCGCCAGCGATAAGTGGAAAATTCAAAGAAATAAGGCCCCTTTCCCCCGCGTATCAAAGCCACCGCCTTCTTTACTTTCTCATAAACTTCAAGAACATCATTACCATCCCCTTTTTGGGCCGGACAACCGAGTCCTTGGACCATCTTGGTAATTTCCCGCCCGGCTGGCTGACGGTCTTTAAGAGATGAATACACTGAGTAAAGATTATTCTCACAAATAAAAAGAACGGGGAGTTTTTTAAGGACCGCGAAATTCACTGATTCATAGAATACGCCCTCTTCCGTTGCCCCTTCACCAAAAAAAACACAGCTGACCTGTTTTGTTCGGTTAAGCGCAATTGAAAGCCCAAGGCCAACTCCGATAGGGATCTGATTGGCAACAATCGCAGTACTACCCATAAATCCGACGCTCTTATCAATAAGGTGCACCGAACCGCCCTTACCGGCAGAACAGCCCGTAGCCTTCCCGTAGATCTCTGCCAGCATGGCGCCGAGACTCCCCCCTTTTCCCAAATAATTTCCATGAGCACGATGCGAACTCACCGCAAAATCATCCTTGCTCAAAATAAAACCTACTGCCGCGGACACAGCTTCCTGGCCCGTGCACAAATGAGTTGGGCAACGCATCTTGTTCTGGGAATACCGTGCAGCGATGGTTTCCTCGGCCATGCGGATCAATTTCATCCGGCGTAACAATTCTATAGAAATTTCAGTCTTTCTCATCGGTCTTATCTTTATGGAATGAACCAAAAATAGTCCCCTGTGTACCCAACCTTGGCAAAGAAATCTTTCCACTCATCCACATGCATAATGGTCTGGGCGGTAAGGTTCCAGGCCTCCATCAATTCCTTCTCTTCATCATTACGATAGGCATCCACCGTAATGAAACTTCTTCCCCGGCTTGTGCGTTCGATCTCCTGTAAAGCTTTGCCACACTCTTTACGATCAAGATTGTGGATTGTATTGATCGAGATCACCACATCAAATGATTTATCAGGAAACGGCAGTTTCTTAGCATCCCCGACAATCACATATGGTTTCATATTTTCCATGGCATTGGCTATAGCGTATGAGGAAATATCCAGTCCTTTGAGCTTGATTCCTGGGATGATTTGCGCCATATCATGCAACATAAAACCCTTGCCGCATCCTACATCCAGCAGAGAACTGCTGGCTGTCAAACCAAAATGTTTTTGAAAGGACGGTATCACCGGCTGCCAAAAACGGGGATTATAATTATATCCCCCATACCCATTTCGACGGTCCCCATCAAAAAAATCACGGCCAAACTGCCTGGCCAGAGCCCTGTCTTCAGGGGTTTTTTGAGCGCTGCGATCTTTGACATCGCGCTTTGTCTTGGGATAATTAACTAAAAGATCGATCTCTTGGCCCATGATCACTTCCCCACTTTCGAACCGTAAAGTTTTTTCATGGTGCGAATGTTATAACAATTATCTTCATCTTTAAAGGCTCCGGCCTGGTAGGCTATTACCATCTCTTTAATAGCATCCTCGATACAAAAACGAGGTTTAAAGCCCGTAGCAAGCAATTTATCCGAATTAAGACTATAAGAACGAGGGTCATTTGATCCAGTAATGACTATCTCTGCCGGAACATGTTTGGCTACCATCTTGGCAATATCAAGAATGGAAATATTCTCAAAGCCTGCGTTAAATACTCCTGTCGCTTTGCTGCCCAATTTAAGAAAATGCAAATAAACCCCTATCATATCCTTCATGTGAATATTGGGACGGATCTGGTTTCCCCCAAAGACCGTCATTTTTTTCTTGATCAAGGCCTGGGATGTCATCATATTAACCGACACATCCAACCTCATCCGCGGCGATAATCCACATACCGTCGCCGGACGGATACACTGCAAAATAATGTCACGCTGATAACTTAAAAATACACGCTCGCTGATCATTTTAGTCTTGTTATAGTCCGAGATGGGAACTAGGGACAAGTCTTCGGTGACCTGCGGCTCATCTTTCACCCCGTAAACACTCCCCGAAGAGGCATACATGAATTGTTTGACTTTATTTCTCAAGGCTAATTCGATCAACTGCATCGATGCCAAGGCATTGACTTCCCAGGCTAATTTGGAATCCAGATCACCGCAGGGATCATTAGCCACATTTGCCAAATGCATGACCACATCTACGCCTTGCATGGGGATCTTTTCTGCTTCTCTGATATCTCCTTGGACCACTTTTAAATTCTTATGCCCTTCCAGCACATTACCGAACCACATAATATCGACCACCGTAACCTGATGCCCCTGGTCCAGCAGTGCCTGTGTTAAATTTGTTCCAATATAGCCGCATCCACCAGTCACTAAAACATGCATCTTTGAAACTCCTTTGCTTTAAGGCTTATGAATATAATGATCAGGCAGTTGTTTAAGGACGCTCAAATTATCCTTAACCCACCGGATCGTCTCGTCGATACCCTCTTCAAGGGTAATGCGATCCTGCCATCCTAAAACAGTTTTTGCTTTTTTATTATCCAATAAATAGGCCGCGTCCTTACCCGGACGTTCATCAACGATATCCACACAGTCCTCGAAACGGACATTCATTTTTTCGGCGATAAGTTTAACCGCGTCCCGGATAGAAATATTACGGGAGGTGGAAAAATGAAAGATCTCGCCGGGCTTGGCATTCTTGGTGACGGCCCATGTCCCAAGTGCTACATCACGGATATGAATAAAAGAACGGATCGAATGCCCTCCCCCCTGAAGTGGAAGCTTTTTGCCTAAAAGGATAAATAAAACCGTTCGCGGGATAATACGGTACAATTGCTGCCCGGGGCCGTAAACATTCGCCGCGCGTGTAAAAACAACCGGGAAATTGTAATGCTTAAAAAATGTCATCAAGCTTAGATCTGCCGCGGCCCGTGAAACCGCGTACGGTGTGCTGGGGGAGTAATTCGTATTTTCTCCTATAAGCCCCTGACAATTTCCATACACTTCCGGCGTTGAAACATGCACATACTTGCGTAAAAAGGTGCATTTGCGTAAACGCTCGTGCAGCTTGATGGTCGCCAACGTATTTGTTTGAAACCAATCTTCGGGATGCTGCCAGCTTTCTGCTACCATCGCCTGCGCCGCAAAATTGACTACATAACCGGGGCGGACATCTTCTATTACTTTCATGATGGCATCTTGCTCTGAATTTAAATCCAAGTTATAAAATTTAAACAAAGAACTTTTCTTCTTTTTATACGGAAGAAAAACATCATTCGGTTCAACAGAGCGGCTAATGCCGACCGTCTCAACGCCTTCATCCAGCAAAAAATCAACAAAATGCGCGCCGGAGAAAGAATTACTGCCCAAAACAATGACTTTATCTTTCATTTTAATCCAATAGATCCCGGTTCTGTAACAAGAATTCCGACCCCACCCTGGCTTTATATAACTGATTAAGATGGTCGGGTTTATATAAAGCCCAAAATCTGCGCTGAAGCTCTTCGTACTCATCATTGGTCTTCCAGGTCCCGCGCATCCGTTCATCCTTTTCCACAATGACATCAACAACTTCTTCAGGCGTATTGTTAACCACCTCAAGGCCGTGTTGTTTATACAATATATCTTTCAAATAATAACCAACCCCAGAGTTCATGATCTCCTTGAAAGTGAGGAATCTCTTTTCTTGTATCAACCACAATTTCTTGAAAATATTAATACATTTTGGTGACCAACCATCGACATACTTCAATGGTATGAAATTTAAAATAACCCGTGATTTTCTAAACAACACGGCCATTGCATCCACCCCGCAAGAGTTTCCAATGAAAAAATGGCATCTTGAAATTAAGAACATGTCGGCAAAATCACTTCTCCATTTGCTCGTGGCATAATCGATCACATAAGGATCTTGCCAGCAAAGAGGATTCTTAACCACGTTTCCCATACGAATACAATAATACCCACGGCTAACGAGCGCCTTAATCGCCGGTATATAGGAATTTATATCTACATCGCGAAAATCATAATGTGAGTAATCATTATTGGGCGCCAGCGCCTCTTGATAAGCGGTATCTCTGCCATGAAAACAAACAATGGGGGAACCGGCAGGG
>Ga0265336_10001575_pt1 | contig 10244 bp, 4 predicted proteins | sample 42119metaG_FD_193583 | JGI IMG/M metagenome (GOLD analysis project Ga0265336, IMG submission 193583) | Rhizosphere microbial communities from Carex aquatilis grown in University of Washington, Seatle, WA, United States - 4-21-19 metaG | ecosystem: Host-associated > Plants > Roots > Rhizosphere >...
GTTTTTGCCGTATGAGGCCTGCGAGAGCGCTGAGTTACCCTTGCGATTGCCGCTCATCGGGGCATGGTGGTCTTCTTCCCAGCCAACTCCAAAGAAGCCATTGCCGCCGATCTCGTTGCCGATTTCCCAGTAGTGGATATTCCATTTCTTTTCGATGTTTGCGTAGCGTACCCAATCGGCGGCCTCAGCTGGATCGCCGCCACCGGTTCCGTCGGTATTGGTGCCGTAGTTCACGGTGATGATCGCCTGCGAACCGGAGGGCAGAACGTCTTTGGTCATGAAGTTGTCGAATGTATCGTTGGGATTGACCCAAAGCTTGACGCCAGAGGTGGCAGAATGCGACTTCCAGTGATAGGCGTCTGCGTAGGAACCGCCCGGATAGCGTAGGACGGTGACGCCGGCTGCCTTTAATTTGGCGGGCAGATCGGACGGAGTGAAGTTGTTGTCGTAAACGCTGGTGTGCACGCCATAACCGGCGGCGGGCACAACGGCCAACTCAGTCTTCAGGTTGATTTGCAGATGTGCCGTCTTCTGGCCGCAGAGTGACGCCGCGAAAAACGCGAACACCAGAAAAGCTATAGCGGTGATTGAAAAGAAACTATGAAGGCAATTCTTGTTCTGCGATAGTGAAGTCATCAGTACGGCGTCCCTCTGATCAGTTCCGGCCAGCGTTGCTTGGACAAGCACGCGAAGCCACCTGAATCAGAATAAGACTTTTTCATGCCCAGCGGATAAGAAAAACCGCAAATAAAACGATTCACCCCTGCCATGAAGAGCTGCCGTTCAGGCCGCCTGATTTGATATGCTTTTCCGGTCAGCCTGAATGCATCATTCGCCGGGTTTACGATGAGAAAAGAGAAAACGATGATCCACCAAAAGAGGATATCCATGAGTGACCGACAGATGAATCACTACAGAAATTTGACAGCAGTGTTCTGCATTCTGTTGATGCTGATTAGTTTCCCGGTCTTCGGTCAAACGCGAGCGAATGTCTCGGTGGATTTGGGCAAAGCGTTGAACGTTGTGACCGACCTTTCTTTGGGAGTTCCTGCGTCCACCTTCGACGGTAACTCGGTCAACCTGGACGGCGCGGTCTATCTGCGCGCGGCGGGAGTCTCGTCGGCGCGTTATCCGGGCAACCACGGGGTCGCGGATCTCTATCACTGGTCGACCAAAACGACGACGCGTTACAAAGGCACGGAGGCCGGCTACTTTGCTCCGGAGGCCAGCTTTCCGGGCTTTGCACTCTTTGCGGAGAAGCTGGGACAGGCCGTGATTGTGGTCAATTACGGATCGAACTTTGACGGCGATGGAGGCGGAGAGCCAGCCGAAGCCGCGGCCTGGGTAGCGTATGCCAATGGCGACGCTGCCAATACGCTTGCGCTGGGCAAAGACGCCTCAGGCCAAGACTGGCATACGGTTGGCTACTGGGCCACGCTGCGCGGCCAGGCTCCGCTGGCAGTGGACGATGGTCTGAACTTTCTCCGCATTCAGCATCCGCATGCATTCGGCTTCAGACTCTGGCAGATCGGCGACCAGGTTTATAACAACGGCTATTATGGCGTTGCGCATTCCGGCAATCCCGACCTGCACGGCCCAGCGCCCACCGCGCTGAAAGACTTTGCCAAACTGAAGAGCGACCCCAAGCTTTCGCCCTCAGCCTATGCGGAAAATCTGAAGAAATTTGTGCAGGCGATGAAAGCGGTGGACCCTTCGATTCAGATTGGAAGCGCGCTGACATTGCCGCCGGAACCCGGACTGCGAAACAAAACCAATTGGGACAAAGAAGGCGAACACGCGGACCCGACGGCGTGGATGTCGGTTTTGTGGGGAGTGGAATGGAACAAAGATGTATTGAAGGGAGCCTGCGCGAACCTGGACTTTGTCACTCTGGACTGGACAATGAGTCCGATGCTGCCGCCAGATTGGAAGACGCTGGATGAACCAAGCCTTCTTGCCAATACCAAGAGCAACTTCTCCAACATCATCAACTCCATGATTACCGACTACAACAAGAATTGCCCTCAGGGCCACTTGCCCAAGTTGGCCTTTGCACCGGCTGGAATTGCGCCGTACGCGAAGGTGGAACATCCCGTGGTACGAGCGCTGTGGACAGCGGACACCTACGCGATGCTGATCGAATCCGGGACGCTGAACTCCGACTGGATTGAGATGTACGGTGATTCGATGCTATCGGCGGACCGCAAGAAACTCGGGGCTGCCTACTATGGATTCCAGATGCTGCACATTCTGGCGCACAACCCCGGAGACGCGTTGCTGGAAGTCAGTTCCAGTTCGGCTCTGGTCGGCGTGCATGCAACTTATCGCCGCGACGGTTTCGTCGGGCTCATGTTGGTCAACAAAGATCCCAAAGAGCCAGCGATCGTCAAGGTAACTTTCAAGAACGGAAGCGTCGGCGCAGCAGGAAAGCGCTTTGATTACGGCAGTGCACAATTTAGCGCTGGCACACCGGTGGCCGCTTCGCCGTTTACCACGACAGGCAACGAGATCAGCGTTACGGTTCCTCCTTACACTGTGACGGATATTGTGCTGCCGAAGCAGAAGTAAAGTGTTTTGCCATAGTGCGTGTTCGGTTCTGGTATTTACGGTCGAAATGAACAGTTCTACCATCCCATCCATTCCGCAAAGAACGCGGAATGGACGGGGCACGGAGAAACTTTACATTACTCATAAATATGCTGCGGGCTAATTTGTTTGCGCACTCACGGGAACTGCGGCTGCCTGTTGCTCCGGCGCAATGGGCAACGCCACTTCAAGCGAGCCAGTGTGATGGTTCCCCGGATCGAGAATCGCCAGCCTGAGGCTGGCTGCCTCCACCGGCAAATCAACCGTCAGGTTATGGAACATTCCATTCTGAATCGCCTGTGCATAGATGACGGGCGGCATTGCCGCCTCCAGCTTCTGGGTTGTTCCGCCCAGCAACTGTCCATCAACGGCGTATGCGTAGACTGCTAACTCAAGTGCGGCATGACGCCGCCCGTCCGGCATAACAGCCAGTTGCAGTTGCTGGATCAGGATGGCCAAACGGATTTTGTACGGCTGCACCTTGCCAGAAAGAAACTGTGGCTTTTTCGATTTTTTCACAGAATGGTAAGCCGCCTTGTTCCCCAGAGGCGAATCAGGCGCGGCCATCACCGGCGCTCCCTCTGGATCAATCTGCGCCTTGAACAACAACCCCTGGGCATCCGGCGTTCCGCGCACCATCACCGCCGCAAGAGCACCGCTCCTGGCGTCTTCTCGCGATATAGTCGCCGGATCCACGGCGTAATATGCGCTGCGATAAGCAAGTTTGCAGCCCGGTTTATCCAGCTTCACATGGATAGAGCGCAACCCGCCGTCAAAGTTCGTGTTCGAGGGCGCATAGACCAACGTGTAGTAGGCCGAGCCTTCCGTGACCGCTTGTTCGGCCGCCACGGCAAGCCCATTCGTATTCACAAACGCATGACCGCCAGTCGCACTGGCAATCTCGTTCATCGTGGCCTGGGTCGCATTCATCGATAGCAAAAAATCATTGTGGCTTTGCAAGTTGGCCGGAGCACTGCCGGGTGCGGTCGGCAATCCCACTGTGGTTACTCGTCCTTGCGTATCGGTATTGATATTGGAGGGGCCACCAGCCGACGCAGAAAGCCCGGGATCATTTGTGAGTCCACGCACATCGATCGGATAGACTGCGGTCTGACTCACTGCCAGCGCCGTTGCCACTTTGCGTAACTGCTCGCGCAGCGCCATCATATTACCGATTCCCTGACTAAAGCCGGAGGCCGACGATGACGAAAGTCCCATGGCGGCTGCAGAGGGCGTCAAATTGGCCGTGGTAACTGTCGCTCCCGGCCCTGGATTCGGGCTGCCATTTTCATAATCAACAACAATCGAACCTTGTTCGGCGTCCTGAGCATTGGGCAGAACCAACATATTGAAAGACTCAGAGAACCAGAGCAGATTCTTGCGCCCGGTCATCGCCGCCAAAAAACGTCCGATATCGAAGAGCGCATCAAGCGTGGTTTGGGCGCGCGCCATATCTTCAGTCGCCGCTGGCATGCGCAGTCCTGCGGCCTTAGAACGCATGGCGGCCAGCAGCTTGCCGGAGTCGGTGGTAAAGCCCTGCAGCATGGTCAGATCATTTCCCAGCGCGAAAATCGCCACCTCAGTTGAGGCCGGTTTCTGCTCTATAAAATGCACAATCTGCTGGTGTGCGTATGCCTGATCTGTGACCGGTGTATTCAAAAAGTCAATGAATACCACAACCGGCGGACCACTGGCCGGCGTCTGCTCCAGGTTTACAAATGTGTGGCTCGGCAACTGCGCCGGAGCAGGCGGCAATATGCTGCGGTCTACCTCCGGAGTATGAACCTCAAAGGCACGCACCGACTGCGGCTTGTGATCTTCGAGTACCGTAAAATCTTTCTCGGTAAGTCCCGAAAGCGGCTTGCCGTCTGGCCCGGTCACCACCACGTCCACCACAACGCGCCGAGTGGTTACGTGGAGGACATGCGCAGGTTCCTCATCCTCCTGCGTTCCCGGCTGGACGGTGAACGATTGCGCTCCTGCATCGGGCTGCGCGGAAGTGGCGGCAGGATTCTGCTGAGCAATCTGCGCACCGGAACCAACCCAGGCAACAGCAGCCAAAACGCAAACTCCCAGCGTCAAAATGAAAACGTCACGAGAACCACTCAGCAACTTCATAGGCCTCTTCCGCAATCGGTATTCAACGAGGCTTCCCTGTTTAGGCAGCCTCGTTTCAATCATAGTCTTGAGAGGCTGGTGCGACTTAAACCCATCGCTACAGCGCCAGCCCTTTCAAATACGCGCGGAACTCAGGCCCAAGATCGGCCCGTTTGAGCGCGAACTCCACCGTCGCCTGTAGCATTCCGAATTTATCGCCGGCGTCAAAGCGTTTGCCTTCGAAGGTATAGCCAAAGACTTTTTCTTCCTTGAGCAGCGCCTTTATGCCGTCCGTGAGTTGTATCTCGCCGCCTGCTCCGGGGGCGGTCTTTTCCAATAACTCGAAGACGCGAGGCGTGAGCACATAGCGACCGACGATAGCGTGCTTTGAAGGCGCGTCGGCAAACTTCGGCTTCTCTACCATTCCCGTGCAGTTGAAAACGCGCTTGTTGCTGGGGTCTTCAGAACCAGCCAGCACTCCGTATAAACTGATTGCCTCGCCCTCGACGGTCTCCGTGGCCAACACCGAACCGCCGCGCTCGTCGAAGACGTCAATGATTTGTTTCAGGCATGGCACTCTGGCATCGATCACATCGTCGGGAAGAATGATGGCGAAGGGTTCATCGCCCACCAGGTCCTTGGCGCACAGCACGGCGTGTCCCAGCCCCAGCGGCTGTTTTTGGCGCACATAACTGATACGCGATAGCGACGAAACGCCGCGCGACACCGCTAGCAATTCGTGCTTCCCCTTGCGCTCCAGCGTTGCGTCCAGTTCGAAGCTGTGGTCGAAATGATCTTCGATGGTGCCTTTGCCGCGACCGGTGACGATAATGATGTGCTCGATTCCGGACGCAATCGCTTCTTCCACTCCGTACTGGATGATGGGCTTGTCGACCAGCGCCAGCATCTCTTTGGGGATAACTTTGGTGGCCGGCAAAAATCGTGTGCCCAATCCGCCCGCCGGAAAAACCGCCTTCCGCACTTGCTTGCTCATCGCACCTTCCTTGTACCCATGACTACTGCCGACTTCCGGCTGCCTGCTTTATAGCTCACAGCGCCGGTGAGTTATCTCCTAACATCGCTTCACGCACGATCTTGATTGGAGGAAATCCCTGCCGCAAGAAATCGTTGTGAAACTTTTCCAGCGAAAAATCTGCGCCTTGTTTCTTCTTCACGTCCTCGCGCAGTTTCAAAATCTCAAGCTTGCCCAGCGTGTAATACAGATAAGTCGGATCGCCAGCCCCGCGCTTGGTCTCTACCAGTGCTGTCTCCTTTGCTTGGTAGCCTTCTTTCTGGAAAAACTCCACCGCCTCATCAAAGCTCATCTTACCGCTGTGCATTTGAATGCCAACAATGAAGCGCGCATTGCGCAGCAACGCATCCTGTAGCTGTCCGAGCCTTAGGAACTTGGATTCGCGCTCGTTCTTCGCGCCAGCGCCGGGCTGGCCATAGCCTTCGTCGAGCATCATCTGCTCGGTGTAGTGCGCCCATCCTTCCACGTCGGTATTCGCGCTCAGCATTTTACGTACCCGGCTTGGCGCCTGCGGCAGCCAAAGAAATTGGATGTAATGGCCCGGATATGCTTCATGCACCGCCGTCGAAATCACCGTGCCGATATTGAACGAATGCATATATCCCTCAACCTGAGCGGGCGTCATCGAAGGATCAGGCAGCGTTACGTTGAAATAAGCCTCAGTGGCATGAGTTTCGAACGGTCCCGGGGTATCCATTGAGGCAAAAGTTGTTGCCCGCATGAAGGCCGGTGTCTCTTCCACAATCGGGCGAACCTCCGAGGGAATGGTCACAATGTGGTGAGTGCGGATGAAGCTGATCAATCCATCAAAGGTGGCGCGGAAGCTATTGATCAACTGATCGGGCGCGGGATGGTTTTCGCCTAACTCCTCCAGCACTGCGCGCGGTTCCTTGTCTGGCTCAAGTTCCTTCGCAAGTTCATTGAAGTGCAACTGATTTCTGTGCAGATCGGCCCGGCCAATTTCCAACAGCTTGTCCAGCGGTAGGTCGACCATTTCGTCATATTGAAGCTTCTTGGAAAAAGCCTCCGCGCCGATGCGAAAATCTCCGTTTGACTTTGCCAGCAAATCGGTCTTTAACCAGCCAAGATAGCTATTGAGCGAAGCAACCACTGCCGAATTGGTTTGCGCAAACTCGGCTTTGAGCGCCGGATCTTTTGCGTCGGAAAAGGCCAGCGGAACATCGTGTTCAAAAAAACTCACAATGCCCGGTAACTGCTCAATGGCAATCTCGGTAAATACATGCGGAGGGTTCTTCAGATTCACTCGCGCATTGTTGAGCAGCACCGGCATCTGTTTTTCTCGCGCAATCAGTGAGCGCAGGCGCTCGTCCGGCGACGCAAACTTACGCTCCATCAGCGTGAATGCACCATTCGCGCAGGTGCTCGAATACTGATCCGGATCCTTCTCCCACTTGCGAATCGTCTCCAGCGTCTGCAACCGCGCACGAATGTTCCCGAGTACAATCTCACGATCGCTGCGCGGAACAAAACTCGCCGCGTCGCCATCGGGATGAATCGCAACAATGCGCTGCTCGAAAATCTTCAGGTCCGCAATCTCCGCGTCGATGTTTTTGCGCGAGAAATCCTCGAGTTGCGTGTCGTATTGGTGATAGCCGGTCAGAGTTCCCACCGTGGGCTGATAGCGCATATACACCTGGTCGAGGTATTCATTGGAGGCCTTCTCGAATGCCTGCTTCCACGAAGCATCAGAAGCGTGAGAATTGATCGCACTCATCATGCAAACTCCTATCGCCAAAGCACAAATATTTTTCATCGGACCTCTCTTCATTTGTTTACTCAAATCCTTAAGCACTCACAGCCGCCGGGGCCAGGTTGGCAATCAATTCGTGAATCTCCAGTAGAACTTCGTCAGAACGCGCAGCAGCCAAAGGATACTTCAACAGACCCTGCGGTGTGAACTGTGCGCCACGTTTCGCGTTCCGAGCCACCAAGCGCATCAGTGTCTGCGGGTCGATAGCCGCATTTTCAGTGAAGCGAATGTGCAACTCAGCACGCTTGCGATCCACCTGCGCAATGCCGATCCGCTCGCATTCGAGCCGGATCAGTGAAGCCTCCAGCAGGTATACCGTAGCATCCGGCGGCGCGCCGTAGCGATCTTCTAGCTCAGCGCGTACCTCGTTCACTGCCGCCTCGCTCGTGGAACCAGCTATCTTTTTATAGAGCCGCAGCCGTTGATTTTCTTCCGGAACATAACTCTCGTCGATGCGCAGAGCGATCCCCAGGTTAAGCTGCGTTGCCGGACGCTCTTCGCTGGTTTCGCCCTTCATCTCCTTGACCGCGGCTTCAAGCATCGAGGTGTATAACTCGAATCCTACAGCCTCGATGTGTCCGCTCTGTTCGCCGCCCAGCATGTTACCTGCGCCGCGCAACTCCAAATCCAGCGCCGCGATTTTGAAGCCCGCGCCCAGGTCGCTGAACTCCTTGAGTGCCGCCAAACGTCGACGCGCAATCTCTGTCAACTCCTGCTCGGGAGGAATCAGCAAGTAAGCGTAAGCTCGGCGGTTCGAGCGTCCCACGCGGCCGCGCAACTGGTATAACTCACTCAGTCCGTGCCGGTCAGCGCGATTGATGAGCATGGTATTCGCCAGTGGAATGTCGAGGCCGTTTTCAATGATCGTCGTCGCCACCAGCACATCGTACTCATGCCGCATGAAGGCCAGCATCACACGCTCCAACTCCGTCTCGCCCATCTGCCCGTGGCCAACGGCAACACGCGCGGCAGGAACTAATTCCTGAATCCGCGCCGCAATTTCATAGATCGATTCCACGCGGTTGTGAACGAAATAAACCTGGCCGCCGCGCTCCAGTTCGACCTCGACCGCAGAGCGCACAATTTTCTCGTCGAACTTTGCAACCACGGTTTGAATCGCCATGCGGTCTTTGGGCGGCGTCTCGATGACGCTCATGTCTCGCAAGCCCACCAGCGACATGTGGAGCGTGCGTGGAATAGGTGTGGCGCTCATGGCCAGCACATCGATTTCTTTGCGCATTTGCTTCAGCCGCTCTTTGTGGCGCACGCCGAAGCGCTGTTCTTCATCGACTATCAGCAGGCCTAAGTCTTGAAACTTGATGTCTTTCGACAGCAGCCGGTGCGTGCCGATGAGGATGTCGATCTTGCCTGCCTCCACGCGTTCGACAATTGACTTTTGTTCCTTTGCTGTTCTGAACCTGGAAATCATCTCGACGATGATGGGAAATTGCGAGAATCGTTTTTTGAATGTCTCGAAGTGCTGAAAGCTCAGAATGGTTGTCGGCGTCAAGACGGCAACCTGCTTGCCGTCTTGCACTGCCTTGAAGGCCGCGCGCATGGCTACTTCCGTTTTGCCATAGCCCACGTCGCCGCATAGCAACCGATCCATCGGTCGGGTCGATTCCATGTCGTATTTGATGGCGCGAATCGCTGATATTTGGTCGTCGGTCTCGGTGTAGTCGAATGAGTCTTCAAACTCTCGCTGAAATTCGTTATCTTTCGAGAAGGAAGTTCCCTGCGCGGTGGTCCGCTCGGCGTATAACTTGACTAACTCGCCGGTCATGTCTTGCATGGCCTTGCGGACGCGCGCCTTGGTCTTTGCCCACTGCTGCGAGCCCAACCGATTCAGCACCGGCGTTGGTCCCGCATCGGTGGAGCGATACTTCTGAATCAAATCCAAGCGAGTGAGCGGCACATATAACTTGGCTGATTCGGCAAACTCCAGGATCATGAACTCGACGGAGAGTCCGTCTTGCATGATCTCTTTCAAGCCTTGATATTGCGCAATTCCGTGCTCGACGTGTACCACGTAGTCGCTGATCGTAAGGTCGCGAAAATCCGAAACAAAGGCTGCCGTCTTTGATCGCTTGGGCTCGTGGCGCGCGGCTACATCCGCGTCATCCGAGAGATCATTGGCCCCGAAGAGAATCAGATTCGAGTCCAGAAAACTAACTCCGGATGCCACCGGCGTGCGCACAATTACCGGTACGCGCAAGTCACCGGCCAGATAACTTGCCTCCTCCAGCATGGTTTCGCCGGGACGCGGATTGCGACTGCCCAGCCGATACGGAATCTGGTACTCGCGCAGCACCGTGGCCAGGCGCTCTACGTCGCCCTGGTGCGGCGCGGCCAGCACGATGCGCGTCTCGGCGGCAATCAACGTCCGCAGTTGCTCGGTGAGCGCGGGAATCGATCCATGAAAACGCAGCGTGGGCCGTGTGTTCAGCTCAATCTCGCCCAGCGTGTTGTCCGCGTCCAACACATCGACCACACCCAACTGATCGAGATCGAGGCCCGTGTGCGTTTCTAGCTGCGCCTGCAATAGCTCGGGTCTGAGATAGATGTCTTCCGGCGTAATCAGCGAACCCATTGCCGAGCGCTCATGACGCTGCTCCACCTTATTCCACCAGCGATCAATTTGATTGCGCACCATCGCTGGCTCTTCGATAAACAGCACGCTCTTTGGCAGCAGAGTCAGCAGCGACTTATTCGCTCCGGCCACCGCGGAGAAGAACTCCCACCCCGGAAAAACGCTCA
>Ga0265336_10001577_pt1 | contig 10237 bp, 4 predicted proteins | sample 42119metaG_FD_193583 | JGI IMG/M metagenome (GOLD analysis project Ga0265336, IMG submission 193583) | Rhizosphere microbial communities from Carex aquatilis grown in University of Washington, Seatle, WA, United States - 4-21-19 metaG | ecosystem: Host-associated > Plants > Roots > Rhizosphere >...
GTCCGCACACGTCCTAACTTCTCCGCGATCGGTTCGAGGACAAACCCGGGGAGAATGAAACCAACAGTGTTTAGCACCGCAAATGAAATCGAAATCACCTTGCCCGAGAACATGCCGGATGAATCCGTTCCGCCGGTTATTTTTTGCTGGATATAGGCGATGATGTACACAAACATTGTCTGGACGCCGATCCAGGAAAATGCATGCGCAATGTAGAGACGAAATAATTGTCCCCACTTTGTGGCCGGCACAACAGCAATTTCGCCGGAACTGGATGATGACGGCGCCGGCGCAGCCAATACTCGTTCCTCAGCGATGAAGAAAACAGGAAGAATAGAGCAAATCAGGACAACAAATACTCCGGAATAGATCAAGACATAATTGCCGAAGACTGCACCGATGACGTACGCGAGAACACCGAAAAAACCGGAGATCGTCTGCATCCACGTGTAGCCCTTTGTGCGCGGATTGCCCTCTGGTGTTACGTCGGCAATGATAGAACGGGTAGGGTTGAAGCTGATGTTGATAGCGAGGTCAAGCGTCAGCGCAACAAATATCGCGACGCCGAGCAATCCCTCAATGCCGAATGATGATCGTATGGCGTCGATGTTTGGCAGCGCGAGCAGCATCGAGGCGGCTAACACTCCCCCGATAAGGATGAACGGGCGTCTCCTCCCTCCCCAGAACCACACTTTGTCGCTGATCAATCCGATGATGACCTGTCCGAATATTCCAGCAAGCGGTCCAGCAGCCCATACAATCCCCACCTCATGGATGTCAAGATTGTACCGCGTGGTGAGGAGCCAGCTTAACGCAGAAATCTGGACCGACAGGGCAAAGCCCATCGCGGTCGACGGCAAGCTGATAATTGCGTAGAAAGAAGGAGAGAGTTTCTTCTGGATTTGGAGCATGGTCGAAGTTAGAGAGTTTGAGAGATATAAGAAGAGAATTTTGATTTAGTAAAAGCATGCCTCACGCAAAGGCGGCAAGACGCAATAAAAAAATCCACTGCACGTCTGGGGCTTTTCGAGAAATTGTTTCTTCGCCCTCCGTCAGCAAGATCACATTTTGCCGAACTTGTCCGTGAGGACAACCCTGTCGATCGTACCGTCGAGGAAGACCTTGCGATTGCCGCTTGGAAATTCTTCGCCCGGATTCCATTCGCCGCTTGGTCCGCTGTTAGTGAATTTGTATTGAATTTCTGTCCCGACCGGAAAACGAAACTCGATTGTCCACACGCTGTCGCTCTGTTGGCGGTCTCCGTGTGTTCCATCGTCGTACATCTTCACAAAATTCGGTTTCCAGTTTCCCAGCTGCTCCTGGTTTCCCGCGATATAGATTCCTTTGCGCACGTAGTTATTGCGGGCATCGCACTGGAAAACGACTGTCACAGAATCGGTTCTGCTGCTCTGAGCCATCGCCCCCTGGGCCGGACGCGCCGCTGTTGTATCATCAACGATGATTTCCTTGAATTCTCTCTTCGGCATCTTACCCCCCGCCTGCTGAGCAAATGAATAGATGTTTTTTAAGTGGGTAATATACGCGATATCAAATGGTTTGTCTCCGGCAGGAGCGGTTTGGTCCGTCCCGTACCACCAGAACCAGTCAGAACCCTCCGCAGCGTACATCTCTTCCCACGCTTTGTACGCCAGATTTTCCTTTGTTCCCGCCTTCGGTTCAGCAGCTTTGGGATCGGGCTGATGTAATCCAGAAAGTGCCAGGTCCTGCCGAGCAACGAGAAGATAATTCCACGCGCGGTTCTCCTCATCCTCACCGATCCACGTGTCAAAGTTTGCGTTGATCCACGACCCGGGGTAGAGCCAGTCGAGCTTCCGCATCGATGAGATCGGATGACGAGCAACGCCGCGTTTCGGATTCCCCTGCATGTATTCCGTCATCGTTACAGAAACGATCTGCCGGGTATCATAGAGCGCGCTTAACTTCCGATACAAGGCATGGAGGAATTCCTTTCCGTCATTATCCTTCCGGTACCATTCCCACGCGTTCTCCCCGTCCAGTATGACCGTCAGCAAACGATCCGGCTCTCCGGCATTCGGCGCATACTTTAAGATGCTCTTGATAAAATCATCAGCGGCGTCCTCACCGAGGAAATTCTGATACGAGAAGCCGATCTTGTCGGACAGTTCTGTGTCGCGGAATACCACGACAACCGAATCCATTTCATCGCCGCCCGTATTCACTCCGTACGGATAGAATTTCGGCTGGCCGTACGGTTTGGAACGGGCAAGGATCTTCTCATCGGTCGCAATCCAGCAGATTCCGTTCCGTCCGAATATCGGAATGATCTCCTGAGCCACGGATCCCTCCCCCGGCCACATGCCGGCGGGAGCCTGTCCGAATTTTTCTTTGTAGAATTCAATTGCCTTCGCCACCTGGGCATTCGCGTCCTGAGGGTAATGAAAGCGATTGGGCATGCTGTCATTTGGCTGACACACTTTCGCGATGTCTGAATCATAGATCAGCGGAAGGATCGGATGAAAATACGGAGTTGTGACTACTTCGATTTGTCCTTCAAAGCTCGACGGATGATACATCAATTTTTTGTGGATTGGAATAATATTCGCCAACACCTTGAACGCTTCGGCGATAATGCGATTGCACTCCAGTTCTGAGATCTTCCCTCGCAGATAGTATTTGCCGTCAGACCGCATCTCGACCATATCGGTCAGATCGATCGTCGTTCCGTCGGCAAGCTGGGTTCTCTCTTCCAAAAAGTCGGGGTCAAAGTGTGCAAGGTAAAACCAAAACTTGAGGTCGCGCATCTCTTGCACGGAAAATTGTTCCTTGCGGGAGTTCTTTTCTTTTAACGCTGCATAGCCTGGAAACCGCAAAATCTGGACCTCGCTGATGCCGAATGCATTCCAAATATTGTGCAGAAGAAAATCCTTGTCGCGCTCGTCGAATTCCTCCGTTGGTTTCAGCGCGAGGTCGATCCACGGGTCGGTCTTCCCTTTCCATCGCGCAAAATAGCCCGCGGTGTCGACCCGGTTCGCTTTCACATCCACGAACGGCCGCAGCCGGTCGACATAATATTTCTCAAGCTGAAACAAGAGCGACGACGTCAGGTTGACGTTGTAGTGGACGTTCGGGTATTTTTCAAGGATGGACGCCATGTCGTAATAATCCTTGGTCCCGTGCGTCCGGACCCACGGTCCCTGGAGCTGGTCGCTTTGGGGGTCGAGATACAGGGGTTGATGCTGGTGCCAAATGAGATTGAGGAATAATGTTCCGCCGGACCGAGGATAAGTGTCGTTCATAGAGATCGATGAGGATGATGAGTAACTGCGATATTCAGAATTCGCCTTCGGCTGCGCCGAGAGTGAGGATAAGATACAAATTATTGCAATAGAAAATTTCATCGAGAACCATTTTGCCTTCGTTCATGCTCGAATACTAACCTTCCGAAGGTTGATCTTTGAAGCGTGAACCAATTCAACCGGATTCACAATTCCCAATAAAAGAACCTTCGGAAGGTTTGTCAAAGGGACGTTATTTCAAGAGCAGCATTCGTTTCACGTCCGCATTGCTGTTCGTGGTCAGCCGATAATAATATACTCCGGACGATAATGCTTTGCCTTCGAATTCAACCGCATAAGTCCCTGCATTCTTTTGCTCGTCAACAAGGACTTCAACGACGCGCCCGAGAACGTCGTATACTTTCAACGTGACCCTGGACGCATGAGGAATTGAATATTGAATGATCGTCGACGGATTGAACGGATTCGGATAATTCTGGTTCAATGTGAAATCGAGCGGTACCGACTGCTGCGGCTGCTCAGCTACCGACGTTAATGACGGCACGGACAAATGGAATGATGAATCAGCCAGGATATACACGGACGAACCATATGCAGGAAGTGTCACGCTATAACTTAGCGTGCCGCTGCTGAAATGAACGGCATATGCGGTGTCATGGTAGACGTCGTTCATATAGTACGTCTTCCCGTTTACCAAACCGTTCGAGAAGGATAGGTTCGATGCGGTCAATGAAATAGAAGCCACCGCGGAAAAGTTGTTGAAGTTCTCTATGGCAATTCCATTTTGATCGGGAGACGGGCGGGTATACGCGTACATCGTATTGCTCCCTGCAGCTGCCGCTATTGAGAGAGGCACCATCGATTGAGTCGAGAAGGCAGGATATGTCGCTCGAATCCATGCCAGCCGCTGGTAATGCGGAGAGAGAAGCGATTTCCCCGCGCTGTTCCAGTCGATAATGCCGCGGCGACGCTGGTCAAGATTTGTAATCCCTAATCCAAAACCAACCTCCTGCCCCGAATAGATCATCGGAATTCCCGGAACGGTAAAGATCATCGTCCCCATCGGCATCGTCTTTGCGTACGATCCATAGGTGTATACAATGCGATCTTCGTCGTGATTTTCGAGGAATCGCATGAAGTGAGCGTTGGGACCGGGAAGATATCCCATCGAATCGCCCGGGCTGAAGTTTGTCACGTAATTATTGAGCGTTGGAGCCGTAACAATGTATGGCTGGATGACATTGTGAAGGAGGTTCCAATCATACGCTGCATCAACTCCGCCGTTTTGGTCCCCATAAATAGTCTCTGTACCAACACCCGTAGCGTCGGTCTCGCCCAAAATGAAAACGTCGGGTTTGGTATGTTTAAGCGCGCCCCGCACCGGAACACCCATGTCCAGTTCACCGCCGCTGCCTCCGTTCGCACGATCATGAGGACCCCAGTAGACGTCGAAGCGGTAGCCGTCGAGACCCATTTGCTTTACCCACCACGTATACACGCCGATCATATACGCCCGCACATCAACGTCATGCCAGTTGACATTTAAGATTTCGGAGGAAAAAGATGAATAATACACGAATCCATCATTCGTAATCGCTTCCGATATGTTCGGATGATAATTTGGATTCGTCGTCAGCTGATGTTGATAAAAACTCCAATAGAAAGAGTTCGTGGTGAACAGACGCGCGTCGAGTACAAAAGGATGGATCGAGCTTGTGTGATTTGGCGTCACATCGAGGATGACCTTCAGTCCCCGCTGATGAGCTTGCTGAACGAAATTTTTAAAATCGGCGTTGGTGCCGTACTCCGGAGCAACGGTGTAGAAGTCGACAATATTATAGCCGGGGCCCGGGCCGTTATCGATCCGCTGATTATTTTTCATCACGGGCATGATCCACAAAATATTCACGCCAAGCCGCTGCAGGTAATCCAGCTTCTGAGCAGCTGCATTGATCGTTTGTTGAGGAGTAAATGAATTAAAGAACAATTCATAAATACGCCCCATCTTTACCCATTGGGGATTTGAGTTGATCAATGGCACCGTTACAGAACCGTCGGCATTCACAGTGAAATACGATCTCGTGGTATCCTTGTTTCCGTTTACATCCGAAGCGATAAGTCCAAAATAATACTCCCCGGGTACCGTCGGCGCGGTGATAACTTTGGAGGTCGATGTTGAACCGTCCACCCCGGTTACTGTCTGCGGATTGTTGGCGTCGACACTCCATACGAAAGTCAATGTCGCCGTCTGACCAGAATCCGGATCGGTGCTGTTCAAGGATGAAAGAGTGATGGATGTCCCGTCTGCGAGGATGCTGATAAGAGCGGTTGGAGCATGGTTGACAAATCGCGTAAGGACGTACGGGCTGGAAACGATCGTTGCGCCGGTGCTGTCTTTGGCAACACCGCGGAAAGAATTGATGCCGTCAACCAGACTGAAGTTCTTCGAGAACTTCCCGGCAGTTATGCTCACTGATTCGGAATCGGTTCCATTCCGGACGATCTGGGCGGAGTGTATCCCGAGGTCTTCGACCGTGCCGACCACCACAAAGGAATCCTTAACAGTTGTGTATCCGCTTTGGTTTAGGATCTGGATCGGCCCAGCGAGCACATTAAACGTCGCACTGTCCGAAACCGGCGAAGCCCCCCAATGACTCACCGAGAGCTTTATTTTCCTGCTCCCGTTGTCCAAGGGCGCAATGGGTTTGAAGGAAACCAGTTTCGTTGTCTGGTTGTATGAGGAGGACGAAATTGTGTACTCGCTCGTGTCTATCCACAATTTTATTGATGTCGTGTCCACCTGCACGCTGAGCGAGGGAAAAATATATGCGCTGATAAGGGGATGCTGCTGCCCAACGACGCCCGAGGTCGAATTCGGCTGCAAGTACTCAATGGTCGGGCTATTGACATACAAAATGGAGTTACCATTATCGGCCGCGTTTTGGCGTGGGTTCATCGGATCTGGAAGCCATCCTGTCGATGTTCCGTTCTCGTTGATCTTGTACTCGTATGCGCCCGGGACTCCTCCGCCGACATGTCCGCCCACGCGCAGACGCACCGTCTTCCACCATACTCCTGTCGCCGTGTCCTTTGTCATTTTTGAAATCGCACCGGAGGAAATGATACCGCTAGCGTTTGGCCCCCAGTTGTTGAATTCGCCGGGGAGAAATACATTAGTGGGATTATCCTGAGTTTTATAGTAAAACGTGACATCAACGCTATCGGTCGTTTGTGCAGTTAACGTGAATGCACTCGCCACGGCCATGCCAAGAATGAAAGCTATCTTCTTCATCACAAACCCTTCTATTAGTTGTTAACTTTTTTATCAACGAAGAACACGATGTTCTGTTTCTTCTCAATGCTTTCGTATATTTTATTTTAACACTCTTTCTTCGTGCCCTTCGTGGACTTATTTTACTGCCTCTTGAAGTTTAGCGCGGAGCGCGAGCGCATCAACATAATGCGGGCTCAGCTCAAGAGCCTTGTTGGTGACTTCGAGAGCTTTTTGGTAGTTCTTCTCCTCCACATAAACACCTGCCAGATCATACCACACTTGTGAATCATTTCCATCGAACACAATGCTCTGATTCAGATATTTTTCCGCATCCGCGGGATGATGGCGGTACAAATTAATGATGCCCATCCACTTGGTCGTGAATGCCCCGGGCTGTACCTCGTTTCTCTTCGCTAAATAGACGTATGCTTTATCGTATTCTTTTTTCTCGAGGAGCATTTTTGCGGCCTCATCGTAATATTCAATAACAATCGGATACTGACTTATCAGTACGTCCACTTCCCGGAGGAACGAAGGAACATCGTTTCTCGAAGCGTACCATTCAGCGGCTTTCCGATGAGCAATATCCCAGTTCGTCTTATCTTCGACAAGCTGGTACGCGATGGAATCGATGTGATCGCGCGGCTGCAGGACTTTTCCATCGGGCAGCTTATCCTTTTTGCTGATGTAGGGCCAATCATTCTTCAGGAGTTTGATTCTATACTTCCCGATCACGCTGTCGATCGGAGCAAAGGGAAAGGCGGCCACCGCGATGCTGTCCTGCTGCCGGTCGTTCAACGAAATGGGTTTCGAATTAGGAAGGAGCCTGTCGGTTTCCATCGCCCCGTAAAAGAGGTCGCCAATGATCTGGTATCCATGCAAAGTCGGATGAAGATGGTCGGTCATAAGATTATCGCCAACAATACGGTCAGGGCTCACGGCCGCAAAAGCCGAATCCACGTCGACCAGCGGACTATGAAATTCCCTTGCAAGGCTTGCGATCACCGCGTTCATTTCTGTCGGCGCTCTGAACCGGAGCGCATCAAGATCCTTGGCATACCGGAAAAGCGAATCCGCCGCGCGCCAGTCTTTTTTTGCAAGAGAATGCTTCGCCTGCTCGAACATCTTCCCAGCTTCAGGAAGCCCATTTTCGTGTACTGATACAAAGGGATACTGATCCTTCAAATTGCACGCGAGGGTCGCGAGGACAACGGGAACATGGTTTTCGCTCGCCATTTCCAAAATGTCGCGCATGTTCCCTTTGAACTGTTCTATCCCTTCTCGATAAACTTTGGAATTCAATCCGATGTATTGGTCCTGGGCCATTCGCGACATCAGCGTTCCGGTCGGCTGCTGTCCCGTTCCGGCGAACAACCCCGCGGCGCTTCCGATCAGATTCCTCAGGAGTTGGAACGTTTTGAATTTTTCAAGGTAAATGACAAGGTTGATGAGCGGTCGAGAAGCGCCGAACGACTCGAGCGATCCGACGCCGAGAGCGCCGTAATATTCGTTATGCCCCGCATAGATGAGTATCGCATCGGGTTTCTCATGAAGGATGCCCGGCACCAAATCGCGCAGCGTATAGCTGTTGATCGCCGTCATGCTGCAGTTCACCACTTCGATCTTCGATTCCGGATAGACGATGCTCAATCGCCGCTGCAAATATCGGGAGAATGAACCGATCGGCAAATACGGGTAGCCCGCCCCGCTGCTCTCCCCGAGCACAAAGACTCTGAACGCGTTCGGCTTCTTTACTTCGTCAAAAATATCGCCGTTCGAATACGGAACACTCTGAATGTCGTGAAAATATTTATGAGCGATGTCGGGGTTCAACACGTACAATCCTTTTGCGGGGTTGACCCATTGCGTATAATCATATCCGTAATTGAAGGCACGAAGCCCGGCTTCAAGCAGAAGGAAAAAGAAGACAGGAATGAGAAGAGAAATAATATAAAATACCGCGGCCGGCGGCTTTGAGGCGCCGGCAGAAGATTTCTTACCGCTATCAGAAGGTTTTATTTTCTTTGTCATTGGGGCATGGATGATAGCAACCGATTCCTTCTTCTCAAGTCTCTTCTCTCCCTACTAACGTCGCCTCTGTTCTCCCTGTCTGTCGAATCCCAGTTTTGAAATTAGTCACGGTCTTCTGATCTCTTACTGCAGGATGACGATTTCGTATGGCCTCAATTCGAGAGTCATTGTACCATTATTACTCTTGATTTCTCTGCCGTCCAGCAAATCCATGTATGTCTTTTTGCCCTTCACTGTGGAAGGCAGCGTCGTCATGATTGACTTTTTGTCCCTGCTGTTATTGACAACGACGAGGATCGTTTCATCTCCCATCGTTCTGCTGTAGCCCAGAACGTGATCTGCATCGTTGATGAGAAAGAACTTCAAATCTCCGCGGGAAAGGGTTTTATGTTGATGCCTGATGCCGATCAGTTTTTTGTACCAGCCGAAGAGGCCGGCATTGAAACCCACCGAATCAGGTTCGCGCTTCCTTCCCAAGGGGTCCGTTACTTCAGTGTCATATTTGTTTTCAGGCCACACCATCGGCTTTCGGCAATCCGGATCGTCGCCTCCCCACATGCCGGCTTCGTCGCCGTAATATACCATCGGTGCACCCGGCAGCGTCATCTGGATGCCGGCGATCAATTTTTGTTTGGCGAGTTCTTCCTCCGTCGGCTTGCGGACTTCGTACATCTTGTTGTCGCCGGGATTAGCATAGTGATCGTACCACCTGTCGGCGTTGACAATTTGAGAGCCGATACGGTCGACATCATGGCTGTCAAGAAGGTTCATGAGAACGTAAAGGTTATCGGCAGAATATTCCTTTTGCCATGTCGTCACGGTGTCGACGAATGCCTTTGCAGAAATTTGATCTTTGCGGTCTGCAACGAATTTTTTGACAGCCTCCGCGAACCGGTAGTTCATCACGCCGTCGAACGCGTCACCCTGCAGCCATGGAGAAGCATCGAACATCTGATTGATCGGCCAGTTTTCCCACCAGATCTCGCCGGTAATATATCCGTTGGGGTTAACCGCTTTCACCCACGCACGGAATTGCCTCCAAAACGGGATCCCCACTTTTTCTGCCACGTCGAGTCTCCAGCCGTCGATGCCGTCGGAAGGATCTCCGTCGCCGTTCGGGTCCATCCACCGCTTCACAATTGCATGCACATGCTCACCAAACCCAGGCGCGAGCCTCCTTTCATCGTCTTTTTTTATCTCCGGAAGATCTTTCACTCCGTTCCATCCTTCATACTCAAATTCGTTTGCAGGAGTGTTGGGATCATCCCACGATCGTATTCTGAACCAATCCTTAAAATTAGATTTTTGCTGATTCTTTACGACATCCTCAAAAGCCCAGAATGAAGTCCCCACATGGTTGAAGACACCGTCCAGAATGATCTTCATTCCCCGCTTGTGAACTTCCTGAATCAGTTTCAGGAATAATTTATCCGCTGACGTCCACTTCCACGTCGAAGGGTCGGCGGGGTTTTCGGATGCCCAAATTCTTTCATCCCCTGCGGGATCGGGTCCAAAATTATTGTCTACGTGATGGTACATCCGCGTGTCATATTTGTGGGACGAAGGAGACTCAAAGATCGGAGTAAGATAGATCGCCGTGATGCCGAGTCCTTGCAGGTAGTCGAGGCGGTCGATAATTCCCTGGAGGTCGCCG